>Ga0209508_1000165_pt1 | contig 77789 bp, 66 predicted proteins | sample AD_UKC129_MetaG_FD_184427 | JGI IMG/M metagenome (GOLD analysis project Ga0209508, IMG submission 184427) | Active sludge microbial communities of municipal wastewater-treating anaerobic digesters from Canada - AD_UKC129_MetaG (SPAdes) (version 2) | ecosystem: Engineered > Bioreactor > Anaerobic...
CTCCGGCCTCCCTGCATCCCCCTTCTCAAAGACCAACGCAAAGGCACAACTGCAAACATGAAGGGGACATTTTCTCCTGAGTCGAAACGGGGACATTTCTAAAGAGTTTTGACAGCGGTTAAATGAATTGTGTCGTGGAGCGGAAACCGTTAATTAGCCGCGGTGAGCCGGCAACACGAACGTCTGCGTCCAACAAAATGAAAGTAGTGATCTTTTGCGGCGGACTGGGCACGCGGCTGCGCGAGGAAACCGAATTCCGCCCCAAGCCCATGGTGCCGATTGGCGAACGGCCCATCGTGTGGCACATCATGAAGATTTACGCCTACTACGGGCACAAGGATTTCATCCTCTGCCTGGGCTACAAGGGCGAGATCATCAAGGATTTCTTCCGCAATTATCACTGGAACACCAGCGACGTCACGCTGCGGCTGGGGTCCCGGCCGCGCATCCGTTACCACAACAAGCACGACGAGGAGGACTGGTCGGTGACGCTCGTGGACACGGGAGAAGCGACGCTCACCGGCGGGCGTCTCAAGCGCGTGCTGCCTTACATCAAGGACGACACGTTTCTGGTGACCTACGGCGACGGGCTGGCGGACATCGACATCAACGCGTCGATTGCGTTTCACAGGAAGCACAAGAAGATCATGACGCTCACGGCAGTGCATCCGGTGGGGCGTTTCGGCGATCTCGAACTCAGCGGGAGTCTCGTGACGGCCTTCAGCGAGAAGTCCGAGAAGCAAAAGGGCTATATCAACGGCGGTTTTTTCGTCATGAACAGGCGGATTGGCGAGTACCTCACCGGGGACGAGTGCGCGCTGGAGCAGGAGCCGATGAACCGGCTCGTTCGCGACCGGCAGATGGTGGCGTACACGCATCACGGCTTCTGGCAGTGCATGGACACGTATCGCGAGCAGCAATTGCTGACCCGGCTCTGGAAAAGCGGCAAGGCGCCGTGGAAGGTCTGGTGATGTTCAACGATTTCTACAGGAACAAGCGCGTCCTGGTCACCGGCCACACCGGCTTCAAGGGCGGATGGCTGTCGCTGTGGCTTCACCATCTCGGTGCTGAAGTTGTCGGGCTGGGGCTGCCCGCGCCGACGCAGCCGAGCTTTTATGAAATCATTCGCGGTGTGTTCGCGGAGGAAGTGGATTGCGACATTCGCGCCGCGGACAAGGTGGCCGCAGCGGTAAAACGGGTCCGGCCGGACGTCGTCTTTCATCTCGCTGCGCAGCCCATTGTGCGACGCAGCTATGCCGAGCCGCTGGAAACGCTGAACGTCAATGTCATCGGCACCGCGCACATTCTCGAAGCCGTTCGCATGGCCGAGCTGCCGTGCACGGTGCTCGCGGTGACGAGCGACAAGTGCTACGAGAACAAGGAATGGGAATTTGCCTATCGCGAGAACGATCCGTTGGGCGGCCATGACGTTTACTCCATGAGCAAGGCCGCGACCGAACTGGTGGCGCAATCATGGCACCGGTCGTTTTTCGCGCCGAACCCCCGATTGGGTTCGGTGGTGACCGCGCGTTCGGGCAACGTCATTGGCGGCGGCGATTACGCGCCGGACCGGATCGTGCCGGATTGCATTCGGGCGTTGATGGCCGGGAAGCCGATTCAGGTGCGCAATCCGAATGCCGTGAGGCCGTGGCAGCACGTGCTGGAATGTCTGAGCGGCTATCTGTGGCTCGCGGCGCGGGTGGCCGCCAAGCCCGAAAATTCGCGCCTTGTTGGAGCGTTCAATTTCGGGCCGGATCCCTCTTCACGCCAGCCGGTGCGGCGGGTAGTGGAGGAGGTGCTTCGGCACTGGCCGGGCGAATGGGTCGACGCGGCAGCGCCCGGTGCGGCGCATGAAGCCACCTTGCTGATGCTGGCGATTGACAAGGCTGCCGCGCTGCTCGGATGGCGCCCGGTCTGGAGTCTGGATCGGGCCGTTCAGGAGACGATCCGATGGTACCGGCAGCGGCACCAGGAGAACAGGGACATGCTCCCTGTTTCGCGGGAGCAGATCGATGCGTACGTGACGGACGCCCGGCGGGCCGGAGCCGCCTGGGCCTGAGGTGCGCAGACACGCCTGGATTCACTTCTCGAGCGTGGTGGCCCGATGAACGTCAGGGAAGAAGGTCCTGGCGCCGGGTATGAATGCCGCTCCGATACCGTCTCCCGGCCACCAGTGATCCTTTGGCTGGTCCTGGAAATACAGGAAACTTCTGCCTCGCCGGATGGCGAACTCGAGCAGCTTCGATGTTTCCGCCGAATTGTCGCTCAACACGAGCGAGGCGTCGTGCAGCCGCGGTTCAATGGCTATGAACTCCGCCCACTCGTATTCAGGCCGGTGGTCGCTGTCGTGCAGGAATAGGTCCACGGATTCCTCGAAGGATTGCAGCGTCGTGACGGAATCACCCAGTAGAATCCGGCAACAGGCTTTGAATGGCTCGTCCAGAAGGTAGCCGCAATCCGGGACGATGTCGGTCGCGTACACAATACCGGGGAAACCTTCAGCGGCGTTGCGCAGGAGGGCTGCGGCCAGGACGGCTGTCCCCAGACCGCGGTCCACCCCGGTTTCCAGGACGACCCGTGGCCTGGTCGCGCGCACGAGAGCATACCAGCCCATTCGCCGCCCGTAGCGCGGCACGATGTCGGAATTATGACGATCGCGGCTGGCGCGCGCGCGATTCATTAGAACGGAACGGAGACGTTCGTCCGCCTTGAGTTCGGCGATGTAGCCTTCGATCTCCCGGAGGGGGTGGCCCGAGACCACCGCGATGAAGCTGGCGAGATAGCGCTCGTTCAGGTCGGTGAGGTCGTAGGTGAAGTTGTAATGTTCTTTCGACGTGAAGGTCCAGCGTGTCGCCAGGCGCAGTTGACGGAGGACGCGAGGCAATGCAATGCCGAAGAACCGATAAGGGAGCACCACCCACCGTCCTGCGGCGGTGAACTTCAGAAAATGCCGGAGGGTCGGGTTCACCGGGAGACGGAGCCGCCGCCGTCGTTCCGGCGAAACACGAGAACCGGATGGAAGGACAACCACCACAGGCCGAGCGCATTCAGGCCTCGAGTCATCCATTCGGTTTCCCAACGGTAGAGGATCGGCGGGCCATAGGTGCTGCCGATGGCCTTTTCAAACCGGAACCCGGCCTCCCGCACCCGTTTCCTCACTCCGACGACCGTATAGATCTTGTCGATGGGCTGGCGCACGATCCAATTCGGCTTGTTGAGGAGGTCGGAGAGCAGGCGCACGCCAAGCCAGGGCAGATGGAGAAAGTTGGGAAATGAAACGTAGAGCACGCCGCCCGGAGCCATGATGTCCGCGATGGCCTTCAAAGCCGGTTCAGGATGCTCCAGATGCTCGATCGTCTCCATCAGAAGGCAGAAGTCGAACGTCTCCTTCTCAAACGTCATCCGGTAGATGTCGCCGGCCGAGAGATTCGCCCTGGGCAGGAACTGTTTCACGTAATCGATCGCCGTCTGGCTCTGATCGATGCCGAAGACGTTCTCCTGCGCGATCAGGCGGTTGTTCACGAGATAGCGAAGCGCGGGTCCCTGGCCGCAGCCCAGCTCGATGAGGCGCGATGCCGGTTGCAGCCGTCGGCACAGGTCGGGGAGCATGGCGCGATACCAGGGCGCAAGATCCTTCTGCACCGTGCGGTAGTGGGCGTCATACCATGCCGCTTCGTTGGCTCTGGGTGATGGGGCGGCCATGTCCGGCAGAGTGCGGGAATGTGGGGTTGAGGGCAAACTCACGAATAGCGCAAGCGGTTCAGTATGCGACGCCACAGGAGCATGGCGGGTGAGAGCGGCTCGCGATCCTGGGGCAGACCCGGGAGTTCAGCTCGCACGAGAGGGGCGGACCTTCGGATCGCTTCGTTCACTTCACGAACACAATGCTGGTTGTGGTAAATGTAAACACCGTCCAGGCAATCCACCCTCGGCCAACTTCGGAAGTTGTGACGCCAGCTTCGGAAGTTTTTCCGATAAAGCGCCCTCCAGTTGAATTGCGACGGCAGGATCACTATCTGGTCAAAATACTTCGTATGGAGCACCTCGTTGAGCGTAGTCTGGTCGTCGAAAGGCCCCCGGTAGTGCGCCCGGCCGCGGGCCACAATTTCCTCCCGCATGGTCCGGCTCGACGGCAGATGCCAAAAGGTGACGCCGGCATTGATATAGGCGCTGGTGGAGCCCTGCCCCATGATCCTGACAGGAGGCGTCCATTCCACAGCGCCCGCAAAGCTGGCTCCGCGAAGCAGCTGTTCGAATCGCGGCAGGGCCTGAAGGCAAATCGCGTCTGCCCCATCCACCACGAGCGCGTACTCGGCTTGCAGCCGGTCGGGGAGAGTCCAGCGCCTGAACAACGCATCCCGGCGCACCGACACAAAGGCTGCGTCGGGTTCCACAAGATGGTAGTGCGCGCCCTCGATCCTGTTCTGCGGCAACTGCGGGTTATACACAAATACGTGCAGCTCGGCGTCCGGAACCATGCGGAAACTGCCGAATGTGGCTCCCAAATCCTCCGCCCTGGGTCCAAAGACAGTTGTCGCGATGATTTGCCGAGAGGCCATAAACGCGCTGTGTAACATATGGATCGCAGTCTCGTGCCTCAAGAACAAACGGGGTTGGACGCGCCGCGAACTGCCGCGGCTGAAAACGGCCCACCAATGAGTGACCATGCTTTGTCCGCTGCCTCCAGAGCAAGCAGTTGACTTGCTTTGCCGGCATCCAAACCATGTCGGCATGCAATCCGGCGCAAGAAGCGGCGGAGACGGAGCGAAAGGTCGCACTCACTTCCCGCTTTGGCCTGAACTGCGAACAAACCCGTCGCTGCTCATGCTGCTGCGTGAACTGCGCTCCACGCTTCGCGGGTGTCGCACCGTGCTGGACGTGGGCTGCGGCAATACCTCGCCGCTTCGTTTCCTGCCGAGTCTGCTCCTGACCGGTGTGGACGGCTACGCGCCCGCGTTGGAGGAAGCGCGGAAGAACCGGACGCACGACGAGTATCTGCTCGGCGGCGACGTCACGCACCTGGGAGCGCTGTTTCCGGATCGGCGCTTTGACGCGTGCGTGGCGCTTGATGGTTGAGGTGATGGAAACGCTGGCCACCCGGCGCGTTGTGACTTTCACACCGAACGGGTTCCTTCCTCAAAGCCACGACGGCGATCTACAGGAGCATCTTTCCGGGTGGACGGCGGACGAGCTGCGACCCGGCGGTTACCAGGTGTTCGGCGTGTACGGCCCGAAATCGTTGCGAGGAGAATATCGTCGCATAAAAGGACGGCCCCGCGGGTTTGGGTGCTCGTGTCTTTTCTCGGCCATTATCTCTGGCCGCGGAGGCGAGCGGAACGCGCGGCCGCCATTCTGTGCATCAAGTCGAAGTGATCCGCCCGTATTCCGAAGCGGACGCTGCCCTGCTGTCGAACTCCTCGTCCTCATAGCTTCTCAGATCGCCCCGGAATGTTTTGATGAAGTAGGAAAGCCTGGGGTTGCGCAGCACTCGCTCGAAGACCCGGCGATCGGAACGCGTTCGCAGGAGCCTGATCATCCGGCGCCGGGAGCGGATGCGGCCGTAACGCGGGATCCACCCGGTCAGAACGGCCCAGTACGCGGCGGCGGATTCCATGCGAAGCGAGAGCAGCGACAGAAGCAGACTGGCGCTCACGAGCGCGAAGAAGAAAGGCAGGATCCGAACACGGGAAGGGAAGCTGAGGTTGGCCATGAGGCTGAAGGCCATGTTGCTCAGATAGCGCCGGAGCACCTTCGGGCCACGCGGATCTCCCGCCGTGGCGCCCATGAGATGCTGGATGGGCGGACCCGGCACGAAATGCACTTCGTAGCCGGCCAGCCACACGCGGTGACAAAAGTCGGTTTCCTCGTAGTAGCAGAAAAAATCCTCGTCGAACAGAAACCCGCCAACCCTGTTGATGATGTCACGGCGGAACATCAGGCACGCCCCTTTCGCGCTGAAGACGGGGTAAGGGCGCCGGTATTTCGGGCCGTCGGGTTTATAAAGCCCGTAGTGGTAAGGCACGCCCAGAAACGTGAGAAACGAGCCACACGCATCGAGCGTATCGCCAAAGCGGGGCAACCGCATCTTGCCCTGAACGACGGCGACATGCGGCTGCCGGGTCAGGTAATCGCGAAGCGGCTCGATGAAGCCGGGATCCACGATGGTGTCGTTGTTGAGCAGGAGCACGTAATCGCCGGTGCAGTGTTTCAGGCCGGCGTTGTTGCCTCCGGCGAAGCCCAGATTGCGCTCGCAGCGCACCACCTTTACCCAGGGATACCGTTCGAGGACCTGCAGCGAGTCGTCCGACGAAGCGTTGTCCACAACAATCACCTCGCGATTCGGGCAGGTCGATGCCGCGAGCGAGTCGAGGCAGGCGGGAAGCAGCCTGGCGCCGTTGAAATTGACGATGATTACCGACACACGCGGCGGATCGCCGGCCGAACGCCGATCGGATTCCTGGCCATCAACGGACTCGCGCGCCATTCCAGCAACGTAGAAATTCCTCGAAAGATCCTCAACGAAATAGAGCGCATGAGCAGGACGAGCCATCGTGGAACGGCGGGATGTAGGGCTTGCCTTTCCATCGACTCCCGGTAACTTGCGCGTCTGCGCGCCGGGAAAGACTGAAACGCTGTGAAGAATCGTTCAACCATCATGTTCGGGGTCGTCCTGACAGGAATTCTCCTGGTGCTGTTTCACCGCAGCCTGTTTCCGGATGAGGTGGTCTTTTCCAACGACGGCCCGCTGGGCGCAGCCGCCGCCGAGATGATGGATCAGCCCGGCGGTTTTCGGGGGTTGTGGGTGGACCTCAACAGCATCGGGTACCGCGCCGGCAGCAACTGTCTGACGTTCACGGCAACGCTGCTGTGGATTCTGGGGCCGGTTAACTTCGCGAAGTTTTATCCGCCGCTCGCGCTGATGATAATCGGATGGTTTGCCTGGCTGGGGCTGCGGCAGCTCAAGCTGGGCCCGGCGGCCTGTGCCCTGGGCGCCCTGGCAATGGTGTTGAACGGCGTTTACTTCACCGTCGTGGCCTGGGGTGTCGCTCCCCATGCCATTGCTGCCTCGCTCAATCTTCTCGCCGTGGGCCTGGCCACCAACCCGGACCCCCGGCATCGCTGGCTTCGGCTCATCCTCGCCGGCATGTGCGTGGGCATGGGCATCATGGAAGGGTTCGACGTGGGGGCCATTTACAGCATGGTGACCGGGACGTTCCTGTTCTTCTGGACGTTCCTGACCTCCAGGGAGAAGGCGAAAGGCTTCCTCCTTGGGCTCGCGAAGGTTCTGATCGTCGCTCTCAGTGCTTTGTTTCTGTCGATTCAGGCCATCAGCGCGTTATGGGGGACGCAGGTCAAGGGCGTTGCGGGAATGGGACAGGACGAGAAAACCCGGCAGGAACGCTGGGACTGGGCGACGACGTGGAGTTTTCCGAAGCGGGAAACGCTGGCGATTTTCATTCCGGGTCTTTTCGGTTACCGGATGGATACGCCGCACCAGATGGCGATGTTTCAGGACGCCTACGAGGGCGGAGCGTATTGGGGCGCATCGGGACGCGATCCGGCGTGGGACCGTTATTTCGCCAGCGGCAGGCAAGGGCCTGCTCCCATGGGGATGCTCCGTCATTCCGGCGGCGGGTGTTACGCGGGCGTTATGGTGCTTCTCATCGTCTTCTGGGCGTTTCTGCAATCGAGGCGCAAGGGGCACCCGGTGTTTTCGCGGGAGGAGCGCACCTTCATCTGGTTCTGGTCCGCGGCGATGCTGATCGGCCTGTTGCTGGCCTACGGCCGCTTCGCTCCGTTCTACCGGCTCGTTTATGAGCTGCCGTACTTCTCCACGATCCGCAATCCGGGCAAGCTGCTGCAAGTGTTCAATCTGGGCCTGGTCCTGACCTTTGCTCTGGGCGTGGAAGGTTTCTGTCGGACCTACCTGCGGCGGGAATCCAAAGCCGGCACGGGCACCGGCGCTGCCGGCTCGTGGTGGCAGCGGGCGGAGCCGTTCGACCGCCGATTCCTCTTCGGCTGCTTTGCCGTGTTGTTCCTGTGCGTCATTGGCTGGATCTTCTACGCGTCCTCGCGCCAGGCGATTCAGGAGTACATGGAGTCGGTGTTTTTCAGCTCCGCGTCGGCGCGGATGATGGCGGCGTTCAGCATCAAACAGGTGGGCTGGTTCATTCTGACGCTGGCTGCCTGCATCGCCGGCGTCACCCTGGTGGTGCGCGGCACGCTCGCGGGGAAACGATCGACGGCGGGCATCACCGTGCTGGGCGCTCTCATGGTTCTGGACATGGCCAGGGCGAACCTGCCCTTCATTGTTTATTGGGATTACAAGGAAAAGTATGCCACCAATTTTCTCATCGATTTCCTGCGGGAGCGCCCCTACGAACAGCGGGTGGCCATACTGCCGTTCGACTTTCCGGACGAGTTCATGGCGCTGGAACGCCTCTATCGCATCGAATGGGCCCAGCATCATTTCCTGATGTACAACATCCAGTCGCTGGACGTGGTGCAGATGCCGCGTCGGCCGCAGGATCTCGCCGCGTGGGACGTCGCAACGTATTCGGGAGGGCTTCTCCGGCGATGGGAATTGTCCAATACACGCTATCTGTTCGGTCCCGCCGTTTACCTGCAGGCGCTCAACGAGCAACTGGATCCGACGCAGCGCCGGTTTCGAATTGCGCTCCAGTTCGATATCGTTCCGAAACCGGGCGTGACCCGCGACGAGCTGCAGCGGAGTTTCCGCCGGGGGATCTTCCCGGGAGACAAGTATACCGCGGTGCCGGACACAAACGGGTTGTATGCGCTGTTCGAGTTTACCGGCGTGCTGCCGCGCGCGAAGCTGTATTCGCATTGGAAGGTCAGCACGAACGACCCCGTGGTGCTCAGCAACTGGGTGGCCGGGATACGATCGCAGGCGCCGGCGGAACTGGCGCAGGCTCTGGCGGCGCAGAGTCCGCGCGATCAGGCCACGCTCAAGGAACTGATTGACGGTTCGTTCAACCCGCATGAAACGGTCCTCCTTGCGGAGCCGCTGCCCGAGGCTTCAGCCGCTTCGACCACGAATCAAACTCCGGGTACGGTGGAGTACGAGAGTTACGCGCCGAAGCGAATTGTCCTCAAGGCGGAGGTCAATCAGCCTTCAGTGCTCCTGCTCAACGACCGGTACGATCCGAACTGGAGAGTGCGCGTCAACGGCCGGCCCGCGGAATTGCTCCGATGCAACTTCATCATGCGCGGCGTCTTCCTTGAGCCCGGCACGCATACCGTCGAGTTTTCCTTCGAGCCGCCCGTGCACTTCCTTTACGTCAGTCTCGCCGCCATCCTCCTCGGCGTCGGCCTCGTGGGTTTCCTCATCGTGTCCGGCCGCCGGGAGGGCGACCAGGAGAAGCCGAAACCGCCCGCCCCGGTCTGACTTCCGCGGCCCGATGGACGGCTGACGTCTTGCCGCGGCTTCGACGTCCGCCGGATTGCTGCGCCTTCATGCTGAGGCCCTGTCGCGACCGTTTATTTCGTTGCGAACGCCGCGGCGGACTCGTTAGATGTGATGCGAATGAAAATTCTGATCACCGGCGGGGCCGGATACATCGGGTCGGTGCTGACCCCTGCGCTTCTGGCAGATGGACACGAGGTCACCGTCCTGGACAACTTCTATTTCAACCAGAATTCTCTGCTGGACTGCTGCCACTACGAGGGGTTCCGGGTGGTGCGCGGGGACTGCCGCGACGAAGCGGTGATGAAGCCGTTGGTCGCCAGGGCGGATCTGATCATTCCGCTGGCTGCTCTGGTTGGGGCGCCGCTGTGCAACACCGACGAGATTGCAACCCGCACCACCAACCAGGAAGCCGTGGAGATGCTCTGCCGGATCGCGGGAAAAGAGCAGTGGATCATCATGCCGGTGACCAACAGCGGCTATGGAGTCGGAGAGAAAGGCAAGTTCTGCACCGAAGACACGCCGTTGCGCCCCATCTCCACCTACGGCGTCACGAAGGTGAAAGCCGAGGAAGCTGTGTTGAAGCGCGAAAACAGCATCAGCTTCCGCCTTGCCACCGTGTTCGGCATGTCGCCGCGCATGCGGATCGACCTGCTCGTGAATGATTTCGTTTATCGGGCGGTGAACGACCGCGCCATCGTTGTGTTCGAAGGCCATTTCAAGCGCAACTACATCCACGTGCGCGACGTGGTGCGCGCGTTCCAGCACGGCATCGCGAATTTCGACCGCATGAAGGGCCGGCCGTACAACGTCGGGCTCGACGACGCGAACCTGTCGAAGTTGGAGCTGTGCGAAGTCATCAAGCGGCATTTGCCGAAGCTGGTGTATCTGGAGGCGCCGATCGGCGAGGATCCCGACAAGCGCGACTACATCGTTTCCAATGCGCGGATTCTTGCCACCGGTTTCAAGCCGGAATGGAGCCTGGATCGCGGCATCCAGGAATTGATCAAGGGATACACCATTCTCAGGAACTCGATTTATTCGAACGTCTGAGCCCGCGCGTGCATCTTCCGGTCGAGCAGATCACCGCCGTCGTGCTGGCGGGCGGCCTGGGCACGCGGCTCCGGTCCGTGCTTCCCGACCTGCCCAAGCCGATGGCGCCGGTGAACGGACGGCCCTTCGTCGAGTGGGTGGTTCGCTACCTCGCCGCGCAGGGCATTCAACGGGTTGTCATCTCCACCGGTTACCGCGCCGATGTGATCGCCTCGCATTTTGAACGCGAGCCGGTGCGCGGCGTTTCCGTGCGTTGCGTGGCCGAACCCGAATCGCTGGGCACGGCGGGCGGGTTTCTCTATTCCGTCCGCGCGACGGCGGAACCGCCCGCAGCGTGGCTGGTGGTGAACGGGGATTCGCTGACCCTCGCTCCTCTGCAATCCCTCTTCGCTGGGCTGGAAGACCCTGAAGTGAACGGAAGCCTGCTGGCGATTGCTGTGCCGGACGCGTCCCGCTACGGCACCGTGGAAGCGAATGCCCGGGGGGAACTGATCGCGTTTCACGAGAAGCGCCCCGGGAGCGGGCTCATCAATGCCGGAGTGTACCTGTTTCGCGCCGCCCTGGTGGAGGCATTCCCGGGCGGCAAGCCGCTGAGTTTTGAGCGGGACGTGTTTCCGTTTCTTGTCCGGGAAGGGCGGCGGATCAAAGTCTGCGTGACTCAGGCGGACTTTCTGGATATTGGTACGCCGGAATCCCTGCCCATGGCGGAAGGATTCGTGCGGGAGCACGCCGGCTGGTTTCAGGGTTGAACCTGGAAAGGCCGGCATCGACGAATGATCATCAGCCGAACACCATTTCGAATTTCGTTCTTTGGAGGCGGCACCGATTACCCGGCGTGGTACCGCCGGCATGGAGGAGCGGTCCTGGCGGCGAGCATCGACAAGTACTGTTATCTCACGTGCCGGTATCTGCCCCCGTTTCTCGAGCACCGCATTCGCATTGTGTATTCCCGGATCGAGCAGTGCCAGACGGTGGACGAGATTGCGCATCCGGTGGTGCGCGAGGCGCTGCGTTTTCTGAAGGTGGACCGCGGCATCGAGATTCATCATGCCGCGGACCTGCCCGGCCGCAGCGGCATGGGATCCAGTTCCTCCTTCACCGTGGGGTTGCTGCACGCGTTGTCGGCTCTGAAAGGGAAGATCTCCGGCAAACGGCAGCTTGCGCGCGACGGAATCGCGCTCGAACAGGAACGCCTCCAGGAAACCGTTGGCTCCCAGGATCAGGTCTGCGCGGCCTACGGCGGGCTCAACCAGATTCATTTTCTGCAGAACGGCGATTTTACCGTTCAGCCGCTGACCTTGCCCCGGTCGCGAGTCCGGGAGCTGAACGCGCATCTGATGCTCTTCTACACCGGCATCCGCAGGACGGCGTCCAAAGTGGCGGCGAGCTACGGAACGGCGACGAATATCGAGCGGTGCGCCGATGTTCTCGTGCGCATGCGCGAGTATGTGGACCGCGCGGTGGACCTGCTCAATTCGCGGCAGAGCATCAGCGCCTTCGGCGAGCTGCTGCACGAGAACTGGATGCTGAAGCGTGAGCTGAGCGACAAAGTGTCCAATCCGGAGGTGGACGCGCTCTACGAGCGGGCGCGGAGCGCGGGCGCGGTGGGCGGCAAACTGCTCGGGGCCGGGGCTGGCGGTTTTCTGCTGTTGTTTGTTCCGCCGGATCGGCAGGCGGCCGTGCGCGCCCGGCTCGAGAACCTGCTGAACGTGCCTTTCAAGTTCGAGTTCTCCGGAAGCCAGATCATCTTCTTCGATCCCGAGGAGGATTACGCCCGGCTGGAGAAGGCTCGCGCTTCGCAGCAGTTGGAGGGCTTTCGCGAAATGGAAATCGAGCCCGGCTGAAGGCATACTGGGGTGTCGCGACTTCTATGGACCTGAGCAAAGTGAAAATCCTGGTGACCGGCGCGACGGGCTTTGTCGGCCGCAACCTGGTCGAGCTCATGCGGGAGCGCGGGCTGAATCCCGTGACGCCGGCGCGTTCCGAGTTCAACCTGCTGGAGCAGTCCGCGGTTCGAGCCATGCTGGACACTCATCGGCCGGAGGTGGTGTTTCACCTCGCGGGGCTCGTCGGCGGGATCGGCGCCAACAAGGCGCGGCCCGCGGAGTACTGTTACGAGAACCTCCTGATGGGAACGATGATGCTGCACGAATGCTGGCGGGCCGGCGTTCGAAAATACATCACGCTGATGGGTGGTTGCAGCTATCCGGCGCAGGCGCCCAGTCCTATCAAGGAAACGGAACTCTTCAACGGAATGCCTCAGCCGGAAAGCGCGCCCTACTCTCTGGCGAAAGCCATGAGCGCCGTCCAGGCCGAAGCGTACCGGCGGCAACACGGGTTCGACGCCATTGTGCTGGTGCCGGGCAACCTGTACGGCCCGCACGATAATTTTGATCTCGCCAATTCCCACGTCATTCCCGCCCTCATCCGCAAGTTCGTCGATGCCAAAACCAACAACCAGCCCGAGGTGGTGGCATGGGGAACGGGGAAACCCACCCGCGACTTCGTTTACGTCGGCGACGCGTGCCGCGTGATTCTCAAGGCCGCCGAGGAATACAGCGGGAGCGACATCATCAACGTTTCATCCGGCCGCCCGATCAGCATCCGGGAACTGACGGAGCTGATCGCGGAGCTGGTGGGTTACCGCGGCCGGGTGACCTGGGATCATTCGAAGCCGGACGGCCAGATGTTCAAGGGATTCGATGTTTCACGAATGAAACAACTGCTGGGCGCCGAATGCCCGACGCCGCTCCGCGAGGGCCTGAAAAAGACCATTGATTGGTACTTGAGCAAGCCCGCCGGGCTGCGCCTCTAGTCATGCGGGTCACCCTCATTGGCGCAAACGGTTTCGTCGGCTCCGCCTTTGCCCGGTTGCTCGAGCGCCGTCCGGACGTGACCCTGGTCCGGGTCACGAGAGAGAATTTCGCGCAGCTTCCTTCGATTCACAGCGACGTCGTGATTGAGGCGGCGTGCAACTCGAAGAAGTACCTCGCGGAGGAAGATCCGGCTGCCGACTTCGCTCTCTCGGTTCAGCACCGGCTGGAGAGCCTTCGGAGATTCACCGCGGACGTTCACATCCACATCTCGAGCGTGGACGTGTATGCGGATCTGTCGTCGCCCGAAACGACGCATGAAGACACGCCGGTACCGCCGCGAGGTCCGTCGCGGTATGGCTTTCACAAGCACCTGGCGGAGCTGCTGGTCCAGCATTACGCGCCGGCATGGTTGATTGTCCGGCTGGCGGGCATGGTGGGACCGGGACTGCGAAAGAACCCGGTGTTTGACATTCTCAATGGCAATCCGCTGAGGATTCATCCCGATTCCCGCTATCAATATTTGCTGACCGACGAGGTGGCGCGCATCACGTGGACGCTGTTCGAGCGTGGCTTCCGGTGCGAGATCTTCAACGTGTGCGGATCGGGCGTGGTCACCATGCGCGAGATCGCGAAGCTCGCCGGCCGCGAGCTGAACCTGTCTCTTCAGGCGCCCGATTGGAACCCCCGGGTCGTCGAGGCCAGCATTGAAAAGCTCGCGCGCGTTCTTCCGGTCATGGAAACGCGGAAGGCCCTCGAACAGTTTTTCGCGTCGATGGCTTCGGCCAATCGGGCGGAGGCGGAGAGTTGATTCGGCCCTTCAGGTCGTTACCCTTCTCCGCATGACGAGTGAACCGACCACTCCGGATGCCGCTGCCGCGGGCATTCGCCGCGGCGAAATCTCCATTTTGATGGCGACGCGGGCCCGTCCGGAGATGCTTGCCGAGGAACTGGAGACGCTCCGAACGAACACGCGGCAGAAGGACAAGCTGGCCGTCTGGATTTACGTGGACGACGACGATGAGGTGACGCGCAAGGCGATCGAAAGCGGCCGGTTCAAAGATGTGGATTTCCGGCTGCAGTGGCACTTCGGGCCGCGGCCGCCCGCGCTGGGACAGGCGCACCAGGCGCTTTGGAATCTTTCCGGGCGCGCTTCCGAGGTGTACATGATTTCGTGCGACGACGCGCGTTTCGACACTCCGGGATGGGACAATGTGGTCCGGCGGGAGTTCGGCCGGTACGCCGACGGGATCCTGCTGGCTTTTGCACATGATCCGAACGCGGAGCAGGCGACGTATCCGTTCATCGGATGGGGCATGCTGCAGGTTCTGGGGTATGAGAAGGTGTTCCCGGGCATCTTCGCCTTCTGGTTTGACGACCGTTGGGTGGAGCAGATCGCTGAAATGGCCGGGCGCTCGATTCTGATCCCGATGACGATCAATCCCATCGGTGGCAGCAAGGGCAAGACGCAACGGATGCGCTGCGTGCCGTTCTGGATGCGGTTCTTCCAACTGCTCCTGCCTGAACGCCGCGAGAGCGCCGAAAAACTCGTCGCGGCCATGTATGCGAACGACCCGCAGGGACGCGCCGCCGCGCTCAAAAAGCTGGAAGAGGTGTGGGCAAGGCTGGTCCAGACCGAGGAGAAAGCCTTTTCCGACCTCTACTGCGTTTTCCAGGAGGAGCGGCACACGGCTCTCCCGCCCGAGCAACGAAACGTGTTCAATCCGCTCTACATCCGGCAGGAGGTGGCGGCGGTCACACGGCTGTTGACGCACGCTCAGAGACTGATGCAGCGACAGGACTACGTCGAAGCGTTGAAGTACATCGAAGCAACGCAAATGGCGGACCTGCGTTTGCGCCAGGCGCTGGACATGAAAGTCCAATGCCTCGAAGCGCTGGGGCGAACCGCCGAAGCCCGGCAACTCGCGAAGGAGAATCGGCTGGCATGGCCCGAAATGTCGGCTGCCCGGAGGTTCTTCCGGTTCCTCGGCATGATCGCGAACGAAGCGCGGCGCGTTCTCGCGGCGCGCAGCCGGAAGCAAACGGCCGGCCCCGGCCCGGCATGAAGCCCGTAGCGATCGCCCGCCTGCGGTCAACGCGTCGCGTCGCGACCTTTCGCCTGTGACATACGACATCATCATCATCGGCGGCGGCATAGTGGGACTTGCCACCGGCATGCGCCTGCTGGAAGCCAGACCGGCGCTCAAACTCCTTCTGCTCGAGAAGGAACCCGGCCTCGCCCGCCACCAGACCGGCAACAACAGCGGCGTCCTGCACTCGGGTCTCTATTACCGGCCCGGCTCGGAGAAGGCGCGCCTCAGTGCCGAAGGCCTTCGGCAGATGGTGGCCTTCTGCCGGGATCACGGCATTCCTTATGAGCAATGCGGCAAAATCGTCGTGGCCACTTCCGATGACGAACTGCCGCGCCTGGAAAACCTCTGGCAACGCGGACTCGCAAACGGGCTCCAGGGTCTGCGCAGGCTCGCGCCCGAACAGATCCGCGAAATCGAGCCGCACGCCGCCGGCATCGCCGCCATTCACGTTCCTCAGGAAGGCATCGTGGACTATCGCGGCGTCAGCGAAAAACTGGGCGAGCTGATTCAAAAGGCGGAGGGCGAGATTCGCCTCGGTGCGCGCGTTCTCAAACTCCGTCCGTCGGCAGGTTCATGGATTGTGGAAACCACCTCCGGCGAATTTCACGGCCGTTACGTCGTCACCTGCGCCGGGTTGCACTCCGATCGAATGGTCCGCGCCGCCGGCGGGAAACCGTCGGCCCGCATCGTGCCGTTCCGGGGCGAGTACTACAAAATCCGGAAGGATCGACAGTATCTCGTGCGGCACCTGATCTACCCCGTCCCCGATCCGAAGTTCCCCTTTCTCGGCGTGCATTTCACCCGGCTGATCCATGGCGGCATCGAAGCGGGTCCCAACGCGGTGCTTGCGTTCGCCCGGGAGGGTTATCGCTGGTCCCGCATCAACCTCCGGGACCTCGCCGAGACAATCCTCTATCCCGGCCTGTGGCGGTTCCTCGCCGCGTATCCCGGCATGTGCGGGTACGAGATCCGCAGGTCGCTCTCGAAAGCGGAGTTCACCCGCTCGCTGCAGAAACTGGTGCCGGAGATCCGCGAGGATGACCTCGAGCCGGGAGGCGCCGGCGTGCGCGCTCAGGCCATGAGCCGCGACGGCCGGCTGGTCGAGGATTTTCACTTCGAGGAGGAAAGCGGCATGCTGCACGTCGTCAACGCGCCTTCGCCCGCCGCCACCGCCGCGCTCGCCATCGGATCACGCATCTCGGCACGCGTGCTCGATCAACTGAAGTAGGCGCCATTCGTCAGACCGTTGGCGCGTCAAGGTCACAGTCCCGTCGGGTGATCCAGGAAAACCCAGGGCACGCGGAATCGCTTCGACAGGCGTTCGGCGAGGGCCTTGACGCCGAAGGTTTCGGTGGCGTAGTGGCCGCCATAGAACACGTTCAATCCCAGGTCCTCTGCCAGCGCATAGGTCCAATGCGGGCCTTCGCCCGTGATGAACGTATCCACGCCGGCATCCGCCGCCTGTTTCAAATCACCTCCGGCGCCGCCGGTGACGATGCCGATCCGGCTGCACCGATCGGGTCCGCCCGGAATTGCCAGCGGCTTGCGTCCCGTCGCGCGGGCCAGGCGTTCCGCGAGTTCGCTGCGGGAGATTCGGGCCCGCGCCAGAAGACCGATCGGCCGGCCGTGGCTCTCGAAGAACGGGCGCCCCTTGCGCAGCCCGAGCAGCCGGCACAGGCGCGCGTTGTTGCCCAGCTCCGGATGCGCGTCCAGCGGCAGATGGGAACTGTACACCGCCACGTTGTGATCCAGGAGCAACCGCAGAAGCTCGTACCGCCGCCCGGTCCAGGGATGCGTCTTCCCCCAGAACAATCCGTGATGAACGATCAGCAGGTCCGCTTTCGCGCGCACAGCGAGGCGGACCGTCTCGACGCTGCCGTCCACCGCCGCCGCGATCCGGCGCACCCGGCCGTCGTTCTCGACCTGAAGCCCGTTCACGGCGCCGTCGTAATCGCGAAATTCAGAAGTGCGCAGCCACTGGTCACAGCAGCGGACGATTGCGGAGAGCGATGCTTCAGCCATGCGACGATGAAAGCACAAACGCGCCGGTTCGGCAAAGCCCGGCTCGATGGCGGCGCGCGCGGCCGTCGGGCCGCGGATTCCGCAGCGTCTCGCTTGCCGGCAGTTGCTGCGGGCACCGGGAGATCAGCCGGAACTTGGCACTTGGAACTTGAAAAAGGCCCGCGTACGCTGCGCGCCGATGCGCCTTCTGACCCGTTACCAATTGCGCGAATGCCTGACCGCGCTGGTGTACTGCTTCGGCGCATTTCTCATGTTGTGGATCGCTTTCGATCTGTTCTCCGAGCTGCGCGACCTGCAGGAGAGCAGGCTTCGAGGGATCGACATCGTCGAGCACTACTTCTTCCGGATACCGGAGTTCCTGCCGGTGGCCGTCCCGGTGGCGCTGCTCCTGGCGCTGCTTTATGCGCTGACGAATCACGCGCGGCACAACGAAATCACCGCGATGCGCGCGGCGGGCGTCAGCCTGTGGCGCGTGACGCTTCCCTACCTGGCGTTGGCGACGCTCGCGGCCCTCGCGCTCTTCTTTGTGAACGAATACGTGTCTCCGAAAAGCGGCGTGCGCGCCGAGGAGATCCTGACGCGCCGCGTTCAGAAGACGACCGGCGGACAGCGGCACCTGGTCAAAGATCTGAAGTTTCACAACTCGCGCCCGGGAGAAGACCGCCACTGGCATGCGGGCATCTACAATCCGCGCACCGCCGAAATGCATCGGGTCCACGTGTTGTGGACGCTGGCGGGCGGCGCGCAGCGCGACATTACCGCCGAGCGCGCGGTCTATACGAACGGCGTCTGGGTCTTTCATGGCGTTCGCGAGTTGCGTCGGGATCACGCGCAGGATCCCACTCTCACGCCTGTCGCGCACCCGGTCCTGCGGCTGCCCGAGTTCACCGAAACGCCCGAAGAGATCCGAAGCGAGATCGATATCAGCGAGCGCTTCCGCGCCAGAGCTTCGTTCAAGACGCGGCGGGCGGACCTGCCGATCGGGCTGATTCTGGATTACCTGCGTCTCCACCCGAATCCCAGGCGCGACGTGAGCGCGTGGTTGCGCACGAAACTTCACGGGCGCATCGCCGGACCGCTGGCGTGCGTGGTGGTGGTGGTGATCGCCGTGCCGTTTGCGGCCCGGTCCGGCCGGCGCAATGTCTTCGTCGGCGTGGCCGCCAGCATCGTGATCTTCTTCGCCTATTACCTGCTGCAGCAACTGGGTTTTGCCTACGGCGAAGCCGGCGGCATCCCGCCCTGGGTCGGCGCGTGGCTGCCTAACATTCTCTTCACCGCCGTCGGGCTTTGGATGATGGTTCGAGTTCGATGAGACCATGACGGACACCAGCGCGGCATTGGCAGAGCTTCAGGCGCGATACGATCGCCTCAGTCGGTTGTACCGCGTCGGCAATGTCATTCATTCAACGCTCGACCCGCAGGAGGCGCTGGAATTGATCGCGCGGGAGGCCGTGGCTTTGATGAACGCTTCGAGCGGTTCCGTCGTTCTGGTGAATCCCACGACGGGCTTTCTCGAAATCCAGGCGTCTCAGGGATTGCCGCGGAACGCCGGCGCCCTGCGCCTGCGCGTCGGAGAAGGCATCACCGGCTGGGTCGCGCGCACGGGCAAGCCCGCGCTGGTCAACGACGTTTCGAAGGATCCCCGCTACATCTCCGTCCGGCGCGATGTGAGATCGGAGCTGGCCGTGCCGCTCGAGGTCAACGGCGAGGTCCGCGGCGTTCTCAATGTAGACTCGGATCGCAAGGACGCTTTCACGCCCGAAGACCAGGAGATGTTAGGCGCTCTGGCGCAGCAGGCGGCCCGCGTGATCCACAACACCTGGCTGTACGAGCAGATTCGGCTCAAGGCGCTGCTGTTCGAGTCCCTCGCCAATGTCAGCCGCGCGATCAATTCCGCGTTGAACCTCGACGACGCCTTGCAGGTGATCGCCCGGGAAACCTCAGTTCTCATGCGGGCCAGGGTCTGCTCGCTCATGCTGCTGGATGAAACCGGCGAATGGCTTGATCTTCGCGCCAGCCACGGCGCCGGCCCCGCCTATCTCAGCAAACCGCGTCTGAGCGTTCACGAAAGCCTCGTGGGCGTGGTCGTTCGCCGGCGCAAACCGCTGCAGGTCGAGGACGTCCGCGTGTCCAGCCGCTACCAGAACGTGGACGTGGCCCGGCGCGAAGGCCTCGTGGCGCTGCTCAGCGTTCCCCTGCTCTTCGCCGGCAATGCCATCGGCGCGCTCAACGTTTACACCGGCGAACCCTACCAGTTTTCGAACGAGGAAATCCGCATCGTCTCCGCGCTGGCGGAACTCTCCGCCATCGCCATCGAGAAAGCCCGCCTTTACGAGCGGGTCGTCGATGTCGAGGAACAGTTGCGCCAGAACGAGAAGCTGTCCGCCATCGGCCTGCTCGCCGCCGAGGTCGCCCACGAGATCCGCAATCCCCTCACGGTGATGAAGATGTTGTATCACTCGCTCGACTTGCGGTTTCCGCCGGACGACCCGCGGGCCAAGGACGCGCGCATCATCGGCGAAAAAATGGATCATTTGAACCGGATCGTGGAACAGATCCTGGACTTCGCGCGCACGAGTGAGCCGCGATTCGCGCCCGTCAATCTGAACACGCTCATCGAGGAGCTTGGCCTGCTCGTGCGGCACAAGCTGAAGAACCAGTCGGTCGAATGGCGCACGCAACTGGATCCGGCGATTCCGCTGATTCCCGGCGATGCCACCCAGCTCGAACAGGCGTTCCTGAACATCATGTTGAACGCCGCCGAGGCGATGCCCTCGGGCGGAACCCTGACGATGATATCGCGCCCCGGCAGGAAACCATCTGACCCTGTGGTGGTCGAGTTCCGGGACACCGGCGCGGGCATGACGAAGGAACAACAGCGGAAGGCGTTCACCTCCCTGCTGAGCACTTCCAAGCCGAGCGGCACCGGCCTTGGCCTGGCGATTGTGCGGCGTATTATCGAGGCCCATCACGGCACTGTGAAACTGCGCTCCCGCCCCGGCAAGGGCACCCGCATCATCGTGGAACTGCCCTCCCAGGGCCCTCAGTCGCGCCCCGAAACGGCGTCGGCCTGATCGACCCCTCAACCGCAACGGGTCGGCTCCCTCCTCCACTGAACTGGGGATGGCCTGAAGAGTGGGAATATGCAACGCTCACCGCGCTGATCATCACCTTTGATGGGGCGAATGCCGCGCAGCTGTTGATTATGATCGGATCTGCAAAGTTGACTGGCGAATGCCGAAGATCTGCCCGGGCGGGATTCACGTTGATCGAACTTCTCGTCGTGGTGGCAATCATCGCTATTCTCGCATCGCTGTTGTTGCCCGCCCTGAACACGGCAAAGGATCGCGCCAAGCGCGTTCATTGCGTCAACAACCTGAAGCAAATGCAACTGGCCTGCGTGCTCTACGCGACGGACCGACGGGACGAATTCCCGTCCTGGGGCGGCACCGGCCTGAATCCCAGAGCGAAAAATGTCATCGACCTGAGCAATTACATCCGCTGGGCCGTTCTCGGCGGTCCGACTACCCTCGGGAAAGTCCCGCAGGATCCGGCGGCTGTGAATGCTCAGGGTGGATCGCTGGAGAATCTCGGCCTGCTGTACGGCGCCAAACTCATCGGCGACGGCCGGCTCATCTTTGACCCCAGCTACCCCCACACCTCGCCGCTGGGCTGGGATCAATATGATTCACAGGGCTTTCTCAGTTACGGCCTTATCAACAACAACGTGGGTGTGCGGTCCAGTTACACCTATAATCCCATAGTCCGATTAACGGCGCCGTCGCCAACACTGCGGGCCCTCCAGAAGACGTCCGACGTGAAAAGGGATCGCCTTTTTATCATGGATTACATCGACAGCCAGATGGGTAATCCCGATTACTTTGCTCACAGACGGTTCAAGGGCTGGCAGGTGGCCTTCACGGACGGCTCCGTCCGGTTCAGCAAACCGCCCGTCGATGTTTTCAACCGGATCGCGCAGGGCGGTTACCCGGCCGATATCAGCCAGTTCAATTCTGAAGTCCTGCCGGTTCTGGAGCAATACGCCAGATAGGCGTTCTGCCTTGGGACGGCATCCCTTCTCGCGTTCCACCACGATCCAGGTCGGCCTCGGGCGCGCTGAAGCACCCACTTCCAGCCGCCTGTGATGCGAGCCGGTTCTTCACCGGCCCATTCACCCCGGCCACACTGACGCACTGCCGGCAGGTTCATTCGTCGCCCCCGCCCCTCTCGTCGCCAGGACGGCGTTGGTTTCGAACAAACACTTTTCATTTCGCTGCAATCGTGATTCCATCCGCCCGTTTCGTTCGTTTGGTGCTAACCTGATATCCGTTTATGAAACAATCGAGGCAGGAATTGTGGGCGCGCTTCCAAAAGTATTATTCAGAGTTCCCGACTCTTGGGCTTGCGGTGGACCTCAGCCGCATGCGCTTCGACGACGCCGCTCTTTCTGCGATCGACTCAAAGGTGCGCCGGGCGCTGGACGGCATGGCGGAACTGGAGCGAGGCGCCATTGCGAACCCCGACGAAAAGCGCATGGTTGGCCACTACTGGCTGCGAAACCCGGCCCTTGCTCCGAAGCCTGAAATCGCCCGAGAGATCGAAACCACCATCGATTCCATCCGCGACTTCGCCCACAAGGTGCACTCGGGCGCGATCCGGGGTGCCAGGGGACCGTTCAGGAATCTCCTGTTGATCGGCATTGGCGGGTCGGCTCTGGGACCGCAATTCGTTTCACACGCGCTCGGCGGCCCGGGCGATAAACTTCGGTTCTGGGCCCTCGATAACACGGATCCGGATGGCATGGACCGGGTCTTTGCCGGCATCGGCGCCGAAGCAGGACAGACCCTGTGCGTCGTCGTTTCGAAGTCGGGTGGGACCAAAGAAACCCGCAATGGCATGCTCGAAACGCAGGCGTTCTACAGCCGGCAGGGTTTGGAGTTTGCCGACCACGCCGTCGCCATTACGCAGGCCGGCAGTGAACTGGATCGGTATGCGGCCGAACAGCGGTGGATCCAGCGGTTTCCGATGTGGGATTGGGTTGGCGGACGGACGAGCGAACTGTCGGCGGTCGGCCTGCTCCCGGCGGCGCTGCAAGGTTTTGATATCACTGCCATGCTCGCCGGGGCCAGGGCATGCGACGAAATAACTCGAAGCAGGGATTTCAAGTCGAACCCGGCCGCCCAGCTTGCGGCTATGTGGTTCCTTGTCGGTAACGGTAAAGGCGACAAAAGCATGGTCGTTTTGCCCTATAAAGACCGTCTCGAGCTGTTCTCCAGGTATCTCCAGCAGTTGGTCATGGAATCGCTCGGAAAAGAAAAGGATCTGGACGGCAATACGGTCCACCAAGGCCTGACCGTCTTTGGAAACAAGGGTTCAACCGATCAACATGCTTATATTCAACAACTTAGAGATGGAAGAGCGGATTTCTTCGTCGTATTTATCGAGGTCTTGCGGCATCGAAAAGATCCCGGGATCGAAGTCGAGCCCGGCGTGACGTCAGGCGACTTCCTGACGGGCTTCCTCCTGGGGACTCGAGAGGCATTGTACGAAAGTGATCGTACATCGATCACCCTGACGATTGACGATGTTTCACCGTTCACAGTCGGTGTGTTGATCGCGCTCTTCGAGCGTGCGGTAGGACTCTACGCGTCCATGATCAACATCAATGCCTATCATCAACCCGGTGTTGAGGCCGGCAAGAAGGCGGCAGCGGGTATTGTCACTCTCAAGCAGCGAGTCGTCGAAGCTCTGGCATCCGGTGGACGAACGGGGATGACCATAGATCAGATCGCCGAGCGCATCGGGTCGCCCGATGAATTGGAAATGATATTCAAGATTTGCGAGTGTCTGGCGGCAAACCCGTTTTGCGGTATAGTCAAGGTCCGCGGCAAGGACCCCTTCACTTCCGTGTACCGCAAAGTCTGAGATGTTTGTTTATCCAAAGAGATACGATGTGATCGTTGTGGGTGGCGGCCATGCCGGCATCGAGGCGGCGTTGGCGGCGGCGCGCATGGGCTGTCAGACGTTGTTGCTGACCATCAACGCCGACACGATCGGCCAGATGTCGTGCAACCCGGCGATAGGTGGCCTGGCCAAGGGGCATTTGGCTCGCGAAATCGACGCAATGGGCGGGGAAATGGGGAAGGCGACGGACATGACGGGCCTGCAGTTCCGGATGTTGAATACCAGAAAGGGACCGGCCGTCCGGGCGCCGCGCGCGCAGTGCGACAAGAAGGCTTACCAGTTCCGGATGAAGTGGATTTGTGAGCGCCAGCCGAATCTCGACATCAAGCAAGGCCAAACCGCCAGGCTGCTGTGTCGGGACGGCCGGGTCGTGGGAGTAGAAACCACGCTGGAGGTGCAGTACTTAGGGACGACGGTGGTCGTTACGACCGGGACGTTCCTGCGCGGTCTGATGCACATAGGATTGAATCAACAATCCGGCGGGAGGGCCGGGGAGGGCGCTGCACAAGGGTTGTCGGCGAGCTTGAGGGAGGTGGGGCTGGAATTGGGGCGATTGAAGACGGGAACTCCGCCTCGACTGTTAAGGCGATCCATCGATTTCAGCCGAACCGAGGTGCAGCCCGGTGATGAACCCGTTCCGTGGTTCACATTCTGGAAAGAGGATTTGTTCCACGTGGAACATTCCGGGATGCTACCGCACCCGGTCAGTTCCGACCGACCATCCTCCAGCCGTTATCCACCTGGCTCCATTCTAAATCGCACAAACGGTCAATTGCCCTGCTACATCACCTACACCACCCCACGTACAGCCGAGATCATCCGGGAGAACCTTCACAAATCCCCGATGTACTCCGGTGTCATTGAAGGGATCGGACCACGGTATTGCCCGTCGATCGAAGACAAGATCGTCAGGTTCCCCGAGAAGGAACGACAACAGATCTTCCTCGAACCGGAGGGCATCGCCACGGACGAGATCTACGTCAACGGCTGCTCCACGTCTCTTCCGTATGATGTTCAGATTGAGCTGGTTAAGACGATAATAGGATGCGAGAGCGCCGAGATCGTTCGGCCCGCCTATGCGGTCGAATATGACTTTGTCTTCCCTACCCAGCTCTACCCTTCGCTGGAAACCAAGGTCTGCCGGAATCTCTATCTCGCCGGCCAAATCAATGGAACATCCGGCTACGAAGAAGCCGCCGCTCAGGGGTTGATGGCCGGAATCAATGCCGCCCGGCGCGTTCAAGGCAAAGAACCCATTGTCCTCCGGCGCGACCAGGCTTACATCGGCGTCCTCATCGACGACCTCGTTACAAGGGGCACGACAGAGCCCTATCGGATGTTCACTTCACGGGCAGAGTATCGGCTTTTGCTCCGACAGGATAACGCAGACATGCGGCTTTGCCAGATCGGCTATGACGTCGGGTTGCTGCCGGAGCGCAACTACCGGCGCTTCGTGGAAAAGAAAGCGCGAATCACGGCTGAACTCTCCAGGCTCGCATCCACTCGAATCGGCATGGAAACGCTCGCTCAGATCCTCAAGCGCCCGGAAGTCCGCTACACGGACCTGCCCCAACGCAATCCGTCCCTTACAGAAGAAGAGATCCAGCAGGTCGAAATCGAGCTGAAGTATGCCGGGTACATCGAGCGGCAGAAGGCCGATATCGAGAAGTTGCGCGGATTGGAGGACAAGCAGATCCCGGCTCATTTCGATTATTCCCTGGTTCCGGGACTTCGAACGGAGGCACGGTTGAAATTGTCGCAGATCCGCCCAACGAGCATTGGCCAGGCGTCGAGGATCTCCGGTGTTTCACCTTCCGACATCAGCATCCTGTTGGTGTGGCTCAAGCGTGGCACGCGCGCGCCCACCGGTGAGCTTGTCTCGAGCGAGGGCGAATAGCCCAACCATGTCCCTGCCCACTCTAACCTTCCAGCGTGTCGAGCTGCAGTTGCGCGATCCATGGCAGCTCGCCCGAACCCGAAAGGCCCAGGTGTGCACGGTCATCATTGTTCGCCTCCAGTTTGAAGACGGGATTACAGGATTGGGCGAAGCCGCACCGGTCGCTCGATACAACGAGTCCTGTGAATCGGTTGAAAGCTTCCTGAATCGGTTGGACCTGAGCGGCCTGACGCTCAAGGATCCGGACGCAAGCCTGGAACGAATCGCCAGCTTGAAAGGGAGTCCGGCCGCGAAGTGCGCCATCTCGACAGCCCTGCTGGATGCAGTTGGGAAGGTCCGTGGAAAGCCACTTTACACACTCCTTGATTTACCCTTCGAGAACGGCCGATATCGCACATCTTTTACACTCGGTATCGATAACGAAACCAAAATCAGGGCCAAAACACGGGCCGCCGAGCCGTTTCCCGTATTGAAAATGAAGGTCGGGACCGCAGCCGACAAACAGCATTTCCAGGCGCTCCGCAGCGTCGCGCCCAATAAGCCCGTCCGGTTGGATGCAAACGAAGGGTGGTCGGACAAGGAACACGCGCTGGCGATGATCGAGTATTTCGCCGGCATGGATAACATCCAATTCGTTGAACAACCGTTGCCCGCCACTGCGCCGATACAGGACTGGGTGTGGTTGAAGCAGCGGTCTCCCTTGCCGATTTTCGGTGACGAATCCTACCACACCGCAGCGGACGCCGAGCGGGCCGCGGAATGTTTCGACGGAGTGAATGTGAAGCTGGCAAAAACCGGCGGTGTTGCTGAGGCGCTGGCTGCGCTGCGGGCGGCGAAGCGGCTCGGGCTCAAGACCATGCTCGGTTGCATGATCGAGACGAGCGTGGCGATTTCGGCAGCAGCGCACCTCGCCGAGCTCTGCGATTACCTGGACCTCGACGGGAATCTGTTGATCACCAATGATCCGTTCGTCGGAGTAACGGCCGACAAAGGCGTGCTCTCGTTCGCCGACGCGCCTGAGCCATACGGAATCCGGGTGTCGCCAAGGTAACGCCGCAGGAGAATTGCGGCTGAAGGCGACACTCATGCATGCCGTTCTCGGTGGGGGCCGCTCGCCCCACCGAAAGAAGCGCTCGCCTCAGCGGCTCTTCAAGAACCGGCTTCGGCCCGGCTGAAGAGCCGGGCACCATGCCCTACAGGCCCATCTTCATCAGCTCCCGTTCGAGAGCCATCTGGAACTCCTGCAATTCGGCGGGCGGCGGCCGGTATCCCTGCTTCTCCGGGACGAGCCCGAGCCGACCGCTTTGGTCGATGTACCAATCGGCGCGGTTGGCGCCGCTGAAGGTGACCTTGCCGCTGACCACGGCTCCGGGCCTGGCCAGTTGATCGACCGTTACCGAGACACCTGCGCCTGCCGCCGCGTCGCCACCGGGTTGCGCGGCCGAGTCGCCCGCCGGACCTGCGCCGGCGTGATTTCCGTCCGCGATGCCGGGCGGTTTCGCGCGTTCCTCATCCTTCGGCGTGAGCTTGAGATCGTCCACCAGCAACCGCACTTCCATGTACGTCATCCGCAGGTTCCATTCGGAAGCCATGCGGCTCTGGATTTCCGAGAGCTTCAGACCCTCGCGAATCCATGCTTCGATTTGCTGCTTTTGCGTCTCGTCCAGTTTCATACATCTCGGGGGCCGTGACACCGCGCGCCTAACAGTGCAGCGGCGGCGACAACAGGAATAGTCCGGCCATGATCCCCCGCATTCTGCTATCGAATTTGCGCACTGACAAGGAGCTTTGCGGTTAACACCCCATTGTTGGCGTGTCCGTGTTGAAGTCCTTTAGATGAAAAGTGTTATCCCACAAAGGGCATAACGCGCGAGGGAGAGCTGACGGGTCTCCTGGAAAGCATGCAGACGAATCCAGGCTTATGTCCTACGTGGCGAACGGAATTGAGTTGACGATCAAAAACGGAGATTTCACCCATCCCAGCTCCAGGCCGTTCCCCCCAGGAATGTCTCCCGCGCGCAGCCGAAAGCGGCCGGCGAAGGCGCGGCGGTCCGCTGCGCGGGGAAGTGCCGACCCGTACCCGATTATTGTCCATTGCCACCTGTGCTGGGATTGGGTCTGGCAGCGGCCACAACAGTTCATTTCCCGGCTGAGCCGGCGTCATCCCGTGCTGTTCGTCGAATCGATCGGGCCGGATCCACAGCTCGGTTCGGCCGTCGCCCGTTTCTGGTCTCCCGAAGGGCATCCGAACGTCACCGTGCTGCGCCTCCAGTTTCCACTCTGGCGCTGGAACAACGGCGCGTATGTGGATCGCGAGCGCCGCCGGCTGGTCCGGGAGTTCCTGTCCGGTCCGGGCGCCGGTCGCTTCGACAATGCCGTTCAATGGTTCTACGACCCGATGGCGGTGCCGGCGTTTCTTGGAAAGATGGGGGAAGCGCTGGTGGTTTACGATTGCATGGACGAGCTGTCGCAATTTCGCTGCGCGCCTCCGGGGATCAAGAGTCGTGAAGTGGAACTCCTCGCGCATGCGGATGTGGTATTCACGGGCGGACGCAAGCTCTACGAGGCCAAATCGCGGCTGAATCCGAACTGCCACTTCTACGGGTGCGGCGTGGACGTGGAACACTTCGGCAAGGCGCGCCTCGCGTCCACGCATGTGCCGGACGACGTGGCCGGGCTGGGGCGACCGGTGCTGGGCTACTTCGGCGTGGTGGATGAGCGGATGGACTACGAGCTGGTGGCCCGGCTGGCCGATGCGAATCCGGCGTGGTCGATTGTGATGGTAGGTCCGGTGTTGAAGGTGGAGCAGGAGAGCCTGCCGCGCCGGGCGAATCTGCATTGGATCGGACAGCGTTCTTATGCGGACCTGCCGGCATACTGCAAGGCGTTCGACGTATGCCTGATGCCGTTTGCGCTGAATGAATCCACGGAGTTCATCAATCCCACCAAGGCGCTCGAATACATGGCTTCCGGCCGGCCCGTGGTCAGTTCGGCCGTCCCGGACGTCGTCCGGAACTTCGCCCCGATCAAGATAGGCAGGGATCACGGGGAGTTCATCCGGCACTGCTGCGAAGCGGTTTTGAATCCCGACCAGGAAGCCATTGCGCGCGGACTGCAACTGGCATCCGAAAACACGTGGGACTCCATCGTCGCCCGCCTCGAAACACACGTGAACGAAGCGCTGCGCCGCAAGCGCGAGGTCGGGGTGACTGCATGAGCGGGAACGGCATTGCACTGTCGAGGGGCGCGGGCCGGCGCGCCGCATTCGACTATCTCATCGTGGGAGCCGGCTACGCGGGGAGTGTTCTGGCGGAACGGCTCGCGCGCGGATCGGGCAAGCAGGTGTTGCTGGTGGACCGCCGCGGACACATCGGAGGCAACGCGTATGATTGCTATGACGACGCCGGGATTCTGATTCACCGCTACGGGCCGCACATCTTTCACACGAACTCGAAGGACGTCTTCGATTACCTCTCCCGGTTCACCGCATGGCGGCAGTATCAGCACAAGGTGCTCGCCCATGTAGACGGCCAGCTCGTTCCCGTTCCCATCAACCTCGATACCATCAACAGGCTGTACGGATTGAACCTGAACTCGTTCGAGATGGAGACGTTCCTGGCCGCGCGGGCGGAACCGGTCGCGAACATCCGCACCTCCGAGGACGTCGTGGTCAGCAAGGTGGGGCGCGAGTTGTACGAGAAACTCTTCCGCGGTTACACGCGCAAACAATGGGGGCTGGATCCTTCCGAGCTGGACGCGCAGGTCACGGCGCGCGTGCCGACGCGGACCAACCGCGACGACCGCTACTTCACGGACGCGTATCAGGCGATGCCGAAGCACGGATTCACGCGGCTGTTCGAGAATCTGCTGGACCATCCTAACATTCACATCCTGCTCAACACGGATTACCGCGATATCAGGAACGTGATTCCGTACCGCGAGCTGATCTATACCGGGCCGGTGGATGAATTCTTCGATTATCGGTACGGGAAACTTCCGTATCGCTGCCTCGACTTCAAACACGAGACGCTGAACCGGCCGCAGTTCCAGCCGGTGGCCGTGGTGAATTACCCGAATGACTACGCGTTCACGCGCATCACCGAGTTCAAGCACCTGACGGGGCAGGAACATCCCAGGACGAGCATCGTGTACGAGTACCCGAGCGCGGAAGGCGATCCCTACTACCCGATCCCGCGCCGGGAGAACGCGGAGATCTACCAGCAGTACCAGGCCCTGGCCGAGCAAACGGGCGTCCACTTCGCCGGACGGCTTGCGACTTACAAGTATTACAACATGGACCAGGTGGTCGCGCAGGCGCTGACGGTCTATGCCCGCCTGCTCAATGTCACGCGAAGCGAAGCCGCCGGTCTTCACACCGAGGTGCCACTCAAAACAGTTACATTTCCGCCCCTGGAAAAAGCGCGCCGCCCGCTGCCGCGCCGTCGCACGGCCGCGGTGGTCACCTGAGGCAGAGACTGGCTCTTATGAAACGGGAGGATTCCACTTTTGCCGCAGAAGCACTCTCCGAACGTCCTGTCTTCAAAAGCTTCTTCATGGGCGGCTTCGAGTGTTCCACGCACCGTCTCCGGTCCGGCAGGCGGCTGGATCTCATCGCGGCAACGCGCCACGAGGAGTTTGCGATGCAGGATTACCAACGCATGCGCAAACTGGGCCTGCTCACCGCGCGCGAGGGCCTGCGCTGGCACATCGTCGAGCAGACGCCCGGCAGATATGACTTCTCCAGCGCGGCGCCGGTCGTCGAAGCCGCGCGCGAGAACGGTGTGCAGGTCATCTGGGACCTGTGCCACTTCGGCTGGCCGGATCACCTGGACATTTTCAAACCGGACTTTGTCACGGCGCTGGCGGCGTACGGCCGCGCCTTCGCCCAATGGCTCCATCGGCAAACCGGCGAACAGGGTTTCTTTGTTCCCGTCAACGAGATCTCCTTCTTCTCATGGGCCGCGGGCGATGAAGGGTCGATGTATCCGTTTGCAACCGGCCGCGGGTTCGAGTTGAAAACGCAACTGGTGCGCGCCGCGCTTGCTGTCATGGACGCCATTTGGGAGGTCGCGCCCGGCGCGCGGTTTGTTCACGTGGACCCGATCATTCATGTGGTTGCGGCGCCGCGCCGGCCGGAAGAACGCGAGGCCGCGGAAGCGTACCGGCTGTTGCAGTTTCAGGCGTGGGACATGTTGAGCGGGCGTCTCTGGCCCGAACTGGGCGGGCACGAGAAATACCTCGACATCGTGGGCGTGAACTTCTACCCGCACAACCAATGGTTCTACAACCTCAAGGGCTTTCGCCGAATTCGAAAGTTCACGCCGATCTCGCAGCGCCATCCTCTCTACCGTCCGTTCCGCGACATGCTGTCGGAAATGTACCGACGTTATCATCGCCCAATCCTGATTGCTGAGACGGGCGCCGAAGAGGAGCGGCGGGTTCGGTGGCTTCGCTATGTCTGCCGGGAAACCAGCGCTGCCATCGCCTCGGGTATTCCCGTTCACGGCATCTGTCTCTATCCGATCCTGAATCATCCTGGCTGGGTGGACGGGCGACACTGTCACAATGCGCTTTGGGACTATCCCGACGATCAGGGCCGTCGCGAGATCTACGCTCCGCTCGCCGCCGAGCTGCGGCGATGGCAGAAACATTTTGCCGCCGCCCAGGCGCGCGGCCTGGAGACCGACGAAGAACAGGAATCGGTGACTGCATGATCGGAGGCCTATGCCGACGCAGTTCCTCTATCCGCGCCTCGAATACCCGCGCCCGGACCGCCAGCGCGGCACCGTCGAAGGTCATGACTGGTTGAACCTGAACGGGCCGTGGCAATTCCGCTTCGATCCGGACCGGCGCGGGTTCGACGAAAAGTGGTACGAGCCGGACGCCATCGACTGGCGGGAGCAGATCATCGTGCCGTTCTGCTGGGAATCGCTCGCGGCATGGGGCGAAGGCGACGCCGCCGGCAACGATCATTACTACTCGACGCGCGTGTTCAGGAACCCCATCGAGGTGACGCGCGAGAACCATCGGTCGGCCTTACGTTATGAAGTCGGCTGGTACCGTCGCCGCGTCGAAATTCCCGACAACGAGGCGTGGCGGAACAAGCGCGTCATCCTGACGATCGGCGCCGCCGATTTCTTCACCGATTGCTGGTGCAACGGGCGGCATCTCGGCCATCACGAGGGCGGTTACACGCCATTCGAGTTCGATCTCACGGACGCGCTGGTGGAGGCGGATGGAAAACGCCACGCGCTGATCGTCCTGCGCGTCGAGGATCCCATGGACAACTCCGAACAGCCCGTGGGCAAACAATGGCGGTGGTACACAACCACCAGCGGAATCTGGCAGACCGTGTTCATCGAGCCGCGCGGCAACGCGCACATCCGGTGCTTTCGCTTCGCCGGCGACATCGATGCCCGCAGCGTGCGCCTGACAGCTCAATGCGACAACGCCGAGGAAGGCGCGATTCTCGAGGTCGAGATCGCTGAGCCTGACGGTATCAGGACGGAGCAGGTTCCTGTTCGCGACGGTCTTGCCGAGCGCATCATCAGCCTCGAGAACATGCAATTGTGGGACCCGAACTCGCCGTTCCTCTACAACACCATCCTGCGCCTGCGCCACGACGACACGGTGCTCGACACCGTCCGGACCTATTTCGGCATGCGCAAAATCGATTTCGAGATCGCGCAGGAGTCGGGCGCGCCCACGGCGTTGCGGGTCAACGGCGTTCCCCGATACCTCCGCGGCGCGCTGTACCAGTCGTTCTATCCCGACGGCGTTTACACGGCTTCCTCGGTCGATGTCATCAAGGACGACATCGCCTACGCGAAGAAGGTCGGGTTTAACTTCCTGCGCATTCATATCAAGGTGGACGATCCGCTCCTGTATTACTGGGCGGACAAACTGGGCATGCTGCTGATGGCCGACATGCCGAACTTCGGTGAAGGGGGCGACACCGCGTCAGGCCGGCGACGGTTCGAAACCATGATGCGCGAGGCCATTGAACGGGATTTCAATCATCCGTCCATCTTCGCGTGGTGCCTGTTCAACGAGACCTGGGGGTTCGGCGGCCAGACGAGTTTTCTCGAGAAGCTGCTGGCGCCGCCGCCGGCGCCGGCCGGATCGGACAATGCGGTCGTTGCGACAGAAGCGAAGAAATCCGCCGAACTGCCGCGCCCGCAGGAATGGGTTCAGCAGATGTGGGAACTGGCGAAACACCTCGATCCCACGCGGCTGGTCGAAGACATGAGCGTCTGCCACTGGGAACACCTGGATTACTATCTCCACTGCGACACCGACATCAATTCGTGGCACTTCTACATCAGCGATTACGAGAAGGCGAAGGAACACATCCGGAAGGTGGTGACCTCGACGTTCATCGGCTCGACGTTCAACTACGTTCCGGGTTTCCAGCACAAGGGCCAGCCGCTGATCAACAGCGAATACGGCGGCGTCGGCGCGCTCGACGGCGATCGCGACGTCAGTTGGAGCTTCAAGTTCCTGACAAATGAGCTGCGCCGCTATCAGCAGATTGCCGCGTACATCTACACCGAGCTGCACGACGTTGAGTGGGAGTACAACGGCTTTCTGAACTACGATCGGACGGCGAAGGATTTTGGTTACGATCCGCGGATTATCAATGAGAGCAACACGCTGCCGATCGACGCGCCTCCGGTCCGGAAGGTGCGTCCGGGAGAAACCGTCACGCTGGAAGTCTGTTCCTCCCACTATTCGACGCGTCCGCATCACAATGTCTGGCTGAATTGGGAGATGGGCGGAATGGACACTTCCGGACGCGTGCACCAGGATCTGCAGAAGGGCCGCGTGGCCATTGCGTTCCCGCACCGCAAGGTGACCCTGGCCCACGTGCTTCGCCTGACAATGCCGGACGCACCCATGCTCTGCACGCTCCTGCTGTCGGCGCGCACCGCCGACGGCGAGGTGGTGGCCCGCAACTTCGTCAACTTCTTCGTTGCCGACGGGTACCCGCCGGTTCGGGAGGAAACACCGCGCACACTCATCCTGCGCGGGCATCCCGCCGAATGGGCGGCCGCCGAGTGGGACCAGGGCGCGCAGGACCGCGACCAGGCAAGGGCTGAAGACTGTTGCGCGGGGTTCGGTCGAGGATGGTTCGAGTGGATGCTGCCGCTCGACGGCGCCGACCTGGCGCGCGCGCGGCGGATCAAGGTGCTGTGCGAAGCCTCGTCGCATCGCGTCGATACGCCGCAGACCGACCTGGACGTGCACTCGACGACCCTTCGCATGACTTTGAACGGGGTGCGGGTGTACGAAGGCACATTGCGCAATCATCCGCATGACGCCCGCGGGGTTCTGAGTTACCTGCGCGGCGGCCTCGGCGCGTACGGCTATCTCGTGCACGCCTTCGCCGAGGGCGATCTGCTGCGGCAGATTCGTGAGGCCGGAGAAAACGGCGTGCTGCGCCTGAATTGTTCGGTTCCGAAAGAAGCGCTCGTTGTGGGCGGACTCACCATCTACGGCGCCGAGTGCGGGCGTTTCCCCGTCAGCCCCATGGTGATCGTGGAATGGTAGCCCAACGGCGCCTACTTCGCCGGAATCCGTATCGTTCGCCCCGGAATGAGCCGGTTCGGATCGAGGCCGGGGTTGGCGGCAACAATCTGCTGCCAGGTCACCTTGATCTTGTGCTGCTCGCTGTAGGCGGCGGCGATGGCCGACAGGGTTTCGCCCTCGCGCACCATGTGTTCGAAATACTCCGTCGGCCCGGAACTCGCGCTTGAAGCGGCAGGCGCCGGCGCGGGCTTCGATGCCAGCAGTTTGGCAACGCGATCGAACTCCTGTTCGACGACCTTCAGAATTTTCTCGTCGTCCCGCTTCCTGGCCTCGTCGAGCTTGTTGACCACCGCTTTCAGGTCTTCCTGGGTCACGTAGTTGGCGTTCGGTTTGTTGAGCTGTTGCTGCAGCGCTTCAACCGCTTTGATGAGCTCGTCCAACTGCCGCTTGTGCGCGTCCTGCGCATCGGCGAGATCCTGCAATCGTCCTTCAATTTTGGCAAGCCGCTCCTGCGTCGCCGCGTCCTGGGCGCGCACCGAGAACAACCCGGCCAGTGCGAAAGCCAGGGCGACAATGAAAATCGTTTTCATGAGCCGAACATTAGAAGCCCTCGTATGGCCGTCAACAGCAAAACCGGTTCGCAACGCGCGGTCGCGCCGGCCATGGCCGGCCGCCTTCAGGACGGCCGTGGCAACAAACGTTGCGCGATATGGCGCGATGCGTCCGTCTGAAACTCTGCCCCGGGAGGCTTGAAAAGCCCTTCGACCTGGCGCGTAATACTCAAGGAACATCTGGTGATGCCGGTTCGGAGTCTGGAGGGAATGTGATGAGTTTGTCTGCCATGCTCTCGAAAGGAATGGAGCCTTGGGTTGGGATTCCAGTCGTGATCCCGCAACGCATCAATACGGCAATGGAATACCTTTCATTTCTCTTTTTCGTCATACTCGCGTCGGGGTGCTCCCGCACGTCTGAGCCCCAGGCCATCAGCGAGTTTCAAAGAAAGCACCCGGAAGAGGCAAAGCTGTTCGTGCGCCTGTATCCGGTCGATCTCGACCTGTTGCGCGAAATGCTGGGGCACGAAGCCCTTTCGGTGCAGGATCTGGCAGATGACTTCAAACGGGAGTTCGCCAACGTGCCGGGCGTCAGGGAGTTCGTTGAGCAAAAGGAACGTGAGCATCAGGAGGCCAGTGCCGGGCGTTTCAGGGCATTCAATGAACTCGAAGCACTCGCCAGCAACGGAGGACTCGTTTGCCAGTATGAAAGGAATGACGGGCAGGAATCTGAAGTGGGGCTCCTGGTGCTGAACAACGGGGACATTATCAAGCGTGACGAGTGGATCCTGAAAATCATTGATCCGGTCGAGATCAAGAGAATCCGCGAAAAGGTGGATGCGCTGGAACGGTCGAAATGAATGGAATGGATGAGCTGGCGCATGATCTTTCGTGCGAAAAACAGTTATTCGATCACATGTTAGGCGACCAGCATGAGAAAGCTGTGTACTTCAACATTGGGTGAACATGGAATCCGGTGGGGATTTTTGAATTCATCTCCGACTCCGCTACTGGTTGCACTCTCCTGCTCAATCTCGATGGTGCCTGGACTGACCAGGACCTGGCGTGTCACCAGGACAGGTTGAGATGGTTCAACGAGAGGCGTGGAAGTGCGCCGAGTTGTTCGAGAGATCCACTTCATTCGGAGAAGCTGCGAAGCGTCCTGGCCGTTCAAAGATCAGGTTCGGATTTCGGTTTCCCCCTCGGGTCCTCTTTCCAGTTTACTCGCCTGTCCCTCCCCCGTAATACTTTGCTGCGATACGCAGTTCCGGAGTCGTTCCCATGTATTCACCCGGTCTTGACGAGTTCCTGAAACTGACGGCGCGCGGCAACCTCGTGCCCGTCACACGACGCCTGCTTGCCGACATCGAAACGCCTCTGTCCGCTTACCGTAAAATCCGCGGCGCGGGCGAATCGTTCCTGTTCGAATCGGTCGAAGGTGGAGAGCACCTCGGACGTTATTCGTTCGTCGGCTGCAATCCTCGCGCCATCATCCGCCAGGACGGCCGCCAGGTGCGCGTTATCGAGGGCGGGAAAGTTCGCGAAACGTTCGAGGTCACCGGCCGTGCCGGTCAGCCCGACAGCCCTTCCGCGGTCCGGGACGGGCTCGAAGTCGTCGAGCGCGTGATGAACCGTTACAAACCGGTCATCGTTCCCGGGTTGCCGCGCTTCACCGGCGGCGCCATCGGCTTCATCGGTTACGAGTTCATTCACGATATCGAGCCCGTCGTGCCGCGCCCGCCGCACGATGAACTCGGCACGCCGGTCCTGTATTTCCTCATCGCCGACCAGTTGCTCATTTTCGATCGCGTCGCCCAGACGATCACCGTCCTGGTCAACGCCGTGCTCGAGGACGCATCGAGCCCGGTCGAAGCCTACGAGGACGCCGTCGCCGAGATCGAACGGATCGTGTCTCTGCTCGAGCAACCGACCGAGCATCGGCCCGTCAGTGTTCCCGCGGAGGTGCCGTCGCTGCCGTTTGAATCAAACGTTGACAAGGAAAAGTTCCTTTCGAACGTGAGCGAATCGAAGAAGTACATCACCGCCGGCGACATCATCCAGGTGGTCGGTTCGCAACGGTTCAGCGTGCGGACGAACGCGCACGCGCTCGATGTGTATCGCGCGGTGCGTTCGGTCAATCCGTCGCCGTACATGTTCCTGCTGGAACTGGACGGTTTCTCGCTCGTGGGCGCGTCGCCGGAGATTCATGTCCGTTGCGAGGATCGCAAGGTGGAGATCCGGCCGATTGCCGGCACGCGGCGCCGAGGCAAGACACCCGAAGAGGACGCCGCGCTGGAGAGGGAACTGCTCGCGGATCCGAAAGAACGCGCCGAGCACGTCATGCTGGTGGACCTGGCGCGCAACGACATCGGCCGCGTGTGCGATTTTGGCAGCGTGCAGGTGAAGGACCTGATGGTGATCGAGCGTTACAGCCACGTGATGCACATCGTGTCAAGCGTTGAAGGCAAACTGTCGGCGGACAGGACGAACTACGATCTGATGCGCGCGACATTTCCGGCGGGCACGGTGAGCGGCGCGCCGAAGATCCGCGCGATGCAGATCATTTCGGAGCTGGAAAGCACGACGCGCGGGCCGTATGCGGGTTGCGTGGGTTACTTTAGCTTCAACGGCAACCTGGACACCTGCATCACGATTCGCACCGCGTTACTGAAAGATGGCAAGGCCTACGTCCAGGCCGGCGGCGGCTGGGTGAACGATTCCGACCCGGAAGCCGAGTTCCAGGAGACGGTGAACAAGAGCAAGGCGATGATCAAAGCGGTGGCGCTGGCGGAGACGTTTGGGAAAGGCTGAAGATCACCGCGGCCAATCGCTGACGCGCGACCACCATTTTCGCAGCCACCGCATGTGCTCACGCGGTTTCGGCATCCGATTCACAACGCTGGCGCTGCCGAGCGATTTGTCCGGCCAGAGATGCAGTCGATCCGCCACGCCCACTTCAGCAGCAAGTCGTTCCACAGTCTGCGTGGGCCGAAAGCAGGCGCTGCTGTTCCGGATCGGGATGATGTGTAACAACTAAATCTTTTCAATCGCCGCCTGGATGCGTTGCCAGTGTGTTCCGCGCCAGAAGAGCTGGCCGCATCGGTCGCAGAGGAAGTATTCGTCAATCCAGCGCCAGGTCTTCGGCGGGATGCGATCGCGAAGCGTTTCTTTGGGTGTGGGCCGCAGTTCGCCGCCACAGGTCATGCAGCGCGGGTCGCGAGGTTTCAGGTCGAGCTCGCGCAGCACGAGCGCAAGCTGTTCCTGTTTCGTCAACGCGGGGGGAAGCCAGAGCGACGGAACCACGCCGTCACGCAAGACACCCCGTTCCATCATCAGGCTGTCGGTGGTGAGAACGAAGGCGTTGAGAACTCGCGCCCTGCGAATCAGTTCGGCATCGTCAATGTTCGGGAACCAGAACGCCTCGTAGCCGGCGGCGCGAAGCCATCGCGCCAGCCCGCCCAGACCGGTATCACAGACGAATCGTTCCGGTGAGACTTTTCGGACCTCATCCCGTCGAGTGCGTTGTTCCCATGCGCGTACCTGGTTTCTGAGGTGCTCATACGCGTCGCTCAACGATCGTGTCGGGGGAGCTTTCGTCTCTTCGGCATTGTGCTGCGCTTTGGCCAGGAGCCATTGAACGCCGGCTTCGAGCTGGCGCGCGTGTAACCGCAGCAGCAGCGCCCTGAATCGCGCTTCATACGCTTTGCCAATCCGGCTCATTGGCGAAAGTATAGCTCGGGTTCAGGATGGAAGACATCGCCAGAACCCGCAGGCGAGGACGCCCGGCGCTACGGCACAATGGTACAATGAGCAGTCCGGGAGGAACACGGTGGGCAACGAGCGCGGTTCGCTCTGAAAGAGAGCGTCAATTGATACTCCATCTTACTGACACCGGCGCGGGGTTATCCTTTTGCCAAAGACACTTCGGCGCGGAGCAGATCGTGCAGCGCGATCAGCCGGAGAATTCTGCCGTTTGGTTCGTCGAGCAGCGCGACCATCAACGCGATGGACTCGATCAGCAGCGACTGGAGTTCGCGAACCGTCCGGGCGTCTGAGGACGCGCGACAGCGAGGTGCCCGTGCCTCACGGCTGTGCTTCGCGCGCGAAGGCGTTGACCGCCTTGATCTTCGCTTCCCGGGCGATGTCCAGCACCTTCACGATCTGCCCGAACGGCGCGTTCTGGTCCGCGCTGATCGCCAGCTTCGCGTCCGGCGTTCGGGCGACGCCTTCCAGCAGCTCCCGCCGCAATCGTTCCTCGGTCACGGGCAGCGCTTCCGTGCCCCATAGCAAAACGCCCTTGGCATCGATGCTCACCAGCAGCGGCGGCGTCTCGGTCGCGCCCGATCTTTGCGCCTGCGTCGATTCGGGCAGGGTCAGCCGGATGGCAGGCTGGTGCTTGAACGTCGTTGTGACGACCAGGAAAATCAGCAGCACGATCAACACGTCGATCAGTGCCACGATGATGACCGCGGGCGTCGGGCGGCGTTTTCGAACGAAGAAACGCATAACCTAACGGGAAACGGAAGTCCGGGCAGGTTCCGCCTGCTCGGTGTACTGGCGGCGCACAAACTCGTCGCACAGGGTTTCCATCTCGACGGCCAGCATCTCCACCTTCTTCGTGTAATAGCTCCAGAAAATGAGGGAAGGGATGGCGATCAGCAGCCCGGCGAGCGTGGCGCGCAGGATCAGGGCAATGCCGTGAGCCAGCCGCGCCGCGTCCGTCAGGCCCGTATCGCCGACGTCATGGAAGACGTCCATCATGCCGATGATCGTGCCTACGAGCCCAAGCAGCGGCGCAATGCCGACAATGACTTCGAGAACGACGAGGCCGCGTTCGAGCCGAACGATTTCGTGCCGGGCCCGCGTCTGGAGCGCGTCCACGTTGTCCGCTTTCGGCAGGGACAGGCGCTCGGCGCCGGCGAGCAGCAGGCGGCTCAGCGGCGACGGATGCTGCTGGCAGACCCGCTTCAACATGGGCACGTCTTCGGGTGTGTGGCAGGACTCGACGGCCGACGCGACGGCGGGAGGGACGACTTTGTTCCAGCGCAGTGCCAGGGCGCGTTCGACAATGAAGGCGAGGCCGATCACCGATGTGATCAGCAACAGGATATAAACAGTCACTTCCATGTTGTTCCGTGCGCCCGTTCGGGCGGATCAATTGTAATGAAAGCCGAATTGAATCTCGCGATAATCCTTTTCCACAAGCAACCGCAGTTCGCGAGGCCACTTCCCATACGGAGCCGGATCGCGGATCGCCTGCTCGCAAATCAACGTCAGCGTCAGCCCGACCGTCGTGTCCACAACTTCCAGGTCGGAAACCGTGCCGTCATAGTTGAGCTTGAAGCGTATGACCACTTTGCCCCGCTGGTAGCCGTCGTAACTGAGCTGATCCAGCCGGTCGTACCACCGCGCCTGAACGGCTTCGATCAACGCCGCGTCATAATCGCCAAATGCTGTCGCTTTTGCATCCAGCGCTGTGAACTCCAGTTTTCTTGCGACGCCTCCCTCCTGCTTCATCTTCTCCCCCGCCAGTTGCGTCCGGTTCTGGCGCAGCAACGCTTCCTTGATGGTGCGGGGGCGCGCTTCCTCCGCCGTGCCGGCGTCGTTGCGCAGGGTGACGTCGGGTTTCGCGAGCGCAAGGTCGCCGATCGGCTCGGGCGTTCGCGGTTTCGGCTGCTCCGGCGGCTGTTCCTCCGTTTGTTGCGGCACGGCAGGCTGGAGGCGGTCGAAGGGCGATCGCGGCACGTCCTCCGCCTTGGCCACCTCGGTTTGCGTGCCGTCGATCTTTGGAACGGACACTTCCTGTTCGGCGTCCGGGTTGGATGCCTGGGAATCTCTGTTGGAATAGAACTTCGCGTCCTTTGGTGGTTCCGGAGTGGCAACGGCGGGGTTCACGTCAACGAAGACCAGTGGCATGGGTTCCTGCTGTCGTTGCTGTTCTTCGATCAGAGCTGCGAGCATGCGGGTCTTCTGCAGCCAGGCTGGTGCGCGGAGCCTGCTCCAGAGATCGAATTGTTCCCCGAGCTTGTATCCGCCATAGCAGAACGCGTGAACCGCCAGGGAAACGCCCAGAGCCCAGGCCAGGCGCGTCAACTCGACGCGACTTGCGCGCAGGGTCGGTTGCCGGACCTGGTCTGGATTCATGCGATGCTAACAATGCCGCAGGCCGTGTGCTGCGGCAACTGTTTAGGAGGGCCTTGCATGCTGGCCTATGCTGCTGTGGGTTGCAGACACGCCGTCCGGACCGCGGCTCTGCGAGTCGCAGCAACGGCCGATGGCTCAAAGCAGTCAGGGATCCCGGCAATCGTGTCCACGCGGGTTTGCTGGAGTTGCAGGCTTCGTTCAGCCGCTGCGACTGCTATTCGGCCAGCATGGGCGGGCTGACCTCCGGCCGTTCCGGCCGCTGAAGGCGGCGATCCTCGGCGCGGCGAATCCGCCAGAGCGCGAGAATCGTGTAGAGCGCCACCGCAAAGGCATAGGCGACAACACCCATGCCGATCCCGAACGGCACCAGCCGCCCGCCGCTGAACAGCATCAATGCTCCGCCCACGAGGGCGACAAGCAGCGTGTTTCCTGCAAGGCACGCGAGGTATAGCGTGATGCGGGTCTCGCGGATGCGCGCGAGGTGCCAGTCGCGATACACCTCTTCACCCACGGACCGCATCAGCCATGCGGACTGGAAATTACGGGCGGCGACCAGCAGGCTGGTTGTGCTGACCACGATGGTCGCGAGCGGGGACGCCGCCAGCGCGACGGAGATGGCGAGATTGAACGGAATGCCCCAGCGCCAGCCGAGCCAGCGCGCGATGGGATTGCCTTCCAGCACCAGGCGCGGCGTCGCGACGTATGTGCTGAGGAAATCCATGCCCCGGGAGAACACCAGCAGCGCCAGAAGTGCGAAATAAAGCCGGCTCCCGAATGGCACGATCTCATCCATACGGGCTACTTCTTTCCGTAAATCTCCTCGGGCGTGGCCAGGCGTTCTTCAGTGATTTTGAAATCCGCGCCGTCTTTATCGAACGATCGGAAGAAACAGGAGCGATATCCCTCGTGACAGGCAGCACCGATCTGTTCCACCTGGATCAGGAGCGTGTCGCCGTCGCAATCGGTGGCAATATCCCGCACCTGCTGGGTGTGCCCGCTGGATTCGCCTTTCATCCAGAACTTCTGGCGCGACCGGCTCCAGAAATGGGTCTTGCCCGTTTCAATGGTTTTTTCAAGGGAAGCGCGATTCATCCACGCCATCATCAGCACCCGACCCGTGCCTTGTTCCTGGATAATGGCCGGGATCAGGCCGTTGGCGTCGAATTTCAATTTGTCCAGACAACTCATATGTGCGCCGGGCAAATTACCAGAATAGAGCCGGGCAACCATGAAAAAGTTTCAGGCCGGAAAAGCGCATGCCCGGCTGCGGTTCTCGGCAGCGTCTCGGTTTCAAACGGCTCGTTGCGGGCGTCCCACCGGGGCCGCAAGTGAAATCCTGCGCCCCAGCGGCCAATCAGGTCAGCAGCAGCAACACCGCTACCCCCAGCACCAGAGTGAGGAGTGTCACCGGTATCCCAAACCGGGCGTAGTCCCAGAATCCGACCTCAACATGCTCGCGAGCGGATTCGACGACGATGATATTGGCCACGGAGCCGAGGATGGTGAGGTTGCCGGCGAACGTGGTGGCCAGCGCCAGCACCTTCCACATCAACTCGGGCTCGAAAAAGCCGCCGATCCACTTCCCCGCCACCAGGACGAATGGCACGTTCGAAAAAACGTTTGAACCGATAGCGGAGAACCAGGTGAAGTTCCACGCCTGCGCGGTCGTGGCGGCGCCAAACAGGCCGTGCACGCGGTCGTGGATCTGATCCGGCAACCCGGTGTCGTTCAGACCTTCCACGACAACAAACAAGGCCGCAAAGAACACGAGCAGATGCCAGTCCACAAGCTTCAGTACCTGATGCGTGTCCCGGCGCGCCAGGACCATCACGAGCGCGGCCCCTGCCATGGCCGTCCACGGGAGATTCAAGCCCGCGATAAAGCCCGCGAACACCAGCACCAGCACAGCGAGCGTGAGAAACAACAGCCGCCGATCCAGTTGGAGCGGCTTCGATTCGGGCCGATGGATGGTCGCCTCTTTCAAAATGTGGCGGAACCCGAATCGGAGGATGACGTACTCGACCGCCAGCCCCAGCACCGCCACCGGCAGCAGGCTGGCCGAAAAGTTCAGAAAGGAAATCCCCGAGAGCTGGCCGATGATCATGTTTTGCGGATTACCGACGAGCGTCGCTACGCTCCCGATGTTCGCGCTCATCGCGAGCGCCAGCAGGTACGGCGGCAGCGGCAAACGACCCCGCACAATCACCGTCACCACCAGCGGGGTCAGCATCAGGCAAACGGTGTCGTTGACCAGCAGCGCGGACAGAACGCCCGACGCGCAAATCAGGTGCAACAACAGAGACTCGGGTGACCTGGCCTTGCGCAGAATCCAGTCTGCTGCCCACTCGAAAAAACCCGCAAGGTAGAGGTAGGCCGAAATCAGCATCATCCCGAGCAACAAGACGAGCGTGTCGTAATCCACCGATCGATAGACCTCCTCGGGCGTCATCACGCCGAAAGCGACGAGCGCGACGGCACCGAGCAGCGCCGCCGCGGGCCGGTTCAGCGGCAGCACCTTCAGCCGTCGCCCGCTGATCAGGGCGTAGGTGACGAGGAAGATGGCGACAGCGACGATCTCTTTTTCGATGGCGTTCAATCGCAGTCGTTCACTGAAGCATGCGACTTCGAGCCGGGCGTCGCACCGGGCCCGTTCACGCTGGCCGGGTCGCGGTTCATAGCCTCACAGGAACCTTGCGTTCCGCGAGATAGCGTTTCACGTCCCCGACGGTGTAGGTGCCGAAGTGAAAGATGCTCGCCGCGAGCACGGCGTCCGCTTTTCCCTCGATGAGCACCTCGGCCATGTGCTCGAGTTTTCCGGCGCCGCCACTGGCGACCACCGGCACGCCGACCGATTCGCTGACGCGGCGCGTGATTTCAAGGTCGTAGCCCGCGCGCGTGCCGTCGGCGTCGATGCTGTTCAGCACAATCTCGCCCGCGCCGAGGGCCACGGCGCGTTTCGCCCATTCCACCGCGTCCAGGCCGGTGGCCTTGCGCCCCCCGTGCGAGAACACCTCCCACTTGTCGGGCGCGACCCGGCGGGCGTCGATCGACACGACAATGCACTGGCTGCCGAACTTCTCGGCGCCGGCGCGAATGAGGTCGGGGTTCGCCAGCGCCGAGGAATTGATGCTGATCTTGTCGGCGCCGGCGCGGAGCATCGTGTACATGTCGTCCACGGATCGAATGCCGCCGCCCACGGTGAGCGGCATGAAACACTCATTGGCGGCGCGCTCGATAACGTCCACCATGCTGGCCCGGCCGTGAGCGGTGGCGGTGATGTCGAAGAAGACCATCTCGTCGGCGCCCTGCTCGTTGTAGCGCAGGGCGAGTTCTACCGGGTCTCCCACGTTGCGCAATTCGCCGGCTTCGGCTTTCCCGAACTGCACGCCGCGGGTGACCTTCCCGTTGTGAACGTCGAGGCACGGAATGACGCGTTTTGCGATCACGCGAGGATTGAACCGGTTCGCCCCGGTTGAATCAATAACTTAGGGGCTGCCGGTGACTCGGGACGTCGCCCTCCGGACCGCGGGTCTGCGACTCTGCGACCCGCAGCAGGGTGCGGCAGCATGCAGACGCGGGACTGCGCGGGGTTCCGGATAACCGTAGCAGCCCGGCAAACCGCAAACGCCCTCAAAGCGGCGCCCCGCGTCAATCGTAAATCGTCAATCGTAAATCCCCGGGGCGGTTTACGCGCGGGGCAACCGGTGCTAGTCTCTAGGGCGAATAAACCGGGGCTCCGGGGCGTCGGAGTATTGGCAGACTCTTGATATGAAAAAGTTGATTTTGGCCGCATTGCTGGCAGCCGGAGTGACCGCAGCTCACGCCGGCGGTGCGCGCTTTTATCGTCATCATCACCACCACGGATGGCATGGGTGGCACGCGCATCCGTCCTTCTCGTTCCACGTCGGAGCGTACCCGTCTCACTCGTACTATTACCCGGCTTACACGTACACCCCGGTCTATGGCAGCAGCTACGCTTACAGCCGTCCGAACTACGCGATAAGCGGCACGTTGTTTGGAGCGCTGGCGGGCGGACTGATCGGCCACAGCATCGACCGCCAGGGCTGGGAAGGCGCCGGTATCGGCGCGGCAGCCGGCCTGGTGTTGGGCAGCATTGCGGAACACAACGCGCGCGCCCAGGAACAAGCCGTGTATCAGGCGCCCGCAGTCTACCAGCAGTCCAGTGCTGCCACGGCTCCGGGCGCATCGCAGGCTCAGAACTCAGTGAATGTTTCGAGCGCAACGGCCGCTCCCGCGGAGCGGGCCGCCAACAATCCGCCCTCGACAATGAGCGCGGCCAATGCACTGTTCGGACGATGACGTCTCACAAAACCCTGAAATCCTGGACCATGATCAATTCCCGACTTCCTTTGACATCTGTCGTTCTTGCCGCGCTGGTCGCCGGTTGCGCCTCCAGCGGTGTTCGCAACCCGTCCGGCGTGCCCGTCACCGAAATGCGCGCCGACGAGCGCGGGTTCGTCGCGGGCACCGGCATCGAATCGCAGGACATCGTCCGCGTCACCGACAAGATGGCGCGCGAGATCCTGTCGATCCCGCAGATCGCGAATGCGCAGGGAACGCCGCGCATCGTCCTGGATCCGATCAAGAACGATACGCGCTTTCCGATCAACAAGGACATTTTCCTCACCCGTATCCGGGCGCAATTGAACAGCAAGGCGCAGGGCAAGGTGCTGTTTCTGGCGCGCGACCGGATGGGGACGCTCGAACGTGAGCAGCAGTTAAAGCGGTCGGGCCAGGTCACGTCGAGCTCGGATCCGAACGTGGTTGAGTTTCGCGGTGCGGATTTCTTCCTGACCGGCACACTGCAGGGTTTGCCAACCAGGACGGGCGCGGGGATCAGCGATTACGTGCTGTACACCTTCCAACTGATCGATGCGCGCACGAGCGACATCATCTGGGAGGGCTTCGACGAGATCAAGAAGCAGGGGCTGGAGGACGCCGCGTATCGCTGAGCGCGCGTCGCACCCGGCATGAAGTCGCAATGAACAGGCTCCTGCTCCTATGTGGTCTGTCCTTCATGCTTGCCGGTTGCGCGACAGTTGATCGGAAGCCGGCGGTGCCGTTGACCGGGGACATCATGATCGATGGCCCCAACGCGATCGAGAACGGTCCCGAACGCGACAGGGTTCTGTGGCAATACCGCACCGCTGCCGCGGCCATGCGGCGGGGCGAGTTCGAGCTGGCGAAACGGTATCTCGATGACGCGCTGCTCACGCTCGGCGGCATCTACGGCCCGAACGAGTCCGCGCGCAAAGCCCGCAGTCTCTTCCGCCCCGAATCAACGAAGACCTTTGTCGGCGAGCCGTACGAGCGCGCCATGGCGTATTTTTATCGCGGCATTCTGTACTGGATGGACGGTGAGCCGGACAACGCCCGCGCGTGTTTTCGGAGCGCGCTGTTCGAGGATGCCGGCACAGAGGAAGAACGGTATGCGGCCGACTACGCGCTGTTCGAGTATCTCGAAGGGCTGACGTCGGTGAAGCTGGGCGAGGACGGCAGCGATGCGTTCGAACGCGCTGTGAAAGCGTCGCGCCTGTCGCAACTGCCGCCGTACGATCCCAAAGCGAATGTGCTGTTTCTGATCGAGTTCGGCATCGGGCCGACGAAGTACGCCACAGGCCAGTATGGGGAGCAGTTGCGCTTTCGCGAGAACCCGTCCGCGCCGCGCACCGCGGCTGTGACCGTCGGTGATCAGAAGCTCACCGCCGGAGCGTGCGACGACCTGTATTTCCAGGCCACCACGCGCGGCGGCCGGGTAATGGACCATGTGCTCGGGAACAAGGCCGTGTTCAAGTCCACCACCTCAACGCTCGGCGATGTGGGAATCATCAGCGGCGCGGTCCTGGCGGGGCATCGCGGCCGCAACAGCGCGGCCGATGAAGTGGGCGTGGGCCTGCTCGCCGCGGGCCTGATCAGCAAGCTGTTTTCGTCGGCCACGACGCCTGCCGCGGACACGCGCACCTGGGACAATCTGGCGCGTTACCTGACCTTCGCGTTCCTGTCGTTGCCACCGGGCGAGCATGCCGTCACCGTTGAATTCATGGACGCCGGCGGGCGTCTGATTCCCAGTCTGACGAAGAACATCACGGTCAACGTGCCGGTCGGGCGGGACAAGATTGTTTTTGTAAGCGATCGATCGACAACCCCACAGACTTTATGAAAAGGAAACTGCTGATGACGCTGGCATTGGCCGGAATGAGCCTGGCTTTCACGGGCTGCGAGACGCCCGTTGTGGACCATGGCGCCTACCTGCCTATCAATGTCGAGGTGAACGACCTGGAGAACCGCGCGGGTATCGTGCTGCTGAGCCGCCGCGTGCAGAACTCCGTCACCTGCCCGGGCATCCAGGAGACGCGATTGCCGGACGGCCGCCTCCAGGTGGTCGCGCACCTGCGCAATCGCGAGAACCGCCGCATCGAGGTGCAGGCCAATTGCGAGTTCAAGGACGCCCAGGGTTTCGTGCTGGACTCCACGCCGTTTCAGACAGTATTTCTGGACGAGAACGCCCAACAGGACGTCAGATTTGTGGCTATCAACCCGGGCGCCTTGCGCTACACCATCCGCGTCCGCGAAGCCAGGTAGCCCGCATACGTGTTTGCGAAGACTATGAACAGGAGAACGCTAGCCGCTCTGATCGTGGTCGCCGTGATGGTGCCCGCCGCCCATGCGCAAAAGGGGACCCTTCGGTTTGGTGAACCGCGCCCGGCGCCGCCGCCGCGGCCCAAACCGCCGCGCGTCTGGGTGGACCCCTACTACTACAACCCCTTCGCCACCAACACGCCGCCGGTTACGTCCTCGCAGGTCTATGTGTACGACCAGAAACCCATCACCGGCATTCCGTCCCTGGTCACCACCGACGAGGCGCAGATAATCGTTGACCGGTTCAAAGCTGCGTTACCCGCGCTCGGCAATCCGCGCTTTCTCATCTACGTCAACCGCGAGCTGGTGGACGAGCAATCCGGCATGAAACTGGTCCGCCGCCAGGAACGCATCGAAAGCTCGAGAACCGGTGGTCCGGACGGCGGCACCAGCGTGCGCAGCACCACCGACAATACCTATCGCGCCGATAGCAAACCGCAGCCGACCCTGGCCGACCGCCAGACCGTGCGCGACATCGAGCGGCTCTTCGGGCGTCCCCTCCGCGCCGCGGGCGCGTCCCTGGCCGACCAACGCGTCGCCAGCCAGTTGATCGCCGATCGGCCGCTGGATGAATTCATCGGCACGACCGATACGCCGCAGGCCCGCCGCGACCGTGAAGCGCTGGCGAAAGCGGCCGACGCAGTCATCGAAATTCTGATCTCGTCCAGAACGGTGACCATTCCGATGCTCTCGGGCGACCGTCAGGTGGCGGTACCGGACATCCAGGCGACGGCCATCCGGCTGAAGGATGCGAAAATCCTGGGTCAGGCGTCGTCAGCGGATGTGCTGGGCCGCGTGCCGCCGGCGACGCAGGCGAACTTCACCGTGAATGAAGTGGCCGAGGCGACCGCGCTGGCGTTGATGGAAGACATGACGCCGGTGGAGTAGCGCGCGCGGCACGAGATTTCATGCCGAACGGTGGGGCGAGCGGCCCCCAACGCCGAAGCTTCCAGCGAAGGCGGGTCCTCGCGCTTGTCAGGCCGGAGCCTTGGCGAAGGCTGGAGCCGTTGTGCGACGTTGCTGATCGCCCGCCGCCGGGCTCTTCACCCAGCGTTCGTTGACTATCGATCATTCGGCGGGTGTCGTTCGCGCTCAGTCCATTTTGCATTCCGATAACCCTCGACATCTGACGACGGCTCAGAACTCGTTCACACCCTTCGTTCACGTGCTGCGACGGGTCCCGCTGTGCGGGACCCGGTCGCGCCCCGGACATCGCTGCGCTCACCACTGTCACAGTCCGTGCGCTCGCGCCAACCCCCGCGTCAATCGTAAATCGTCAATCGCAAATCCCTGGGCCGTCCGAGTCACAAATGACAGAGGAAGCCAGGGCTGGCTGAAGCCTGGACTCCGTACCTGCCGCCCCGGAATTGGAATTTGGATTTTGACTCCCCTTCTCCTATCATCGCCGCGCTGATGCAGGCTCGCGCATGACGGTCACGCTGTTCATCCCATGCTTCGTCGATCTGCTCTACCCGCAGGTGGGCATCAGCATGGTGCGCATCCTGGAGAAGCTTGGACACAAGGTCGATTTCCCCGAACAACTCACCTGCTGCGGTCAGCCGGCGTTCAACTCCGGCTGCTGGGACGAGGCCCGCGGTCTCGCCGAACCCGTGTTGACGCGACTGCGGAACGCCGACGTCGTCGTGATCGCGTCCGGTTCCTGCGGCGCGATGCTCAAGGTGTTCTATCCGCAACTGTTCGCCGGCACGCACCACGAATCCGCGGCGAAGGCGCTCTCGGCGAAGTGCTACGAGTTCTCCGATTTCCTCGTGACAAAGCTCGGCGTCACCGACGTCGGCGCCAGCTTTCCGGCAAAGGTCACCTATCATGACGGTTGCCACGGCCTTCGTGAGCTGCACATCAAAGACGCGCCGCGCGCACTGCTGTCCAGGGTGCGCGGCCTCGAACTGGTCGAAATGCAGGAGGAAGTCTGCTGCGGGTTCGGCGGAACGTTTGCCGTGAAGTTCCCGATGATCTCGACGGCGATGGGCGAGGTGAAATGCTCGCAGGCCCTCGCCACCGGCGCCGAATACATCGTGTCCAGCGATTCGAGCTGCCTCATGCACGTGCAGGGATTGATCGATCGGCAAGGACTGAAGCTGAAGACGATTCACCTGGCCGAGGTGCTGGCGAGCTGATGAGAACTCCAGGTTCCAGATTCCAAATCCCAACCTTGCTGGCACCGGCGTTGCCTCTCTGCTCTGCCGGTTCTGGTGATCGCGCGACGGCTCGCGGGGACGCTCGCCCCACCGATAAAGGAGTTCGAAACTTCGCATGAGCGCTCCGGTCCAACAGTTCAAGTCACAGGCGGACGTCGTCTCGCGCGACCTGCGCCACCGCGAGTTCATTCAGACAGCCCTCAACAATTACGCCGTTGTTCGCGACAAGAACCGGAACGCGTTTCGGAACTACCCCGCCGCGCGGCAGGCCGCCGCCGAAACGAAGTGGGAAGCGATCCACCACCTGGATCGTCACCTCGAACAACTGGCGACGCGGCTCGAAGCTCGCGGCACACACGTGCATTGGGCGAGCACCGGCGAGCAGGCGCGCGATATCATCCTCGATATCATCCGCCGGAAAAATGCGCGCTCGATCATCAAGTCCAAGGCGATGACGTCCGAGGAGATTCACCTGAACGAAGCGCTCGAACGCGAAGGCTTCGAAGTGGTCGAATCGGACCTCGGCGAATTCATCGTCCAGCTCAGGAAGGAGACGCCGTATCACATCGTGTTCCCTGCGATGCACCTGCGGCGGGGCGAGATCCGCGACCTGTTCAATCGCGAGCTCAACAGCGGATCCACGGAGGACCCCGAGGAACTGACGATGGTCGCGCGGCGGGTGCTCCGGCAGAAATACATTCAGGCGGACATCGGATTCACCGGCGCAAACTTCGCCATCGCCGAAACGGGGATGATTTCGATTACAGAGAACGAGGGGAACGCGCGTCTCACGGCGGCCCTGCCGAAGACGATGGTGACCCTGCTGGGTATCGAGAAAGTACTGCCGCGGCTCGAGGATCTGGCGTTGTTCCTGCCGTTGCTGGCCACCTCCGGCACCGGCCAGCCGCTCACGTGTTACAACACGCTCTACGGCGGACCCCGCCGGCCCGCCGAACCCGACGGGCCCGAGGAATATCACGTCGTGCTCCTCGACAATCGCCGCACGCAGATCCTCGCGAACCCAGAGCAGCGGGACGCATTGCATTGCATTCGGTGCGGCGCCTGCCTGAACGTGTGTCCCATCTTCCGGAACGTGGGCGGGCACACGTACGGAACGACGTATTCCGGCCCGATCGGCTCGGTGATCACGCCGCACCTGCGCGGATTGCAGGAGTGGAAGCATCTTTCCTATTCCAGCTCCCTCTGCGGCGCATGCACGGAAACCTGCCCGGTCAAGATCGATCTGGCCCATCATCTCCTGCAGAACCGCCGGAATGCGACGCAGCAGAAGCCGTCCTGGCCATGGAAGATCGGGTTCAAGCTGATGAACTTCGTGTTCAAACGCCCGGCGCTGTATTGGTTCGTTCCAAAGCTGGGCCGCATCGGCCAGGCGTTGCATCCGATCGTCAAAGGCACACGGCTGGATCCGGCGTATGCCTGGACGCGCAGCCGCGAAACACCGAGGATTGCCCGGCAGACTTTTCGGGAATGGTGGAGAGGAAGAGGATGAAAAGTTCCAGGTTCCAGATTCCAGATTCCAAAGGGGGCACGCGAGGTGCGAAGTATCGCGTGCGCAGGTTGAACCTGCCAGACTCATGAGCGCAAAGGACGACATCCTGGCGCGCGTTCGCGAGGCTTTACGCGTTCCGGCGCCGCGACCCGGGGACCACGGCGACGGCGCGACGGCGCATGCCGACACGCCGCCCTCACACAAGGCTCGCGAGTATCTGCCGCCGGCCGCAGAATCCTTTGACGAACAGGTCGCTCAGTTCAGCGCCAATGCCACGGCTCTCAGGGCCGGTTTCCACGTTTGCAATGGTCAGGACGAACTGCTCCGCCGCCTGACGGAACTGCGCGATGCGGAATCCTGGAAACGCGTGGCTTCTCACGCGAGTTCACTCACCGATGCGGCCTGTGCCGCGCTGAGGCTGCCGGTGTTGAAGACGGACGCCGGCTACGACGTTCACGCGCTGGAAACGTGCGACGTCGGGATCACCGGTTGCGATGCGCTGGTCGCGCAGACGGGCAGCGTGCTGGTGACGACCCGGAGCGCCGGCGGACGGGCGTTGTCGATTTTGCCGCCGCATCACGTGGTGTTGGCGCGCAAGGACCAGTTGGTGCGCGACCTGCCCGCGGCGTTCGAACTCCTCAAGCGGAACTACGGGTCCGACTACCCGAGCATGATTTCGTTCATCACCGGCCCCAGCCGCACCGGCGATATCGAACGCATCCTCGTGCTTGGCGCGCACGGTCCGAAGAGGCTGACGATCTTCCTGGTGTGACCGTGAAGTGGCGAACGTATCATTGACGCGGCGCACGCGAATCGGCCATGATACATCGCGTTGCTTTGCGCCCTGTTCGGGGCCGCTATGCCTTCCGGATGCGCATAGCAAACACCTGAGGCCTGATTATGGAAATTCGCTACTCACCGAACCAGATCGATTACACGAAACTCAACACGCAGGAACTCCGCATCGCTTTCCTCATCGAAAATCTGTTCGCCCCAGGCAAGATCGACCTTGTCTATACCGACGCCGACCGCGCCATCGTCGGGTCCGCCGTTCCGACGGGATCGACGCTGAAGCTCACAGCCGACGCCGAATTGCGTGCGGCGTACTTCTGCGAGCGCCGCGAACTCGGCGTGCTCAACATCGGCGGCGACGGCGCCATCGAGGTCGACGGCAAGCGCTATGAGATGGGCAAGCTGGATTGCCTCTACGTCGGGCGCGGCAGCCAGGAGGTGTCGTTCTCCAGCAAGGACGCGTCAAACCCGGCGGCGTTCTACTTGTTGAGTTATCCGGCGCACGCGGCTTACCCGACGACCCATGCACGCGTGAAGGACGCGACACCGGTCGAGCTGGGCACGGTTGCGGATGCGAACCGCCGCACGATTTACAAATACATTCACACCGGCGGCATCAAGAGCTGCCAGTTGGTGATGGGCTTTACGAAGCTGGAGGAAGGGTCCGTGTGGAACACCATGCCGCCTCACACGCACACGCGGCGCTCGGAGATCTACATCTATTTCGACATGGACCCGAACCAGCGGGTGATGCATTTCATGGGCACGCCGCAACAGACCCGGCACCTGGTCGTGGCCAACCGGCAGGTGGTGATCTCGCCGAGCTGGTCCATCCATTGCGGATGCGGGACCCGCGCCTACACGTTCTGCTGGGCGATGGGCGGCGAAAACCAGACCTTCGAAGACATGGACCCGGCGCCGGTGGAAGAACTGCGGTAGGTCAACGCGAAGCATTCCATCCGGCAGAACCGACACGCGGTTTTGATCTCTTTCTATGATACTCGACAAGTTCAAACTGGACGGCAAAGTCGCCATTGTCACCGGAGGCGGCCGAGGCCTTGGCAAAGCCATGGCCATCGGATTGGCCCAGGCGGGGGCGGACATCGTGCTCGTCGGCTCCAGCAGCGCGGAGCGGGCGGTGGAAGACGTGCGAGCGACAGGCCGGCGCGTCATCGCAGTCAAGGCAGATCTGCTTGAGGCCGCCTCGATCCCCCGAATCGTGGAGACCACGGTCAAGGAATTCGGGCGCGTCGATATCCTGGTCAACAATGCCGGCATCATTCGCCGGGCGCCGTTGCTCGAATTCTCCGAGAAAGACTGGGATGACGTCATTCAGATCAACCAGAAGAGCCTGTTCTTTCTGAGCCAGGCGGTCGCTCAGCAGATGGTGAAGCAGGGCGGCGGCGGAAAGATCATCAACATCGCGTCGATGCTCTCGTTCCAGGGCGGCATTCGCGTACCGTCGTACACGGCGTCCAAGAGCGCGGTGATGGGATTGACGCGGATCATGGCCAACGAATGGGCAGCGCACGGGATCAACGTGAACGCCATCGCGCCCGGATACATGGAGACGGACAACACCGCCGCGCTGCGGGCGGATCCCAAACGGAATGCTGAAATCCTGTCGCGCATTCCCGCCGGTCGTTGGGGCAAACCCGAAGACCTGCAAGGTGTCGTGGTGTTCCTGGCGTCGGCAGCGTCGGATTACATGCACGGCTACACGGTTGCGGTGGACGGCGGCTGGCTGGCGCGCTGAGGGATTTGCGATTGACGATTGACGCCGCGTAGCGCAGCCGTCCCCGGTTGCGGTTCGGGCGGCATCCCTACCGCCAGACGTTCGCCCTCCAACTTTGTCGGCCTTTGACGGCATCGCCCATTTTCCATCAAGACCCGTGCGAACTTTTGTTGTATATGCAACAAAAGGTTGCATTTCCTTGATAGTCAAGTGTTTGCGAGAGCACCGAGGGACGACGAACTTTTGTTGCATATGCAACAAAAGGTTGCAAGCCCTTGAAGTGCTTTGGGATCGGATGCGGGAGGAAGCGATTGTGGCAGCGGGCATTCGTGCCTGCCCTGGAGGGCGGGCTTCCAGCCCCGTCCGGCATTGTTGATTGAGCATTCCATGCTATGGCAAAGGTGTTGAAGGCTCATGGTGAAGGTGCGCGCATTGCACCCGCGAGTGACCGGGGATCCCTGGCTGCTTTGACCCATCGCTCGTTGCTGCGACTCGCAGAGTCGCGATCCGGAGCGCGGGTCCGCGTCTGCGACCCGCAGCAGCGCACGGCAGCATGCAGGCGCAGGATGACGCGCGGCTCCCGATGCGTGACGCTACGGGAAACGTGCGAAATGCATTTCCAAAGCTCCCCCGGAAGCGGCATCTTCCGGCGTGATGACACTGACGCTCAAGCTGCGGTTCCACACCGTCTTCGGCCAGTCGTTGTGGGTTTGCGGCAATCATCCGGCGCTTGGGTCGGATGATCCCGCAAGGGCGGTGCCCATGGAGTATCAGGCCGGCGGCACCTGGCGTGTGACGATCCCGATCGATCGCAAGTCGCTGAAAAAGCCGATCACGTATCATTACCTCCTTCGCGAGCCGGACGGTTCGACGGTCGCCGACTGGGGCGAAGGTCGCGCGCTCGATCCCGCCCTGTTCGACCGGGAGGACATCGTTGTTCTGGATTCGTGGAACGCGCCCGGCTATTCGCAGAACGCCTTCTACACGCGACCCTTTCACGATGTTCTGCTGCGGGACAATCGAACCCCGTTTTCGCGGCCGGCGCCCGCGACGGCGACGCATGTGTTCCGGGTGAGAGCGCCGTTGCTCGCGCGGGGACAGACGTTATGCCTGCTCGGCGACACCAGCGCGCTGGCCAATTGGGACACCACGAAACCCGTGCTGTTGAACCGCGACACCGATGGATCGGATCCTGACGTTCCCGAGACAGCCAAAGGCACTCTGGAGGTCCAGCTCGACCTCGGCTACGCGTCGGTTCCAATCGAATACAAGTACGGCGTGTTTGACCTGCAACAGAATGCGTTTGTCACCTGGGAAGCCGGACCGAATCGCATTCTGCCCGAGGGAGGGTTGCCGGACCGGCGCGTGATCGTCGATGACGGCTTTGTGCGGCTGCCGGCCGAGACCTGGCGTGGCGCGGGCGTGGCCATTCCCGTGTTCAGCCTGCGCAGCTCCCGCAGCTTCGGGGCAGGCGAGTTCGCGGATCTTAAGTTGTTAGGTGACTGGTGCCGGCAGACCGGACTCAAGCTGATCCAGATTCTTCCGGCGAACGACACCACGTCCACGCACACGTGGTCGGATTCGTATCCCTACGCGGCGATTTCCGCGTTCGCGCTGCACCCGATCTACCTGAGCCTCGATGACGTGGTCAACCGGGCGAACCGGTCGCGGTTAAAGCGACTCGAGCCGGAGCGCCGGCGCCTGAATGCGCTTCCCGAGATCGACTACGAGGCGGTGATGCGGGCGAAGCTGGCGTTTGTGAAAGAGGTCTTTCCGTCGCAAAAACAGGCAACGTTCCGGCGCCGGGAATACAAGCAGTTCTTTACAGAGAACCGGCATTGGCTGGTGCCGTACGCCGTGTTCTGTTGCCTGCGCGACCGGTACGGGACGGCGAACCCGGACGAATGGCCCGAGCATCGCCGCTGCACGCGGGAGGGAATCGCCACGCTGGCGGCGGATCCAACGTGCGCGGAAGCGATCGAGCTGCATTACTTCATTCAGTTTCATCTGCACAAGCAGTTGCAATCCGCGGCCGCGCACCTGCACGAGCGCGGCGTCGTGTTGAAAGGCGACATTGCCATCGGCGTTGCGCGTCACGGCGCCGACACGTGGCAGGCGCCGGAGTTGTATCATCTCGACCTGCAGGCGGGCGCGCCGCCGGATCCGTTTGCGGAGAAAGGGCAGAACTGGGGGTTCCCGACCTACAACTGGCCGCGCATGATGGGCGATGACTTTGCGTGGTGGAAACGGCGGTTCACCCAGATGAGCCATTACTTCGACGCGTTTCGGATCGATCACATCCTTGGCTTCTTCCGGATCTGGAGCATCCCGATGCACGCGGTGGAAGGCATTCTCGGGCGGTTCGTGCCGGCGCTTCCTGTGAAGCCGGAGGAATTCGCGGCGCGCGGCATTCCCTTCGATCGCGAGCGGTACGTGGAGCCGTATATCACCGACGCGGTGCTGGCGGAACGGTTCGGCGCGGAGGCCTCGAAAGTGAGAGAGGCGTACCTGATGCCGCCGCGCAACGGGCGCTATGCATGGCGCCCCGAGTTCGCCACGCAGCGGCAGGTGGAAAGGCACTTCGCCGGGTGCGAGTCCGATCCGGCGGAGAAGAAACTCAAGGAAGGTTTGTTCGACCTGATCAGCAACGTGCTGTTGTTCGAAGTGGAGGGCGACAGCGGGCCGGAGTACCACTTCCGGTTTCACATGGAGAAGACGGCTTCGTTCCGGGCTTTGAACGGCGACACGCAGGCGCGGCTGCGAGACTTGTATGTGGACTATTTCTTCCGGCGGCAGGACGCTTTCTGGCGCGGTGAAGCGATGCAGAAGCTCCCGGCGTTGAAGCGGGTGACGAATATGCTGATTTGCGGGGAGGATCTCGGCCTGGTGCCGGCCTGCGTGCCGGGAGTTATGCGCGAGCTCGGCCTGTTGAGTCTGGAAATCCAGCGCATGCCCAAAGCCCTGGGCCGGGCCTTCTCGCGTCCGTCCGAAGCGCCCTACCTCAGCGTGGTCACGCCTTCGACGCATGATATGAGCACGATTCGCGGCTGGTGGGAGGAAGACCCGCAGTTGACGCAGCGCTTCTACAATGAAGAACTGGGGCGGCCCGGCGTTGTGCCACGCGTGTGCACCGGCGAATTGAATGAAGCCGTGGTGCGACAGCATCTGGCGTCGCCGGCGATGTGGAGCATTTTCCAACTGCAGGACCTGCTCGGGATGGACGAGGCCTTGCGCCGCGAAGACGCTCACGCCGAGCGGATCAATGTGCCGGCGAATCCGAAACATTACTGGCGCTACCGGATGCATTTGACGCTGGAGGAATTGATCGCCGCGGAACAGTTCAACCGACGTCTGGGCGCACTGCTCCTCGAATACGGCAGGTGATGAGGCTCGGGGCGGGACGGCTCGACCCCGCGTTTGCACCATGGCGTGGTGGTGTTCCAGGACCTGCGTCCTCGGTGCGTTGGGAAATCTTGAAGTGACGAATCAGGACGGACCGGGTAGTTGTTGGAGCCAGAGGCAAGACAATCACATGAGCGACAAACGCAAGGCATGGGTAAAGGTTCTGTGGACCGCGGCCGGCGTCCTGATGCTGCTCCTGCTCTTCGCTGTCGTCGCCCATATAAGCGCAAAATCCGGTCTCGACCGCTACCGCGCGCGATTGGCCGCTGCCGGGGAGGAACTGTCGTTGGAGAAGCTCATCCCGCCACCTGTTCCGGAGGAGCTGAACTCCGCGTCGATGTTCCAGGAGGTTATCACTCTGCTGGATTCGTATCCGTCGAACTGCCTCGATACGGTTAGTCCGCCGGCAATGCGGATGGTGGTTCCGGGCAAGGCCATGATCGGATGGCGGCAGCCCGACGCGCGCGATTTTGAGGTCACGGTTACATGGGCGGAAGTCGAGCTGGCGCTGGATGAGCGCGCGGGTGCGATCGATCTTCTGCACAGGATGAGTTCGCGTCCGTGTCTGGCGTTTGAACTCGATTACCACGACGGGTTCAGGTCGCTCATGCGTCGCCTGGTGTACTTCAAGCGCTTGGCTCAGTTGCTGTCGGCCGCCACAGTAATCGAGCTGAGCCGGAGCAACGTCCCGGCAGCTATAGCGCACAATCAGGCGCTGTATTCGATACTGAACGCGTGGACCAACGAACCGATTGTGATCTCGTCGCTCGTCCGCATGGCATGTGCGGCGATCGGCTTCAACGCCACCTGGGAAATCCTGCAGGCTCCCGTTGTTGACGATTCCGCTCTGGCGGCGCTGCAGTCCAACATCGAGCGAGTGGATTTCATCGATGCTGCAGAATGGTCGCTCATAGGGGAGCGGGCCTTTATCAGCATGAACGCGGCGAACCTGCGAGGCTCGAACAGCCCGTTCAGCAGCATGAGCCTTGCGGCTGCGATGGGTGCGGGAGCTGGAGGAGGCAATTGGTACGAAGAATTGTGGGACATTACCCGCCTTCGCGCGAAAGAGACGCTCTGGAAGGTTGCGTATTCGTATACGGACGAGCTCCGCGCGCTTCAGGGATGCGCAGTGCTCATCAATGGCGTGCGCTCGGTCAGGACCAATGCGCCGTTCGTGCTGGTGCGCGATGAGATTGAGCGCGAGCTGGAGGCGCTGGGTTTGTCGGCAGGCGAGTTGTTCGATGTGCTTTCGGATAATCCGGCCGATATCGATCCGAGGTCGTTCATCTCAAGCTCCATCTCCAGCCTGAACAGGACGATCAATCGGCTGATGGCTGTTGAAGCGCAGCGCCGGCTGGTCATCACGGCCATCGCGCTGAAGCGTTACCAGCAGAAACACGGTCAGTACCCGCCTGAACTTTCCGCCCTGGTCCCCGATTTTCTCAAGGAAGTGCCGGCCGACCCGGCAGACGGTGACCCGTTGCGGTATCGGGTCGAGCCCGACGGCGGCTACACGTTGTATTCGGTGGGTGAGAATGGCACGGACGAGGGCGGCGATCCGAGTCCGGAGCCGCCATCGAACAGCACGGCGTGGCAACGGGGACGCGACTGGGTTTGGCCGCGTCGTGCAACCGAGGCTGAAGTGGGGGTTTACTGGCGGCGGTGAACCCGCTCCGAGAGCAAGGGTTGTCACGTTCGAACTTCGGTTAAACCTTTGTCATGCGCGCAGGCATCGATTACCTTCCGGCGCATGACGGATCCGCGTTACGCAAAACTGGCGAAGCTGCTGGTGGAATACTCCACCGCGCTCAAGAAGGGAGACCATATCCTGCTGGACATGATCGATGTGCCCGATGAGTTCACCGTGGAATTGATCCGCGCGGCGCGGGCGACGGGCGCGGTGCCTGTGGTGGAGACCCGGCACACACGGGTCGGGCGCGAACTGCTGCGCGGCACGGATCGGGCGCACGCGGAGTTGCTGCGCGACATCGAGCTGTTCCGGATGAAGAAGATGCAGGCCTACATTGCGGTCCGGGGCAGCGCCAATGCCAGCGAGAACAGCGACGTGCCGAGCGACCGGATGTCGCTGTATTCACGCGTGACGCGGCCGGTGTTGAACTATCGGGTGAACAAGACGCGGTGGTGCGTGTTGCGCTGGCCGACGCCGAGCATGGCGCAGGCGGCCGGCATGAGCACCGAGGCGTTCGAGAATCTTTACTTCGACGTTTGCACGCTGGACTACCGGAAGATGGCGCGGGCCATGGTGCCGCTCGAACGCCGGATGAAACGGGCGGATCGCGTCCATCTCAAGGGCCCGGGAACCGATCTTCGGTTCAGCATCAAGAACATCGGCGCCCGGATGTGCAAGGGCGACCACAACATCCCCGACGGCGAAGTCTTTTCCTGTCCCGTGAAGGATTCCGTCGAAGGCGTCATTCAATTCAACACGCCGACGATCTACTCGGGGACGAAGTTCGAGAACGTCCGGCTCGAGTTCCGCAAGGGAAAGATCGTGAACGCGACGGCGAATGACACGAAGCGATTGAACCAGATCCTGGACACGGACGCCGGCGCGCGTTACGTCGGCGAGTTCTCGCTGGGACTCAATCCGTACATCCTGAATCCGATGTGCGACATCCTGTTCGACGAGAAGATTGCGGGATCGCTGCATTTCACGCCGGGACAGGCGTATGAGGAATGCGACAACGGCAACCGGTCGGCCGTGCACTGGGACATGGTGCTGATCCAGCGGAAGGAATGGGGCGGCGGCGAAGTGTGGTTTGACGGCGAACTGATCCGGAAGGACGGATTGTTCGTTCCGAAAGACCTCAAGCCGCTGAACCCGCAGAACCTCAAGTAAGCCGGAACCGCCGGGCGGACCGCAACGTCAGTGCGTGTCTTTGAGGATCGTGAGGAACTGTTTCATCGCGGGCGACAGGACCTTGTTCTTCTTGTAGATCGCCGCAAGAGGACGGAAGAATTCTCCATCGTCCAGGTGAACGGCGGCGAGCGTCTGCTTGGACACTTCCTGGCTGATCGTGCTGAGCGGAACGATCGAAATGCCCGCGTCGATTTCGACGGCGCGCTTGACGGTTTCAATGTTGTCGAACTCCATCACCGTCTGCACGTCCACGTTGTTTTCCTTCAGAATCTTGTCCAACGCCTTGCGCGTCGGGATGTCGGGTTCGAATCCGATGAACTTCTGGCCCGAGATCGCTTTCAGGCGCGTGCTCTTCAGTTTGGCAAAGGGATGCTGGGGGTGGCAGATCAGCACGAGCGGGTCTTTGCGGAGAGGAACAATTTCGATTTTCGGATCGCGCGTCGGGTAGGCCACCAGGCCGAGGTCCACGACGTTGCCCAGCACGTCCTCGTACACCTGGTTGGCCCGGCGGTATTCGACGTGGACATTGACGGTGGGATAATCCTTGAGAAAACGTTTGATGTATGGCGGCAGGTCGTGGAGACCGATGCTGTAGATGGTGGCGACGCGGATGGTGCCTGAAATGATATCCTTGATCTCCTGCAATTTGCTGTGCAGCGCGTCGTAGGTCTGGATGATCTGCTTGCTGAAGTCGTAGAGCACCTGTCCCTCGCGCGTGAGCCGGAATTTCTTCTTGCTGCGTTCGATGAGGAGCGATTTGAACTGGCGTTCGAGGGAACTGATCTGCTGACTGACGGCGGACTGGGTCACCCCGTTGATCTGGGCGGCTTTGGTGAAACTCTCGGTCTCGGCCAGATCGCAGAAAACTTTCAGGCTTTCGATTTGCATAAGCAGCCTGAATACTCAAAACGGTGGAACAAGTCAACTAATGGTTCCTGAAAGCACCGTTTTGATCTTGATCAGCAGATCCTGGCTGGTGAACGGCTTCTGCAGGTAGGTCAATTCGTCGTTCTGATTCTGCGGCCGGACGAATCCGCTCGTGAAGAGAACGGGTGTTTCCGGCGAAACCCGATGGATATTCTCGGCCAGTTCGCGCCCGCTCATCGTCGGCATCACCAGGTCGGTGATCACCAGCGCGATCTCTTTCACGTGCTGGCTGAACAGCTCAAGCGCCCGCTGGCCGCTGCTGGCCGTCAACACGCGATAGCCGTATGAGGAAAGGATCGTCTCGCCCATCGACAGGAGCAGGTCTTCGTCGTCCACCATCAGGATTGTCTCGGTGCCCTTGAGGTCGCGATGGCTGATGACCGTGTCGAAAACCACGCGCGGTTCGGCGGGGAGGTACAGGCGGACGGACGTGCCGACATTGACGTGGCTGGAGATGGAGACGCCGCCGCCGTGGTTGGCGGCGATGCCATAGACGAGCGCGAGGCCGAGACCGCGATGTCCCTGGGCCTTCTTGGTGGTGAAGAACGGTTCGAAAACGCGCGGCAGGACGTCGGGCGGGATGCCGGTGCCGTTATCGCTGATTTCGGCGCACACGTATGTGCCGGGCGCGAGCCGCAGTTCGCGGTCCTGCGTTTCCTGTTTGAGATCGACGTTGCGGGTGACGAGCGTGATGCGTCCGCCCGGAGGCACGGCCTGAACGGCGTTCTCGATCACCTTGACGAACGCCTGCTGGAGTTTGGCTTCATCGAAACGCACGACGAAAAGGCGGCGTTCCAGTTGCATCACCCAGTTCAGTTTCTTCGCGTCCGAGTTGCGAAAGACATCCACGCTTCGCTGGAGGACGGAGTTGAGATTGCCGCCGGCCTGCGGCCGGGTTTCCTTTTCCTGCCGGCTGAAGGTTCCGAGATCGTTGGCAATTTCTGCCGCCCGGGCGGCGGATTTTTCCACCTCGACCAGCAGGTGACGCCAGGGATTGTCGGGCTCCATCTGGCTGAGAACGAGCGAGGTGTAACCGAGGATGCTGGTGAGGGCGTTGTTGAAATCCAGGGACACGGACCGGGCGAGCTGGAGAGCGACCTCGAGTTTCTGGCGTTGGGCGAGGTTGGCGTCCGTGCTGCGGGCGTCGGTTTCCGAAAGGAGCTGAAAGACGAGGAACCTCTGGGTGTCGCGCTGAAAGGAACAGATGGACACCTGGAAGGTCTGCACGGTGCCGCCTTTGACGCGCAGCTTGAGCGGGGCTGTGGCGGAAGGAGAACGCTCCCATTGCGCGATGAACTGTTCCGGAGTGGTGCCGTTTTCGGGGGCCCAGATGGCGGTGAGGAGGGGCGCCTGGCCTTCGAGGGCCTGGCCGAAGACGCGCGCCGCGGCCTGATTTCGACGGAGAATGGTTCCGGCATCATTGACCAGCAGGGCGGGCCACGCGGCGTTCTCCAGCACAAAAACTTCGTCCGCTCTCATGAAACCCAATCAGCGTGGCAGCTTACGCCTTGTGCCTTGTTTCTCAACCCCATTTCCACATTTGGGCCTGTGGACACCTGCTTTGAGGCACCGGTACTGCCGCGCCGCCGGAGAAGCCTGAACGCGGCGCCACGGTGCGCCCCCGAGCCCGCCGCCGCCTCGATCAATTGCCACTCAGCCGCGTCCATATAGAACAGCGAAGTTGCGGAGCAAGTTGATTGCCGAAAGCCGCACCCGTTTGCCGGTTTCAAGCACTTCCGCATGGGACAGCGCCCGCGGGGACCGTCCGGCGGCAAGGTTGGTAATGCAGGAAAGGGCGGCCACGCGAAGGCCGCATTGCCGCGCCACGATGACCTCCGGGACGGTGCTCATGCCGACGGCATCGGCGCCCAGGCGGGCGAACGCGCGGATCTCGGCCGGGGTTTCGTAACTGGGCCCGCTCACGGCCAGGTAAACGCCTTTGGAAAGGCGCAGGCCCGCCTGCCGTCCCGCACGCTCCAGCAAACGCCGCAACCCGGGATCATACGCGCGCGTCAGGTCAACGAAAGGCGACAACCCCGGTTCAGCAGCGCCTCGCAATGGATTGGTGCCCATCCAATTGATGTGATCGTTGACGATCATGAAGTTCCCGGCGCGCAGTTTCCGGCTGATGCCTCCTGCCGCGTTGGTCAGCAACAGATCGCGAATGCCGGCGGCCGCCAGCGCCCGCACCGCAAAGGTCACCCGTTCCATCTCGTGGCCCTCGTAGTAATGAACCCGCCCGCTCAATATGAGAACCGGCGTTCCTCCCAGCCGTCCGGACACCATCTCGCCGCGATGCCCGGCGACGCCGGTTGTCGGGAATCCCGGCAGCTTGTCGTAGGGAATTCTCGCGTCCGGTTCCAGCGCTTCGAGGACATGCTGGAAGCCGGTGCCGAGAACGATTGCCAGTGTGGGGCGGAGAACGCCCAGCGCCCGGATGCGTTCGCCGGTCGGGCGAGGATCCGTTGCCGGGTTCAGGGATGCGCGTGGTTGCCCCGTCCGAAGACTTGATTTATTGTGCCGGTGCAATACGCTCGTGCGCTTTTTCAGATCAGACGTATGCAATTGAGCAATGATGAGATTCGCCGGTATTCGAGGCACTTGATTCTGCCCGAAGTCGGTTTGGCCGGGCAAAAGAAAATTTGCTCTACCAGTGTCCTCTGCATCGGCGCCGGCGGGCTCGGGTCTCCTATCGCGATGTATCTGGCCGCCGCTGGAATCGGCAAGCTCGGGATCGTCGATTTCGACACGGTGGACTTTTCGAACCTCCAGCGACAGATTCTCCACACGGACGCCGACGTGGGCCGATCCAAGGCCGAATCGGCGAAGGAGACTGTCCGCGGAATCAATCCGAACGTCGAGGTGGTGCTGCATGAGACGCGGCTCACGAGCGAGAACGCGCTCGATATCATTCGCCCGTACGACATTGTCGTGGACGGCACGGACAATTTTCCGACGCGTTACCTGACGAACGACGCGTGTGTGCTGCTGAGGAAGCCGAACGTTTACGGGTCGATCTTTCGCTTTGAGGGGCAGGCGAGCGTCTTTGCGCCGCACCTGGGCGGCCCGTGTTACCGGTGTCTCTATCCGGAGCCGCCGCCGCCCGGCATGGTGCCGAGCTGCGCCGAGGGTGGCGTACTGGGCGTGTTGCCCGGGATCATCGGCTGCATTCAGACCACCGAGATACTGAAGCTGGCGCTGGGCAAAGGCAGTTCGCTGATCGGTCGATTGCTGCTGTTCAACGCGCTGGATATGAAGTTCCGCGAACTCAAACTGCGCCGGGATCCGCAATGCCCGGTCTGCGGCGAGAATCCCACCATCACGCAGTTGATCGACTACGAGATGTTCTGCGGCATCACCCGGGAGCCGGCGGAACCCGAGGCCAATCCAGACGAGGTCACCGTGCAGGATATGAAACGGGCTCTGGACAACCCGAACCTCGGCATCAAGGTGCTGGATGTGCGCGAGCCCGACGAGTACGAGATCGCGCGCGTGGACGGCGTGCCGCTGCTGCCATTGAGCCAGATCAATCAGCGGTTCACCGAACTGGACCCCAACCAGCAGTATTACATCCACTGCAAGGCCGGCGTCCGCTCACTCAAGGCGGTGCAGTTTCTCAAGGAACAGGGATTCAAATACGTCAAGAGCGTCAAAGGCGGCATCAGCGCGTGGTCTGACGAAATCGACCACAGCGTGCCGAAGTATTGACACGAAGCCTGTCAGTTGCGCCGGGCGGCCAGCCGGCCGACGATCCACCACAACAGCCACCCGGCCAGTGCGCCGGCGACAAACGCCACCGGCGTCCGCCAGGTGAGCTCCCAGGTGGTGTCGCCGCCGAAGAAGTCGCGCACGGACACCACAATCGCTGCGCAAATGCCGAAAGAGATCGCGGTGCCGGCGATGATGACACGCATCAACCCCTTTGTGTGCTCCGAAGGCGGTTCCATGGTGGCAATTTGCCGGAAACTCCCCGTTTGACCCGAAGGCCCCGCGAGTCATCTCACGGTGGCTGGAACGCGTAGAGCTGGCGGTCCTGATCCGCTACGGCCCAAAGATTCAGTGGATTCACCGAATTGCCGTACCTCAGATAGCGCACACTGTGGTCTGCGAACGCGAAGTTCGATCCTCCTCCGCGCGCGTTGGGAGTCCGTCCCGAATGCCGCCCGTGCTCCGCGCGGTCCTGGTCGTTTCCCGCCCACTCGCCCGAGCCCTGCTCGAACATGTCCATGAAATAGTCCATCGCGTCGTGTTTCTTCTCGCCGAAAGCGATGGTGTCCGACGGTCTGCGGATGGCGGTTTCGCGAATGCTGCCGTTAGGGTGAGTGCCCGCCATGTATTGATTCCACTCCGCCGCTGGGAGGGACCGGTGGAAATAGTCGTTCCAGCCGTTGATGAAGTAACTGCGTTCCGCCTGGTCAGGGGTATTGCCCGACCCGCCGCCCGTGGCGGGGCTTCCTGTCAGGCGATCCGTCGGGCACACGAGGAGGTTCGTCGTCTTGTAACCGTCGTAGAGGAGCGTCGGCCAGCGGACGGCATTTCGCCGCGGCGGGAAGAAGCCATTGTGGTCGTCGGCATAATACTGCAGGGCCAGGCCCAGTTGGCGCAGGTTGTTGACGCATTTGATGCGATAGGCCGATTCCTTGGCGCGGCCGAGCGTGGGGAGGAGCATGCTGGCCAGAATGCCGATAATCGCAATAACCACAAGGAGTTCGATCAGTGTGAAACCGCCCGGCACGGTGCCGGCCCCGGGATGGAGCGATCGACGAGAGCAACGCGGCCGGGCCCTCGGGCCTCCCACGCGGGCTGTTTCAGGGTCTGCTCGCATGTGACCTTCTTCTGATTTGAAGGTTCTGACGGGTTGCGGCGTCATTTTATTCAATGACAAAGAAGAATCTCTTGCTGCTGCTGCTGGTGGTTCTCCTCGCCGGGCTGAGTCTTTACGTGAACCGCCACCGATTTCAGAAAGAAGAGCTTAGAATCGGCAGCCGATCTCTTCCGCCCCGAGGCCAGTTGCTGCGCCGAACCCAGAACCAGAAATCCACCGCCAACCCCGTTGTCTTCCTGCTGGACCGCAGGACGCAGTTGAAGTCGGTGAAAGTGGTGTTGCTCAGCGAGGCCCGCACCAACAAGTATCCCCACCCGGTCTGGGAGCTGATCTCCGAGTCCAACTCAGTGCCTTTGAAGGACTTCGCCTACGGGGTGAATATCCGCGGAATGAAGCCGAAAGTCCCCGGGGCGCAGCCGGAACCGCTCGAACCCGGGGTGGAATATCGCGTTTACGTTGAAGCGGAAGGCTACAAGGCGCATCACGACTTCACCCCGGTGCCACGCACCAGGTGAGCAGGGAAAAGACCCGGTCTCACAGGGCGTGCGCAGACAAGATGACCGTTATCCAGTCCGGCATGCGCAGGGAGGGCGGTCCCGACTGTGCTTTCGACTGCCTGGGGAGGACACATCATCGCGCCTCCGAAAAAGAGAGCGGAACAGTACGATCTTCGCGGCAGGCGAGGATTCGTTTGTGATCTGTGGGCTGCTTGTCGGAGGGAGCGACGCACTCGTCAAATCATCAACCCTAACGCTGATTGAGGTGATGCAACCCTGTTGGGGTTGAAATTACTTTGGGTCGACAATCTTCCAGGGTAGGCCCGCGCTGCGGGGCAACCCTGGGCTGAATGACGGAATGCCTTTGGCATTCCAGTCGGCGTTCCCGAAACCAAATTTACGCATGAAACTTCTCACCGCGCCCCAACATCTCCAGAATCATCTTCATGCGTCGTTCGCGCGTCTCCGGCTTCTTCGCGGTTTGAAGGCGATACACGATGGCGTAAATGTTCGTTCGATTCAGCGTTTCAAAGAACGCCTTCGCTTTCCGGTTCTTGTCCAATGCCCGCAGGAAATCTTCCGGCAGCGTGGCATTGCGCGGCGATTCATAGGCCGCCTGCCATCTTCCGTCCGCTTTCGCCGCCTCGACGGCTGCAAGTCCGGCCGGGGTCATTTGCCCGGACTGGACCAATCGCTCAACGTGCAGGGTATTGCGCTTTGACCAGGCGCTTTTGGCGCGGCGCGGAGTGAATCTCTGAATGTACGAAAGCGCATCGAACGACCGCCGTTGGCCGTCGATCCAGCCGTAGCACAATGCCTGATCGAGCGCCTCGTCGTACGTAATGGATTTCCGACCTGAATCCTTCTTGAAAATCCGCAGCCACACGCCATCCGAGCCCGCGTGGTGCTTCTCCAGCCAGCTTCGAAACTCGGTGGATGATTTGAAGGTGAGTGGATTCAAAGCGCCTCAAATCAAAGCGCGACGAGTTTTCTCTCGAAATCTTCCACAAAGAAGCGCTTGCCCTTTTGAACAATCTTGTGTCCTTCGGCGGCGAGCTTGCGTTTCAATCCGCCAATGCCGCCGGGATATTTCGGATTGAGTTCGCCCCGGGTTTTCAGCGTGCGCCAATAAGGCGTAATCCTCTTCTTGCCGCCGGCCCTGGCCTCTTCGGCGGCGTGAGCAGAGATCCACGCGAAAATGCCCGTTGTGATCGGACACGCAATGGTCGTGCCGTGACGTTGCGCAAGCGCCCGTCGCAAATGATCAATCGTGGTGACCTTGCCCTTCGGGACGCGACGCATGAGCTCATTCACTTCCATCGGCGCAGGAATGACGAACGTGCCGGTGCCCCAGCGCTTGCTCGTGCGGGTGTCGATTTTGCAGACCTTGGGAAAGCCTTTATCGTCTGCCAGCTTTTCCTGCCATGATTTTCGTTTCTTGCTCATGCGATCCTTTGGTTGTGCCACCGCTGGTGGCGAACACGCCATTTCATGACGGGCCGAAATTATCCCGAGACTCCGCAATTGAACAGTTTTGAGATTGAGCCATGAGGGTGAGCGGGCTGGTCTGGTTTTCTCGCACGGCCCGGCCGAAACACGTTTCGCTTCAGTGCCTCATTGGCGGAGCGCGGCTGTGTCCGCAGGACCAGCCGCAGCACGGACGAAGTGATGAGTCAGGCGGTCCTTCGCCAAAGCAGCCCGTAACGCAGGAGCGCGACTGTGTCGCGCGTAACGAAGGCAGTGGCGACAGCTCGTCTGCGAAGCGGTTGGAGAAGGCGAACGTGTCCCGTATTCGGGCGTGCTGCGGCTGGTCCTGCGGACACAGCCGCGCTCCGTTACAGCTTTAGCGCGCCATACTCATCTCGAAATCGCGCGCTGCTCCACGGCCACGTTTTGGATCGAGAACCAGGCCCGCCTTGACCGGATTGTTCTCGATGTATCTGCGCGTTTTCAACTCGTGCTCGCTGTCGCGTATGTAGGTATCCCAGTAATCCGCCTGCCAGAACGCACCGCGCCGTTGCAGCAGCGCGTGTACGTGATTCGGCATCACGACCCAGGCGCGCAGATCGTACCGCTCACCGTGGAAGAATCGCACCGCCTCCTCGGCCAGACCGGCAATCTCCGGCCGACGCAGATGACATTTGCCGCGGCCTCGGTCGAGATAAGCCTCCAATTCCGCGCGCCGCTGGCGATCATCTTCGATCTTCCAGAGGTGTTCCCACTCGCCGCGAAGCGATTCGGGAAACGAATCCGTGAATCGAAACGTAACGAACTGTGTCAGCCCCGGTTCGTCGCGATGCGGCAGATAACCACGCTCGTGCCACCCTCGAAAACCTTGCTTGAGATTTTCAATCTTCGATGGCGATGACCAGCGCCGCTTCGTCTCGACCAGGTCGCGCACACCAGGATTGCGCGGCGGACCTGGACGACGTGGTTTGGGCGACTCCCTCACGCAAGCATTGAGCCGGAAAGCCCAGGAGGCTGCAAGCCTGCGAACGACTGTGGAGAACGAGCGAACGGAGCGCGGCTGTGTCCGCCGGACCAGCCGCAGCACGGGCGAAGTGGTGAGTCAGGCGGTCCTTTACCAAAGCAGCCTGTAACGGAGGAGCGCGACAAATGTCGCGCATATCGAAGGCAGTAGCTGCTACTCGCCTGTGAAGCGGTTGGAGAAGGCGAACGTGTCCCGTATTCGGGCGTGCTGCGGCTGGTCTGCGGACACAGCCGCGCTCCGATGCTTTGCGAATCACACCTTCGCGTAAACCTTGACCGACAAACGAAGTCGGGCCTTCTCAGGCTTTCAGCCGTTTGAGAACCAGATTGACTCCTTCCGCGCTGAATTCCCCGGCGTTGAATTCTCCACCAAGCCAATGCTTGAACTCTTCATGTTCGAGATGCCTGGGATTGGCCAGGACTTCGAGCAGGTGATAGTAACCGCCCATGCCGCCGCAGTCTTCGGGCGGACAGGCATTCTCGCCCGCAAGGCAGACGGGATGTTTAAACGTCGGATCGGGCGGCAGAATCTTTTCCACCACCACGTCGTGCTGCCAGCTGTCCCCGAAATCATATTCGTAAACGAACTTCTGCCTCGCGGCCGGAGCGAGTTGGGCTAGGGTATAACGTTGTTCATTCAGCATCTCGCCCCCCATATCTGCGAATTCCGGGTCTGGTTTTCCGTAATAGACGAGACCGGATTCCTGTTCGGTGATGAATTGATGCAAGTGACAGTCGATCCAGCCCATGGCCACCTGAATGACGGTGTGCAACCGATCCAGCGTCGTGTCCCCGCGCACGACGACTCGTCGCCAGATCGGCGGTTTCGACCATTTCAACGTGATTTTGAGTTGATAAAGCGGCACGCCGCTGCGGGGTGAGGTTTTTGGAGTTGAATTCACTTTGGTGCGATCGGGCCTGGTTGAGGTGGCTGATTCACGCAAGCATTGAGCCGGAAAGTGCAGGAGGCTGCAAGCCTGCGAACGACTGTGAAGAACGAGCGAACGGAGCGCGGCTGTGTCCGCAGGACCAGCCGCAGCACGGGCGAAGTGGTGAGTCAGGCGGTCCTTTACCAAAGCAGCCTGTAACGGAGGAGCGCGACAAATGTCGCGCATATCGAAGGCAGTAGCTGCTACTCGCCTGTGAAGCGGTTGGAGAAGGCGAACGTGTCCCGTATTCGGGCGTGCTGCGGCTGGTCCTGCGGACACAGCCGCGCTCCGATGCTTTGCGAATCACACCTTCGCGTAAACCTCCGCGCCCTTTTCCACGAATTCCTTCGACTTCTCTTCCATTCCTTTCTTCAGCGCTTCTTCCTCGCTCACGCCTTGTTCAGCGGCGTATTTCCGCACGTCCTCGGTGATCTTCATCGAGCAGAAATGCGGACCGCACATGGAGCAGAAGTGCGCAGTCTTCGCGCCTTCCTGCGGAAGCGTGGCGTCGTGGAATTCGCGCGCGGTGACGGGATCCAGCGACAGGTTGAATTGATCTTCCCAGCGGAACTCAAAACGCGCTTTGCTCAACGCGTTGTCGCGGTATTGCGCGCCGGGATGGCCTTTGGCCAGGTCGGCGGCGTGAGCGGCGATCTTGTAGGCAATGACGCCGTCTTTCACGTCCTTCTTGTTCGGCAGGCCGAGATGTTCCTTGGGCGTGACGTAGCACAACATCGCGCAGCCATACCAACCGATCATCGCCGCGCCGATGCCGCTCGTGATGTGGTCGTAGCCGGGCGCGATGTCGGTAGTGAGCGGACCGAGCGTGTAGAACGGCGCTTCGCCGCACCACTCGAGTTGCTTGGCCATGTTTTCCTCGATCATGTGCATCGGGACGTGGCCCGGGCCTTCGTTCATCACCTGAACACCCTTGGCCCAGGCGCGCCGGGTCAGTTCGCCCTGGACTTTCAGTTCGGCGAACTGGGCTTCGTCGTTGGCGTCGGCGATTGAGCCGGGACGCAATCCATCGCCGATGCTGAACGAAACGTCATACGCGGCCATGATGTCGCAGATCTCGTCCCAGTGTGTGTAAAGGAAGTTTTCCTGGTGATGCGCGAGGCACCACTTGGCCATAATGCTGCCGCCGCGGGAAACAATTCCCGTCATGCGTTTGGCCGTGAGCGGAATGAACCGCAGCAACACGCCGGCGTGAATGGTAAAGTAATCCACGCCTTGCTCAGCCTGTTCGATGAGCGTGTCGCGGAAAATCTCCCAGGTGAGGTCCTCGGCTTGGCCGCCCACCTTTTCCAGCGCCTGATAAATCGGAACGGTGCCGATGGGCACAGGCGAGTTGCGCAGGATCCATTCGCGCGTGGCATGGATGTTCTTGCCCGTGGACAGGTCCATGACGGTGTCGGCGCCCCATTTGATGGCCCAGCGCATCTTTTCGACCTCCTCCTCGATGCTCGACGCCACGGCGCTGTTGCCGATGTTGGCGTTGATCTTCACGAGGAAGTTGCGGCCGATGATCATCGGCTCGAGCTCGGGGTGATTGATGTTGCAGGGGATGATCGCACGGCCGGCGGCGACTTCCTGCCGGACAAACTCGGGCGTGATCTCGTCGGGAATGCGCTGCGGAAAGCGACGGAAGACGCTGGGTGTGTAGTCTGAAATCTGAGATTTGGAATTTGAGATCTGAGAGGACCCGGCGTGCTGCTTGTTCAGATCGTTGCGCGCAAGGTCCTTTGCGAGGTCCGCGATCCGGGCGGCGCGCATGTTTTCCCGAATGGCGACGAATTCCATTTCCGGCGTGATGATGCCGGCGCGCGCGTACTGCAATTGCGTCACGATTTTGCCGGACTTTGCCCGCAGCGGCCGGCGGCGCGGTGCGGTCAGACCTTCGAGGCGATAGTTGGTGTCATCCTGGCGTTTCGCCCGCGAGAGGCTGCGGTGTTGTTCGGAGAAGTAACCGTCGTCGACGGGCTGCACGGGGCGACCGTCGTATTCTTCGACGTCGTCCCGGCGAAGGATCCATTCGCGTCGGAACGGCGGCAGGCCCTGTTCGACGGTGCCCTGATAGGCCGGATCGCCCCACGGCCCGCTGGTGTCGTAGACGCGGACCGGTTCGTTCTCCTCCAGTTGTCCGTTGAAGGACCGGGTGGGTGAGAGCCGGATTTCGCGCATCGGCACGCGAACATCCGGATGGAGGGTGCCCTGGACATAAACACGCTGGCTGTTGGGCAGAGCTTCGGCGCTGCTCGGAGCGATGGAATCTTTATGAGCGATCATAGTTGTTGCTTCTCACGAACCGGATCCGGAAAAGGAGGCTGAAGGGATTCGAGGCACGGGTTCCCTTCGCCAGCATTATCTGGATCAGGTTCAACGGGTCTGCTGCGCTCCCGCGCAACACTCTCAGCCTTTGTTCGCGGCAACAGTGCGGCGAACCGGTTGGCTCCCCTGTGATCAGCCAGACACTATGTCGAACAAACGAAAGGGTCAAGAGAGCGGCAAGAGAAGATCCAACATCCAACGCCCAGGGAACGGGGAATGAACATTCAGCTCAACGCTCAACGTTCCACATCCAACGCCCTGAGAACGGCCGGGATCAAAGGCGTTGAAGGTTCGGCGTTGGATGTTGAGCGTTGAATGCTTATAAAGAACCGCCCCGTTGCGCGCGTGGCGCGAAACGGGGCGGCAAGGCGACGGGTGAAAGCCGCGTTACGGGTTGCTGCTGCTCTCCGACGATTCCTTCTTCAGCGGCGTCACCCACTTGTAGATCGTGTTCCATTCGTACTTCTCGGTGGCGTCGGGTTTGACGCCGGCCATGTCGAACGAATATGACACGATGCGGGATCCGGGCTTCATCTTCTCGAGCTGCGGGATCAGTTTCACGTTCAGGCTGGGCAGCAGGTAGAGCGTCACCACGTCGGCCTTGCTCAGGTCCACCGTAAAGATGTCCTGCTGCTTGATCTCGACCAGGTGTTCCACCTTGTTCGACTTCACGTTTTCCAGCGATTCCTTGATCCGTTGCGGGTCCACGTCGAAGCCGACGGCTTTGACGCCGTATTTCCTGGCGGCGGTCACGACGATACGGCCGTCGCCGCACCCGAGGTCATAGACGACGTCGCCCGGTTTGATCTCGGCCATTTCGAGCATTTTCTCGACGGCCGGCTGAGGGGTGGGGACGAAGATCACGTCCGGGGTTTTCGTTACGGGCGCTTCCGCTGTCGCGGCGGCTTCCGCGGCCGTGACGCGCGTGGCCTGCGACGCGACGAAGACGGAGACGCCGCCCAGAACTGCAACTGTCAGTGATCCAATCAGTATGCGTTTCATGTTTATCTGCTTTCTTCGGTTGTTTTCGGGAGAGGAAACCCGCTGCGCGGTTCAGTGACTCCGCCGGCCGTGCGCAGCGACAGCCAGTAGAGGAAAATGCCGAAGGCGACCGGGACCAGTCCGATGACGATCAACCCGCCCGCGTACGCGGCGGCGGAATACAACATGTACCCGCACGTGGCGCAAAAGATCAGCGGCAGGACCGGATACAGGGGCACCGTGAACGGCCGCGGCCTCTCGCGCTCGCGAAAGCGCAGGACAAACAGGGATAGGCCTGTCATCAGGAAAAAGAACCAGAACACAGGGGCCGTGCATCGCAGGAGCGTGTCAAAGCCGCCGTGCGTCTCCCACGAGACGTCCGCCATGCCGACCCACCCGAAAGCGCTGTTGATGGCCGATCGCCCCGCGGTCGTGCCGAGCAGGGTCATCAGGCCGACTGTGATCGCCGCCTGGGCCGCGAGCGACCACGCGGGCGAGTTCAGCCGCGGATGCCATCGGGCAAGGCGCGAGAACAGCCGGTAATCCTCGCCGAGTGTCGCATACACGCGCGCCCCGGTGTAAACCAATCCGTTCAACGCTCCGAGCGCGGAGATCATGACGAGCACGGACATCGCCCTGGCGCCAGCCTGGCCGAAGGGCCGGGCGAGCACGTCGGCTGCAATGGCACCGGACTCGCGGGCGCCGTGGAAACCGAGCGCGAGGAGGTACGCGCCGTTCACCGCAACGTAGATCAGCGTGAGAGCGAGCGTTCCGAGAACCAGGGCGCGCGGGATATTGCGTTTGTCCTTCACTTCAGCGACGACGAAGGCTGCATCGTTCCATCCTCCGTAGGTGTAGAGCACGAGGATCATGGCGAAGCCGAACGATCCCGCGGCGGCTGCGGTCGAGGCGTCTGCGGCGGGGGCGTCGCCGCGGGCCGGCCAGAACAGGCCGCAGAGGAGAATCAGGAGCAATCCGGCCACCTTTGCCGCGGACAGAACGTTCTGGGTGCGTTTGCCGAAGACCATGCCGGCAATGTTGGCGGCGGAAATGACGAGGACCGCACCGAGTGCATACACATATTGCGATGCCGGGCCGAAGCTCCAGAACGTTGAGGCGTAGTGGGCGAAGATATAGGCCATCATGCCGATGCTGCCGGTCATAAGCACGATGAGCTGTCCCCAGGCGAACAGGAAACCCGCCCAGGAACCGTAAGCACGAGAGAGGTACACATAATCACCGCCGGATCGCGGGTAGGTGCTGCCCAGCTCGGCGTAACACAACGCACCGATCAGCGACAAGAGGCCGCCCAGGACCCACACCCCCAGGCCCATGAGCGGGCCGGAGACGTTCTGGAGAATGAGGGGAACGGTCTCGTAGATGCCCGCGCCGATGACGATTCCGATGATGATGCTGATTGTGTCCCAGAGGCTGAGATGGGCCCGGTTGGGATTGCCGCGTTGCGGTTCGGATGCCATGGGTTGCGTGCCCTTAGACGTTCGGTCGCGTTCTCAAGTTTCGGACGTTGCGAATCCTGCAAGCCGCTTTGGACAGGCCGGGGCCTGTCTGGCTCGCTGATAACGATTTGGTGAGACATATGCAAAGCAAAACGGCGACACCGTAATGACAGGAACGAGCGGAGCTTATGGGGTATTGACCCCATCTGTGTTTTTTTCTGGCGGTTCAGTCCCGCATCTGTTATTCACAGGCTCCAACGCATTTCACATATTCTATGAAGACACCCACCAAGAGCATTCTTGCACTCGCACTCTGTCTCGGCATCGCTTCGACCGCAGAAGCACAACGTCCGCGCGGCGGCATGGGGGGGCCCCAGGTCAACGCGGCCATGGCGAAACTGTTCGGGGACAACAACGCGTTTTCCGCCAATCTCGAAATCCAGGCCTCCCTCGGTCCCGGCGGAGAGAGCGCGACCATTCCGGGCAAGATTGCTTTTGACGCGGGCAAGTCACGTTTCGAAATGAGCCTGTCGAACGCCAAGGGCGCTTTCCCGCCGGAGGCAGCCCAGCAAATGAAGGCCATGGGAATGGACAGCATTGTGGTTATCGGACGTCCCGAGAAGAATCTGTCCTACCTCGTGTATCCGGGATTGAACGCGTATGCCGAGCTGCCCGATGAGGAGTCCAACAAGCTGAGTGAGGTCGACCTGAAGATGGACACGACGGATCTTGGGAAGGAAACGGTGGACGGGCATCCGTGCGACAAGAAGAAGGTGGTAATGACCGAGAAGGGTGGCAAGAAACACGAATTCACCGTCTGGAACGCGACGGACCTGAAAGACTTCCCGGTGAAGATCGAGACGTCGGAGGAAGGGCAGAAGGCGACACTGGTTTTCCGCCAGGTGAGGTTTGGCAAGCCCGCGGCGAGCTCGTTTGAACCGCCGACGAACATGAAGCGCTACTCCAACGTCATGCAAATGATGCAGGAGGAGATGATGAAGCGCATGGGCGGCGGGCAGTAACGCGGCGCCCGATTTCCAACGCCGGCAGGGCAGGCTGCCGCATTGTCTGACCGCTCGCGGATCGGGCGGAGTGGCTTCCGGAGAAGCGTTGCTCGAACAAACAGAGCGCCCTATGGGTGGCACACTTCGGTCTCAGCGGCAGCGCAGCCCGGCCGGGAACATCTTCAGCGAAGACCATTCGACTCATTCAACGCCGTTGGGCGTTGAATGGGTGAATGGTCATTCGGTTTCCGGGCTGCGTCTTACAGGTCTCTCACCCAGACAATGGAGCTCGGGCCGCCGCGGCCCCGGCCCCCGCGGCCCCGTCCGGAGCGTTGTCCGGCCGCAGGCGCGTTGGTCGCGCTTGCGGACGCTTCGGTGAGGGATCCCGGCGCGTAGTTCACGGCTTCCTCCGCAGAGTCAGGGGCACTCGCCACCTGGCCGACGCGGTTCATGCGTGCGTAGTTCGGAATCGCCAGCATGGGACTGCCGTCGGCCCACTCGCCTTTGAGCGCCATGACGCCTCCGAGGAGGTCGCCCCGCCACTCTGCGACGAGCGGTTTCTTCCCGAGTGGCTTGTCGATATCGGACTGATCGGCGCGTTCCACGTTATAAATCAGCGGGCCGTAGCGCATGGCCACGCGACCGCGATTGGCAACGACGCGTTCGTCGGCCTTGATCCGCTGCGGTTCCATGGGCAGCACCAGCTCGATCCGGTCGCCCGCCTTCCACTCGCGGGTGATGACGGCGTAGCCCTTTTCGATCTTCGGCGGCACCGGGGTTCCATTCACTGCCAGCGACTTCAGTCCCTTCACATCCGGCGTCGGCGTGTAGAGCGCGCTCGTGGTGCGATCGGGAATGCGCACATGGACGGAGAAGCGCTTTGGCTCGCGCGGATTGACGGTGATGGCAATGTTGCCGCTCCACGGGTAATCGGTCTTCTGCACCATCTCGACGTCGGTGCCGGCGATCTTTTCAACGTTGATGGTGCTGCCGATGAACAGGTTCACATAGATGGAGTCCCTGCCCTTTACGTAGGTCCAGGTGGGGATCATCAGCAGGGTGCGCGGGATATTGCCGACGCAGCAGGGGCAGTTGTGCCACCGGGAGCGGTACCCGTCGATCAGCGGGTTGGTGTAATTGAATGTTCTGCCCTCGAGATCCGTGGCGCCCAGCAGAGCGTTGTACATCGTCTCCTCGTAAAGGTCCGCGTACTTCGCGTCGGCATACGCCAGGTTCAGTTTGTATTGGAAGAAGATCAGGCCGCAGCTTGAACAGGACTCGCAATAGGAGTTGTTGCGCAGTGAATAGTGCGGGCCGAAGCCTTCCGAGGTTTCGCCGCTGCCGATGCCGCCGGTCACGTAGTACTTCCTGTTGACGATGTTGTCCCAGAGCGACATGACCGCGCTCTGGTAGTCGAGGTCGCCGGTTTCAGCCGCGACGTCCGCCATGCCAGAGTAGCTGTAAACCGCGCGGACGGCGTGGCCCACGGCTTCATACTGTTGTTGCACGGGCAGGTGGCTCTGGTCGTACTCGCTTCCGTCGCGGCGGCAATCCAGGAGGAACTTCGCGAGTTTGATATAATCGTCGCCGCGCCCGTTGCCTTCCATGTCGTTCACGAAACGGCCGAAGCGAACGAGCGCCTGTTCCATTTCCTGGTGGCCGTCGTACCATTCCTTTTTGCCGGGGCCGATGTTGGCGACCCAGCAATCGGCCAGCTTCTTCGCGGCGTCGTAGAGCCGCCTGTCCTTCCCTTCGGTCAGCGTGTAATGATTGATGGCGGCTTCGATGAAATAGCCGGCCACATAGCCTTCGTGATCGCCGCGATTGCGCGGGTTCCAGCGCGACGGCCAGCGGTTGCGATCCGCGAGGGTATAGGCGGTCTGCATGTAGCCGTCCGGTTCCTGGGCGGCGAGAATCTTCGGAATCCAGTCCTCCAGGGTCGCCTTCATCTTCTCCTGCGCCTTGATGATGTCGGGGTCGCCCTGCGGATCGACCATGAGCGCGATGCACATCGCCTCCACGGTCTGATGGACCCAGGCGTTGGCGAACACGTATCCGCGATGCCGTCCATGCGGTTCGCCGCGCAGAGCCTTGGCTGCCTCGATGAAGTTGTCGATGCCGCCGCCGCCCTGTTGGAGGTTCGGCGTGTTGATCTGGTCAATGCAATGCGGAATCCAGTTCACAATCAGCGCCTTTGCCCGCGCGTTCCACAGCGGGCTGTCGATCTTGTATTTCTTTGTGTAAACGACATCGAGGCGGTCGCCAGAGGGCGGCCGCTCGACTTTCACGTTCAGCGTAGAGGAGGAACTCAGCTTGCCTTCGGTCGCCGTCAGCTTGAGCACATAGTTGCCCGGCTCCGAAAACGTGGCTGTCGTGACGGCCGACGACGGATTGGCGAAGGTCACAGTGCCCGGTCCCGATTCCTTGCTCCAGGCCAGCTTTGCCGTGGGCGAATCCGGTTTGAGAGATCTGACCGCGCCGTTCAAATACGTCTTGCCGCCGAGCATGACGACGCGATCGATGCCGGCCACCACGGCGGGCGGGAAATCGGGCGACTTGCCGGAGTCATAGACGCGCCACTCGATAATGCCGGTGGAGAAGTCGCCGTCCCCGTCGAACTCGAGCCGCAGCCGCGTGGTCTGGATTTCGTCAAACGTTGTCGTGTTGAACTGATCGCCGGCAACGCCGAGACCGGAGGCGTTTTTGACGGGAACCA
>Ga0209508_1000167_pt1 | contig 77489 bp, 69 predicted proteins | sample AD_UKC129_MetaG_FD_184427 | JGI IMG/M metagenome (GOLD analysis project Ga0209508, IMG submission 184427) | Active sludge microbial communities of municipal wastewater-treating anaerobic digesters from Canada - AD_UKC129_MetaG (SPAdes) (version 2) | ecosystem: Engineered > Bioreactor > Anaerobic...
AAGAAAGACTATGGAGATTTTGAGGAGAAGAAATTTATTCTTCATTTGACAGTCCCCCTAAAATTTAAATTTTTCTAATAAGATTATAACTTGGAAGATGGTTTAAAAAAAGTGATATATGTCACATAGTTTAACAAATTAAAAAGGAAAGAAAATTTTTAATTGTGAAAAAACAGATTATCTCACAAAAAATATATATAAAAAAAGTTATATAAGGTAATGGAATAATATATATTCTTTTTACCATCTTTCTTCAAAAAATAAAAGGTAGGTTAACCCTTTTTTCTCTGCTTTTTTATCTTTTTTACAATAGTTTCTACATCTTCTTCTTGAAGAATAGCCTCTCTTTCCTTAGTGTAATCCCCATATCCAAGTTCATACTGCTGAAAGAAACGGATCATACCAATATCCACTTTATAGGAGAGTTTACTTTTATATTCAATTTTACCTCATAATAATTCCCCTTGACAAAAATTTTAATCTCAATTTATAATTACACTGTAAATAAAAATTTATTAATGAATAATTATTCATGGAGAGTAAAATGAGTGAGAAAGTAGGAATTTCCGAAAGTAAAGATTTTTTCCTTAGGAAGGGTAAGAAATTTTTTTATCTTGCAGATACCTGTTGGAGTGCCTTTACAAATATAGCCTTTGAAGAATGGGAATATTACTTGAATTACAGAAAGATGCAAGGATTTAATGCTTTGCAAATTGACATTTTACCTCAATGGGATAGGAGTGAATCAGATTGTTATATTGACCCCTTTGAGGTATTTCCCAATGGTAAATGGAATTATAGCAAGATAAATAAAGAGTACTTTGATAGAGCAGAGAAGATGATAGAAAAAGCTACTGAAAAAGATTTTATTCCTGCGTTAGTAATATTATGGTGTAATTATGTACCAGGGAACTGGCTATCTAAACAAGATTCTTCTCGGATAATTCCAAAAGAGAATTTAGAAGGATATATAAGTTATGTGGTAGAGAAATATTCAAAATACAACCCAATTTATGTGATAAGTGGAGATACAGATTTTCAGAATCAAGAAGCTATTGAATATTACAATATTGCATTTAACATTGTAAAGAAATTATCACCTGATTCTCTCACTACAATGCATCTATGTGGTGGCTTCTCCGATGTTCCAGAAGTATTCATCAATTCTCCAAATTATGACTTTTATATGTATCAATCATGTCATTTTAAGGATAGACAAAACCTTTCTTATGAAACTGCACTTAAATTTTATAACATGCCTGTGAAGAGACCCATCATTAATGGAGAACCATGTTATGAGGGTATTGGTTCTATTTCTTCATCTGATAAATATGGAAGATTTAATAATTATGATGTAAGAAAAGCAGTTTGGCAGAGCTTACTTTCAGGAGCAAAAGCAGGAGTAACCTATGGAACTCATGGAATATGGCCTTGGCATAGAAGAAGCAAGATCTATAAATTCTCTGAAGTATATGGTACTCCTTATGATTGGAGAACTGCCTTAAAATTCCCAGGAGGTTTTGATGTTGCCTTTGCTAAATGGATTTTTGAAAGATATGATTTATTTGATATAGAGCCTGCTAATGAGTTACTCATTAATGACACCTCTGAAGTAAGAATCTCAAAGGGAAAGGATAAAATAGTCATTTATACTCCATTTAATTGGGAAATAAAACTAAAGCTTGATGGAGCCTCTTATGAATGGGAAGGAATTGATCTTGAAACAAGACGCATTTTTAAACCTGATATAGAGATTTCCCCTGATTTTACTGAGATTAAAATGGCAGAATTTAATAACGATATCTTAATTTTAGGGACTAACATTTCTTAAGAAAAAAGGAGGTGATTTAGAGAATTAAAAAACTTTCAACATTCCTTTGATTTTTAATTTGAAAAAAGGAGGGTTTTGATTGTGAAAAAGGTTACTTTATTTTCTCTTTTAGTGCTTCTTTCTCTGCTTAGCTTTTCTCAGATAGGCTTTTCTCAACTGACTCCTGACATGCCAAGATCTGAGACATTAATTTGTGATGTGGTTACTGGAAGAGCTGTTACACCAGATAACTTTAATGTTTGGGCAGCTACATGGAGAACTCCAGATAGAGGGATTCAACAGCTCATGTTAGAACCTCTTTGGATGGTAGACCCAGCTACAGGAAAGATTATAAATTCTTTAGCTAAGGAGAAGCCTGCATACAATAGTGATTTTACAAAAATGGTAGTAAAGTTAAGAGAGGGTTGTTACTGGAGTGATGGACAAGAGATAACAGCAGATGATTTAATATTCACTGTTCAACTAATCATGAAGTATCCTACTTTAAATTATAATGCACAGTTTACAACCTACATTGATAAAATTGTTAAAAATAATAAATATACAGTAACTTTCCAACTTAAAAAATCTAACTCAAGATTTCATACTTATTTCCTTGATAGATGGGGTGCTTGCTGGCCATTACCAAAGCATGTATTTGAAAAAGTATCAGATCCTGCCAGTTTTGCCTTTAATCCCCCAGTTAGTTCAGGTCCATACACTCTAAAAAGTTTTGACCCAGGTGGATATTGGACTCTTTGGGAGAGAAGAGCAGATTGGGATAAAACTCCTACAGGAAAACTATATGGAATGCCAAAACCTAAATATGTCCTTTACATGTACTACGGACCTGACGAAAAGAAAGTTGTTGCTCAGGCAAGGCATGAATTAGATATTGCTAATGCTCTAAGCTTAGAAGCACAAAAATCAGCTTTTGCAAGAAATGAATATGCAAGAGCTTATAGAAAAGATTTTCCATGGACCTGTGACGTAGATCCTTGTATCACAGGAATTCTATTTAATAATTTAAAATCACCCTACAACAATAAAGATGTCAGATGGGCATTGACATTAACCATTGATATGACAAATTTTGTATATGCTGCTTTTGATGGTTCAGCAACAATGGGAGCACTACATGTACCATCAACACCAGCATTGAGGAATTGGTATTATAAACCATTAGACAGTTGGCTGAAAAACTTTACTTTAACTGTGGACAATAAAAAAGTAAAAGTATACGATCCAGATATCCCAATAAAATTAGCAGATATGCTAAGAAAAAGAGGTTATAAAATCACCACAGATCAGAACGCTGTAAAAGAAATATTTGGATACGGTTGGTGGAAGTATGCTCCAGATGTAGCAGAAAAACTTCTATTGAGGAATGGGTTTAAGAGAGATAAGAATGGTAAATGGCTACTGCCTGATGGTAAACCTTGGAAGATAACCATCGTTTCTGCTCCAAATCCTGAGGATTATATTTTCACTGCAAATTTAGTAGCACAATACTGGAAAGACTTTGGCATAGATACAGAAGTATATAATACAGAACAAGCAACAACTTTAATAGATTATGGACAATATGATGTAGCCGCTGGAAGACCTACAGTTGATCCTTTGGGTGGACATTTTGATTTGTATGGTCTTTTAAGTGCATGGCATTCAAGATATGTAAGACCAATCAATGAGTCTAACCCAGGACATGATAGCAGATGGTCAAATGAAAAATTAGATAAAATAATTGACCAAATGGATGTTACAAATTGGGATTCTGTAAAGACATTGAATTTGGGAAGAGAAGCTATAAAATTAGCAGCCGAAGAAATGCCAACAATTCCTATGATAGCTGGTAGAGGCGGAGATTCCTTTGATGAATATTACTGGACAAATTATGCTACAGCAGAAAATCTCTATTGTATGCCCTTCTGTCATTGGCCTAACTTCAAATATATGCTTCCATCTCTAAAACCTACTGGAAGGAAGTAGAGCTCTAATAAAAAAGCCTCCCCTCAAAAAGAGGGGAGGCTAAATTAAAGGAGGGAAAATGGATTTTGTTAAAAGATATCTAATACCAAGACTTATAAGCTATTTCTTCGTAATATTTATGGGTATTACCATAGTATTTTTTGTTCCCCGTTTAAGTCTTGTGGATCCTGTTCAACAGATGATAAATACTGTAACTGCAATGGGAACATATATGGATCCTGCTACTGTAGAAAAGCTTACAGATACATTAAAAGAGCTTTATGGACTAAAAGGCACTTTATGGGAACAATACTTAGCTTTTTGGGGAAGGCTTTTTAAAGGAGATTTTGGTCCATCACTCTTTAGATTTCCTGTCCCTGTTATGAAGTTGATTATGGATTCTTTACCATGGACGGTAGGACTTCTTACAGTAAGTACAATCTTATCTTGGCTTATTGGAAATATTTTAGGAGGAATAGTAGGCTACTACTATGAAAAGAGATGGGCAAGAGTTTTAGAAGATATAGCAATGGCTATAAGACCTATCCCCTATTACATTTTTGCCTTCGTATTACTTCTTATGTTTGGATACTTTTTAAGAATATTTCCCATAGCAGGAGGATTTTCCATTGGTTCAACCCCATCCTTTAGTCTAAAATTTATTTCGGATCTTATAAAATATGCATTTCTACCTCTTCTATCTATGATGATCCTTGGAATTGCATCTACTCTTCAAACTATGAGATTGATGGTGCAAAACATATTAAGAGAAGATTTCATTTTATATGCAAAGGCAGGTGGAGTAAGAAATAGAACTCTTCTTTTCAAATATGTAATGAGGAGTGCAATGCTTCCACAAGTAACAGGACTTGCTCTTTCCATGGGACAAATATTTGGGGGGGCTTTAATAACAGAGATGGTATTTTCATATCCGGGGATGGGAACCCTTCTTTACAATGCTATTACTACCGGAGATTACAATTTAATCATGGGAATAACAGCTATATCAATTATTGGAATTGCAACTTTTATTCTTATTATAGACCTGTTATATCCCCTATTAGATCCCAGAGTGAGATACACATAAGGAGGAAAAAGAAGTGAATGTATTAAAAGATCTATTAAAAGATGGGAAATTTAGATTTGGGTTCATAATTGTTTGTATACTTTTGTTTTTAGCCCTCTTATCATTTTTTTGTCCCTATGACCCAACCCGATGGCATATCTTTCCAAGGGATCTTCCTCCATCCCTTCAACACATATTAGGGACAAATTCAAAAGGGCAAGATGTATTCTGGGATGCTACCTTTGCCATAAGAAATTCTCTTATCGTATCAATAGTAGCAGCATTATTTTCTCGGGTTATTGCGATAATTGTAGGTTTAGTATCAGGATATGTAGGAGGGAGAACAGATAAGGTTCTTATGGCTATAAGTGATAGCTTCTTAGTTTTACCATTACTTCCCATACTAATACTTATATCCTCTTTAATAAAGGGAAATTTAGATCTTTTTTCCTTGGGACTGCTCTTAGGTGTATTTGGATGGCCATGGGATGCAAGATTAATAAGGGCACAAGTTCTAAGCTTAAGGGAGAGGGAGTTTACTTATACTTCAATACTTTCAGGTTCCTCAACCTTATCCTTGGTAATTAAAGAATACTTTCCCTATGTAATGCCTCTTGTCTTCTCCACAATCATAAACAATATGGGATGGAGCATAGGATTGGAAGTTACCTTATCTATTTTAGGTCTTTCAAATCTTTCAATTCCTACTTTAGGGACGACTCTCCATTGGGCAATAAATTCTCAAGCGATGCTGCTTGGTATATGGTGGTGGATTTTAACCCCTATTGTAATCTCAGTATTATTATTTATTTCTCTATATCTTCTTTCAGTAAGTATAAGTGAATATTCAGATCCCAGGACAAGAACACAAAGAATAGGAACAGCAAAGGAGTGAAAAGATGCAAATACTTAGAGGTGAGAATTTAAAAGCCTTTTATATATTAGATATACAGGGAAATAAACAAGTAGTACAAGCTGTAAATAATGTAGATTTAGAGATAGAAGAGAGTGAGATCTACGGGATAGCAGGGGAGTCAGGATGTGGAAAAAGTACCTTAGTAAAAACACTTTATGGAATGATAGATCCGCCATTAACTTTAATTAATGGAGATATTTACTATAAAGTAGATGAAGAAGTTGTCAGTGTTTTTAAGCTATCCGAGAAAGAGCTAAAAAACTTAAGATGGAAATATATCTCTTACATACCACAAGGATCTATGAACGTATTAAATCCAGTTATAAAAATAATAGATTCCTTTTGGGATTTTATAGCCTCTCATGAAAATGTGAAAGGTAAAAGCGAATGGGAGAAAGGAATAAAAGAATATTTAAACTTGTTGGGATTACCTGATAAAGTGCTTAATGCATACCCTCATCAACTTTCTGGAGGTATGAGACAGAGAGTAATTGTTGCCTTAGCCACAGTTTTAAATCCCAAGATAATAATAGCAGATGAGCCAACAACAGCCTTAGATGTGGTAGCACAAAGAGGGGTTTTACAACTGTTAAAATCTATTCAAAGTATGTTAAATAATACAATAATTCTTGTCACCCATGACATGGGTGTACATGCGATGATCTCTGATAGGATAGGAATAATGTATGCAGGAAACATAATAGAGGAGGCAAAGACAGAAGAAATATATGAAAATCCTCTTCATCCCTACACTCAATATCTCATAAAGTCCTTGCCCAAAATAGGGGATAAATCTTACAAAGTAAGTGCTCCTGGGGCTCCTCCTTCTTTAGCAAATCCTCCATCAGGGTGTAAGTTCCATCCCAGATGTAATTTGGCAATGGCTGAGTGTAGAGAGAAGGTCCCCAAATTTGTAGAGATAGAGGATAGGCATAAAGTAGCATGTTTCCTATATTCAAAGGAGGTAGATTTATGATAGGGAATGACAATATTTTAGAAGTTCAAGACTTGACTAAAATTTTTACATTAGGAAATATATTCTCAAAGATAAAAATAACTGCAGTGAATAAAGTATCCTTTGGAATAAAATCTGGGGAAGTATTTACATTGGCAGGAGAAAGTGGGAGTGGGAAGACAACAGTAGCAAGGATTATTCTTGGTTTTCATGAACCCACCTCAGGAAAGATTATATATAAAGATAAAGAAATAACCAATTTAAAGGGAAAAGAGAGAGACTTTTTTAGGAAAGAAACTCAAGCAATATTTCAAAATCCCTTTGAAAGTTTTAATCCATTAAGAAAAGTTTCCAATTATTTATATGAAACGTTAGAAAACTTTAATATATCCAATGGGGACAGGGATAAAATAGTAGATGATGCATTAAGATCTGTGGGATTATCCTTAGGAGAAGTGAAAGATAAATATCCTGGAGAATTTTCAGGGGGACAACTTCAAAGAGTTTCAGTAGCAAGAGCATTGATAACAAGTCCTAATTTATTAATTGCAGATGAGCCTGTTTCTATGATAGATGCTTCTCTCAGAATGTCTATTATAAACCTTTTTAAAGAATTAAGAGAAAAGAGAGGGGTAAGTATTATTTATATAACTCATGATTTAGCTACGGCATATTATGTAAGTGACAGAATTGGGATAATGTTTAGAGGAGAGATTGTGGAATTAGGTCCTGTAGATGAAGTTTTGATGAACTCTAAACATCCATATACTATGCTTCTTAGAGAGTCAATTCCACAGCCAGATCCAAAGTTAAAGTGGAAGACAAATATTACCCTTTTAGACATTGAACATGAGGAATATTTAAGAACAGGATGTAAGTTTTTGGGTAGATGTCCTCAAGTTATGGAAAGTTGTAAGGGAAATGAAGTTCCATACTTTAAAGTAGGGGAAAGTATAGTTAAATGTCTACTATATAAAAGTATTTAAAATAATTTTATAAGATAGGAGGTCATATTTTTGCAGGATTTAAAATTATTAAGTAAAAAAAGTGTAGAGATAAGGAAACAGGTAGTAAAAATGATTTATAAGGCAAGAAGTGGCCATATTGGTGGTTCCTTATCTTGTACAGATATTCTTGTGACATTGTTTTATAAGGTAATGAGTCCAGAAGATAAATTTATATTGAGTAAGGGACATAGTGTGGAAGCATATTATGCAGTTTTAAGTGACTTAGGATATTTTCCAAAAAAGGAATTGGATACCTATTGTGGATTTAATTCAAGGTTTATAGGGCATCCCTCAACTTTAGTTCCAGGGATAGAGGTTGCTACAGGTTCCTTAGGTCATGGTTTATCTATTGGATGTGGAATGGCTTTATCCTTTAAAAAAGATGGAAAGAAAAACAAAGTATATGTATTAATGGGAGATGGAGAGCTCCAGGAAGGTTCTATTTGGGAAGCTGCAATGTTTGCAAATACTTATGAGTTAGATAATCTTATAGGAATTATAGATAGAAATAGACTTCAAATTGCTGGAGACACAGAAAAGGTTATAAAGCTTGAACCCTTAGGAGATAGGTGGAAGTCCTTTGGTTGGGAAGTGGAGGAAGTAAATGGACATAATATTGAAGAGATGGTAGAGACTTTAAATTCCCTATCTTATAACAAGAAGCCTCATTTAATTATTGCTCATACCATAAAAGGAAAGGGAATAAGCTTCATGGAAAATAATTTTAAGTGGCATCATGGAATATTGAATGAAGAACAATTTGAAAAAGCAATGAAGGAACTTACAGAACAAGAGGAGGAGATTTTATGAATAAAATGCAATTATGTAAAGAGATATTTTCTGAGACTTTATTAGAAATTGCAAAGAAGGATAAATCAATAATGGTTTTAACTATGGATGCAAGATTTTCAGCATCTATAAATAACTTCGCAGAAAATCTACCGGAACAATTTGTTGAAGTTGGAATTGCAGAACAAAATGCTATTGGTGTTGCTGCGGGACTATCAAAAACAGGTAAAAAGCCTTTTGTCTTTGCTCCTGCCACTTTTCTGTCATCAAGATGTATTGACCAAATAAAAATAGATGTAATTTATTCTAATTCAAATGTAAAACTTATTGGTGTCAGTGGAGGGGTAAGTTATGGACCCTTAGGATATTCCCACTATTCAATAAATGATATTGCCATAATGAGAACATTTCCCAATATGACTGTTATTTTACCATCGGATATAAATCAGGCAAAGTCAATTGCGAAAAAGCTTGTAGAATATAATGGACCTGCCTATGTGAGGATGGGAAGGAATCCAATCCCTGAAGTATATGAAAAAAATATAGATTTTGAAATTGGAGTAGGATATACATTAAAAGATGGGGAAGATGTGACTATTATAGGTACTGGTGAGACTACCCATAAAATTCTTCAGGCAGATGAAATTTTAAATTCCTTTGGAGTAAGAGCAAGAATTATAGACATGCCTACCATTAAGCCTCTTGATAAAAATTTAATTTTAAAGGCTGCAAAAGAAATTGGTAAAATAGTTGTTGTGGAAGAACATACCATCTATGGCGGACTAAGTAGTTGCATCGCAGAATTTTTATCTCAAAATTATCCCATACCTATACTCCCTATATCTTTTCCTGACGAATTTCCTATATCTGGTAATTCGGAAGAGATATTTGATTATTATGGATTGTCCCCAGAGAAAATAGTAAAAAGAGTTTTAGATTTTCTAAATACTTTTACGAAAGATGAGTTATAAATATGTCAGAAAATAGATATATTATCTCTATTGATCAAAGTACATCTGCCACAAAGGGTATCCTTTTTGATCTATCTGGAAAAGAAATTTTAAAAACTTCTCTTCCTCATAAACAATATTACCCAAAACCTTCTTGGGTAGAGCAAGATCCTGAGGAAATTTTTAATAATATAATTAACATAGTACATTTTCTTATAACCGAATCACATATTAATCCTGAAGATCTATCAGGATTAACCCTAACAAATCAAAGGGAAACTGTAGTAATTTGGGATAAAAGAAATGGTAGACCCTTATACAATGCTATAGTATGGCAATGTATGAGAGGAACAGAAATATGTGAGACCCTAAAAGAGAAAGGATTTGAGAGAAATATAAGAGAAAAGACTGGGCTACTTTTAGACCCATACTTTTCTGCAAGTAAGATAAAATGGGCTTTTGATAATATAGATCTTCCTGTTAATAATACTCTTGTTGGAACTATGGATAGCTTTATAATATGGAAATTAACAGGAGGAGAAGTTCATGCCAGTGACTATTCTAATGCATCAAGGACATTACTATTTAATATAAAAGAATTGAAATGGGACGAGGAAATATTAGATATTTTTGGCATTCCTATAAACAGTCTTCCTAAGGTTTTACCCTCAAATATAGTTTGGGGATATACTGATTGCGGTGGATTATTAAAGAAAAAAATACCCATAAGTGGTATCTTAGGAGATTCTCAAGCAGCTTTGTTTGGACTTGGATGTTTTGAAAAAGGAATGACAAAAGTAACCTATGGAACAGGTTCATCTATTGCTATGAATATTGGAGATAAATTTTTGGCACCTCCAAAAGGTATTGTTACGTCCATAGGCTGGGGAACTAACAAGGAAACTATCTATATTTTTGAAGGGAATGTACATTCTACAGGGGCAACTGTAAAATGGCTTATTGATAATTTAGGAATTATTAAAGATGCTGATGAAGCAGAAAAATTATGTTCTTTAATTGATGATAACGAAGGTGTTTATTTTGTCCCTGCTTTTAGTGGTTTAGGAGCACCATATTGGGACAACAAGGCTAAAGGAACTATTTTGGGACTTACTTTTAAATCAAGAAAGGAACATATAGTTAGAGCAGGTATAGAGTCTATAGCATATCAAATTAGAGATGTATTAGATGTCTTTATGGAGCATTCCAAAACAGAGATTAAAGAGATTAGAGCTGATGGTGGTGCTACAAAAAATAAATTTCTTATGCAATTTCAATCGGATATTACGGGTATAAATATCTTATGCTCATCCTTTGAAGATATGTCAGCTTTTGGCTCTTTTCTTATGGGAGGATTAGGTTTTGGAGTATGGAAAGATTATGATGAGATCTCATTATTAGTTAATGAAAAGCTTTCATTAACTTATGCTCCCAAAATGTCTCTTGATGAAAGGGAAAGAAAATATAAAGAATGGAAAGAGGCTGTAAAGAGAATTATTAATGATTAGGAGGGTATAAAAATGAGCTTAACTTTTGGATTGATAGTTGGAAGTAGAGGATTTTTCCCTTATGAATTGTCAAAAATTGGTAAAGAAAGAATGATTAAAGCTCTAAGAGAAGAAGGATTTAATGTTATATATCCCTCAGAAGAGGAATTAGGAATTGTGGAAACCTGGGAAGATGCTAAAAGGTATGCAAGTTTTCTTAAAGAGAATATGGATAAAATAGATGGAATAATAATCTCTTTACCAAATTTTGGCGATGAGAAGGCAATAGCAAATACTATTAGATTAAGCGAGCTAAAAGTTCCTGTTTTGGTTCAAGCCTTCAGAGATGATTTAAAATCTTTAGATTTATCTCATAGAGGAGATTCTTTTTGTGGGAAAATATCTGTTTGTAACAATTTAGTCCAATACGGAATACCCTTTTCATTAACATCGCTTCATACTGTTGACCCTGAGGAAAAAAGCTTTAAGGAAGATCTAAAATGGTTTGCAGGAGTTTGTAGGGTACTTAAGGGAATTAAAAATCTAAAATTAGGTGCCATTGGTGCAAGACCTTCAGCTTTTAATACTGTAAGATATTCCGAAAAAATTCTGGAATCTTATGGCATCTCTGTAGAAACCATAGATTTATCTGAGATAATAGGAAAAATTAATAAAATTTCTAATTCTGATAAAGTAGTTAAAGAAAAGGTTGAAGAGATAAAAAATTATGCTAATGTAAGTAAAATACCAGAAGATAGATTAGAAGTTTTGGCAAAATTCTATATCTCAATAGATGAATGGATGAATGAATATGATATAAAAGCTGTAGCTATACAATGCTGGAATTCACTGGAATATAATCTTGGAATTATGCCTTGTATTATAATGAGTATGATGAGTGATAAACTTATCCCTTCTGCTTGTGAGCTGGACATCACAGGAGCTCTCTCCATGTATGTATTACAATTAGCATCTGAAACTCCTTCTGCCATTGTAGATTGGAATAATAATTATGATTATGAGGAAGATAAATGTATATTATTTCACTGTGGAAATCTTCCTAAATCCATATTAGATATTAAAGAAGTGAAAAGTGGAGATATTATAGGACAAAGTGTAGGCTTTGAAAATGCTTATGGAGCATGCGAAGGAATAATGAAAGAAGGACCTTTAACCTTTGCAAGACTTACTACTGATGATAGAAATGGAGATATGAAGGCATATATTGGAGAGGGAAAGATAACATCTGATTTGGCAGAAACCTTTGGAGCGCGAGGTATTGCAGAAGTTAAAAATCTTCAAAAACTTATGGCATATATTTGCAAAAGAGGTTTTGAACATCATGTAGCTATAAATAGGTCCCATGTTGCTAAAATTCTCTATGAGGCTTTAAATAATTATCTGGGACTTGATGTATATTGGCATGAATAGACTCTTTTAAAAATTAATAAGGGGGGAAGTTAAAGATTTGGAGAAGAATGTTGATAACTACTTACAAATAGTAAAAGTAGCAATTTTATATTATGAAAAAGGTCTTTCCCAGAAGGAGATAGCAGATCAGTTGGGAATATCTCAATCTACTGTCTCAAGGTTTATAAAAACAGCCAAAGATTTAGGTATTGTTAAAGTAATAGTGAAAAAGCCTATGGGAAATTACAATTTTTTAGAAGAGGAACTAAAAGAATTTTATGGTTTACAAGATGTAGTTATAGCAAGAGGTGTAAATGAAGATGAGGAACAAACTCTCAATAATATAGCCTTATCGGCTGCTCTTTATCTTGAAACAAATATTAAGAGAAATGACATTATAGGAGTTGCATGTTGGAGTGAAGTTTTATTAAAAACAGTAAATTCTCTAACATCTTTTAGCTATCTTTCTGGATGTCATGTAATACAGATTCTTGGAGGAATAGGTGATCCTTTAGCTGAAGCTCATGCCTTTCAATTAACTCGGAAATTAGCACAAATACTTAATGCAGAGATAACTCTACTTCCAGCTCCAGCATTGGTAGGTAGTGTGGAAGGGAAAAAAGTGCTTTTGCAGGATCAATTTATAAAGGATGCTATCTCTAAATTTGACGATTTAACTTGTGTTATAACGGGAATAGGTTCTTTACAACCATCGCAACTTCTTGCAAAAAGTGGAAATATTTTTACAAAAGAAGAGATACAGTTTTTAGAAGAAAAAGGAGCAGTTGGAGAGATATGTCTACATTTCTATGATAAGAATGGAAATCCTATTAAATCAGAATTAGATGAAAGAGTTATTGGTATTAGCTTGGAACAACTTAAAAAAGTGAATAGAGTTATTGGAATTGCAGGTACAAAGAGGAAACACAAGGCTATTCTTGGTGCGCTGAGAGGAAAATTAGTCAATATCTTAATTACAGATCATATTACTGCAGAATTCTTAATAGATAAAAAATAGATCCTCTTAGTTTACTTCTTCCAAATACTTTTGACTTCATCTATAAAGTTAGGGAATTTATCACTCTTAAATCTTTCCCAGGTAAAAAAGAGAAGGGCAAGTAAAAAGATCGCAATTAGTATTCCATAGAAGGGAGCATACTTAAAAGCATCATATATGGTAAAGGCGTAGGGAATGGCAAGAAAAGAATTTAGATTTTTTTCTGCAAAAGCTCTTCTTTCCAAGTATGCTGCAAGAAGATATACAAAGATCAGAATAAAGGATACAAATCCACTTATTACTAAATACAAGAGCAGTCCAAAGGAAAATACAAAGTCTGAATAGAAGTCATGCTCTCCTATAAAGGTTTTGTATTTTACCTTTGATGCCCTTGCAAATGCTCCATCTAATACATCCGATAGCCATCCCAAGATAAGAAGAGTTATTGCAGAAGGTAGAGTACTTTCCCCTTTTAATCCCAAAAATGGGAAATATACACCAATAAGAAATCTTATAGAGGTAAGAAAGTCAGCAAAAGTTTTTAATGCTCGTCTTTCTTGTATCTTCCTCAGCCTCCTTTCAAATTATTGTATGGTCCACCTCTTTATCTACACCATGATCATAAGCATATTCCAAAGCTTCAATCTGCTTATTCTTTAACATATCTTTGTAATATCCACCACGATTTTGCAATGTTTCAACCCTCTCTATTACATCCATGGCAATGCTAAATCTATCTATCTGGTTTAATATGGCAAGTTGCAGGGGTGTAGTGATTCCTCCTCTTCCTTTTAAGAATGGTGCTAAATATCCTGCCTCAATCCCTATCTTTCTATTTTCTCTATACCCTCTTACATGAATATTAGCATGGTTTGCTCTTCTGTAAGTAAGTCTATGGATAAGCCATGGATATCCATGGAAGTTAAAGATTATTGGTTTATCTTTTGTAAAGTAGGAATCAAATTCTTTATCAGTAAGTCCATCAGGATGTTCTGTATTTGGTGTTAAGGTAAAGAGGTTCAGTACATTTACAAATCTAATTTTTAAATCTGGGAATAATTTTTGTAGGATTTTTACTGCATAGATAGCCTCTTTGGTGGGGATATCTCCACAGCTTGCAATGATCACATCAGGATTTTCTTCAGGATGATTGCTTGCAAAATCCCATATACCAATACCTTTCATAGCATGTTTAAAGGCTTCATCAATATTTAGATATTGTGGATGTTTCTGTTTATCACCCACAATAATATTTATTCTGTCTGTGGTCTGTAGGCAGTACCATGCTGTGCAGAGGAGTGTATTTGCATCAGGTGGGAAGTATACTCTTACTACATTTGGCCATTTATCTACAATAGATGTGATAAATCCTGGATCTTGATGGGTAAATCCATTGTGATCTTGTCTCCATACTACCGATGTAAGGAGAAGATTAAGGGATGAGAGAGGAGCTCTCCAAGGCACATCAGAGGAGATATCAAGCCACTTTCCAAACTGATTTACCATAGATGAGATGATAGGAGCAAATCCTTCATACGTATTTAATATCCCATGCCTTCCTGTAAGAAGATATCCTTCTAACCATCCTTCAAGGGTATGTTCTGATAGCATCTCCATAGTTCTCCCAAAAGGAGATAAAAATCCCTCATCTTCATCTTCAGGTAGTATTTTTGCCATCCATGCCTTTCCAAATTCAAATACGGCATCAAGTCTATTGGATTTTGTTTCATCAGGTCCAAAAACTCTAAAGTTATTGGGATTTAATCTTATAGTTTCTTTTAAAAATGTTCCTAAGGGGCGAGTATTTTCTGCCTCATCTTCTATGGGCTTCTTAAGTTCCACAGAAAAATCATTGGGTTTTGGAAGTTTTAATTCTTTTCTTAGGAGTCCTCCATTGGCATAGGGATTAGCACTCATTCTCTTGTCCCCTTTTGGAGCAAGCTCTCTTAAATCTTCTATCAATCTTCCATTTTTATCAAAAAGTTTTTCAGGTTTATAGCTTCTAAGCCATTCTTCTAATACTTTAAGGCTTTCAGGATCCTCTTTAACATCTAAGAGGGGTACTTGATGGGCTCTCCAATATCCTTCAACATAGTGATTTTCCACCTTTCTTGGACAAGTCCATCCCTTAGGAGTTCTTAATACAATCATAGGCCAAGAAGGTCTGAATGGGGCATTAGTAGCTCTTGCAGTATCCCAGATATTTATAATTTTTTCTATAGAGTAGTCCATAGCTTCTGCCATCTTCTCATGTACTTCTAAAGGATCTTCTCCTTCTACAATCTTAGGATCATAGCCATATCCTTTGAATAGAGAGATGATCTCTTCATTTTCAATTCTTGAAAGAATGGTAGGATTATTGATCTTATATCCATTTAAAAGAAGTACAGGAAGTACTGCACCATCTCTTGCAGGATTTAGGAATTTATTAGAATGCCAAGCAGTAGCTAAAGGTCCTGTCTCTGACTCTCCATCTCCCACCACAGTTATGGCAATAAGATCTTCATGGTCAAAGACGGCACCAAAACCATGAGAAAGGCTATAGCCAAGCTCTCCACCCTCTTGAATAGATCCTGGAAGTTCAGGAGTGCAGTGGCTACCAAGTCCTCCTGGGAAGGAGAAGGCTTTAAAGAGATTTTTAAGCCCCTCCTCATCTTCACTAAATTGAGAATATAGCTCACTTATAGTGCCTTCTAAGTATGCTGGAGCAATAATCCCTGGTGCACCATGACCAGGACCTGCAATAAAGATACAGTTTAAATCATACTTATTAATTACTCTATTTCCATGCACATATGTAAAGGAAAGTCCAGGGCTTGCTCCCCAATGTCCCAGAAGTCTCTCTTTAATATGCTCTGGTTTAAGAGGTTCTTTAAGAAGAGGATTATCTTTTAGATAAATCATTCCTGCGGAGATAAAGCAGCAAGCTTTCCAGTATTCATTTAGCCTTTCAAACACATTAATCACTCCTTTCTTTCTCTATACGTATATATTTTAACATAATTAATTCTCTGCAAGTTTTTTATTAGGAATAAGATAATTATAAAAGGGGTCCTTGTTTAAGAAATTTATAACTGTTATAATTTCTATAAAAACGAAAAAGGAGGTAGGGAGTTATGAAGAAGATGACAGAAAAATTTCTTCATGAAGCTTTTGCAGGAGAAAGTATGGCTCATATGAAATATACTATTTTTGCCGAGGAGGCAGAGAAGAATGGTCTTCCTAAGCTGGCAAATCTTTTTAAAGCTATAGCCTACGCAGAGTTTGTCCATGCAAGAAACCACTATAGGGAGCTTGGTCTTATTCAAGATATGTCTCACAATGTGCAGCAAGGTATAGATGGAGAAACCTTTGAGATTGAGGAGATGTATCCTGTATATAATAATACTGCTATCTATCAGAATGAAAAGGGAGCAGAGAGAAGTACAAAATTTGCATGGGAAGCAGAGAAAATCCATGCAGGTATGTATAAGAAGGCTAAGGAACTTGTGGATAAAAATGAGGACTACTCTGAAGGGACAGTTTATATATGTCCTATATGTGGATATACTGTAGAGGGAGAGGCACCTGATAAGTGTCCTATATGTGGTGCTCCTAAAAGTTCCTTTAAGAAATTCTCTGTGTAGATTTCATATAAAAATTTTAAGAATCTTATAGGGGCAAGATCCATCTTGCCCCTTTTCATTTGTAAGTGATAGTTTATAATTCCCAAGGAAGATGATATATTAAGGTATAAAATACTTTACCGATTCAATCATATTTATCCTTTTTAAAATAATATTATTATGGATCTTGAAGAAGAAAAAGAGAGAATTTTAAACTTTTTAAGGGAAAAGCTCCAAGAAGAGAATAAAGATGGATATATAGTTGGAGTAAGTGGTGGTATTGATTCTGCTGTGGTTTCTTACCTTTTGAGAGATGCTGTAGGAGAAGATAAGATCTTTGCTCTTATTATGCCTGAGATGGATTCTGACCCCTCATCAGAAAAAGATGCACTACTCGTAGTACAAAACCTTAGAATTCCATATAAAAAATTATCTTTAACAAAAGCATTGTGGACCTTAGGAGTTTATAGAAGTATCCCTTTATGGCTTATCCCATTTAGATCCTTGAAGAAAAAAGCAGTAAAATATTTATATGGTGAGTATACAAAAAATTTAGATAAGCCTGTATTCTTTGCACAAAGGGAAAAGGTTGAGCTGAAATGGTTCTATGATGGAATTGCATACTATAGGATAAAACATAGATTAAGAATGATACTTTTATACTACTTTGCTGAAAAGAAGAATTATTTGGTGGTAGGATGTGAGAATCTAACAGAAAGTCTCATTGGATATTATGTAAGATATGGGGATGATTCTTGTGATGTGGCTCCCATATCTCATCTTTATAAAACAAATGTGAGAAAGTTAGGAGAATTTTTAGGTGTACCTAAGAAGATTTTAGAGAAAGCTCCCTCGCCTGATCTTCTGCCAGGGATAACCGATGAGTTCTCTCTGGGCATAGATTATGAAAGCTTAGATCAGATCTTAAGGGCATTTGAACAGGGGAAAGATCCATCACAGATTGAGGGATTTGATCAGAATATATTAAAACTCATCTATGATCAGTATCTATGGGCAAAGAAAGAATGTAAAAAGCCATTTAAACTGGAGAGATTATGAGTATCAATTTTCTTTTGAAATATGGAAAAGATTTAAAATCTTTGATGATGTTATTGATACATGAAGATTGAGACTTCTAAATGGAATAAATTTTTAGTCTTTATAGATCCCATTTTATTTAATAATGGGATGATGTTTCTTTCTCTAACTACTACTATCCCTTATTTTCTTTTGAAATTTAATGCCTCTAATATCCATATAAGTATTGCTAACCTGCTTCCAAATTTAGGATCATTAATTCCTGTTTTATTCTTTGCTAATTATGCCCAAAGATTAAGTCGTAAAGGGAAAGCTTTTACAAATATGCTCCTCATACAAAGGGTAAGCTTTTTAATCTATGTACTCCTCATTCCTTACCTTACAAATTTTGGTGATAGGACTAATATCTATTTATTTCTTACCTTCTGGGGAATTTTTAGCTTCTTTGTGGGAAGTTATGGACCTTTTTACTTCAGTATTCTTGACGCTGTTATTCCCTATGAAGAGAGAGGAAATATTTTAGGATTTGCATATAGTGTAAGCAATCTCCTATCTCTTATTTCCTCTTGGGTGCTGGGCATATACTTAGCACATTTTTCCTTTCCCCATAACTTCACATATATTTTCCTAACGGGAATCTTAATTTTAATTATAGATGCATTCCTATTTAGATTAATAAGGGAGCCTGAAAATCCTAATACTCCTTCTAATAGTGTCCTCTCTTTTACAGAGCTTATAACTTATGCAAAGGATCTTTTGATAAATAATGAGAACTTTAGAAATCTTATGATAAGCTTTGTCCTTTTGTTTTTTGCCACCACAACTCTTCCTTATCATTTAGTATTCATTACAAAAACATTTGAAACTACTTCTTCCATTGTTTCTCAGATGGCTTTAATCTCTGCAAGTATAAATATTTTGGGTAGCCTTTTATTTGGTAGGATCTCAAAGAGATTTGGAAATAGGATAGTGCTTATGTTAGGAAATATCATGGCTATAATTGGGATAGGATTAAATTTTATCTGGGGAAGTCTAAGTGCTGCAATTATATGTTATGCATTGGTGACCTCTCTTTTTAATGCCTATATGCTCACTGGTGGACTTTTAGTTACTAATATTGCAAAGAGGGAGTCCTTACCCTTTTATATCTCTGTTAATACCATTGTTACCACTATATTTTCCTCTTTGTTATATCTTGTTAATGCAAAGATTATGGATTTTTGGGGATTTAAAATTCTAATTCTATTAGGTTTTTTGGGGAGTTTAGGGTCCTTTCTCATTCTTTGGAGGAAGATGAAGGGTGTAAAATAATTATAAGTTGGTATCAGGGGAGGTAATAAAATGAAAAAATTATTAATTATTCTTTCCTTTATTCTTCTTTTGGTAAGTACTTCCTTTTCTCAAGATGAATTCTCCATGGCTACAGATTTTTTAGGACTTCTTTTAGAAGGTAAATATGTAGAGGCAACGGAATTCTTTGATGACTCTATAAAACCTCTTGTTCCTCCTGAAAAGCTTAAGGAGATATGGGAGGGACTTTTACAACAAGTAGGTGAATTTGAAGGTATAGTAAGTGTGAGAGATGAGAGATCTGGTATTTACAGAATTGTATATGTAACTTCCGAGTTTGCACTTTCTCCTATAGATATAGATATAGAGTTAGTCTTTACTAATATGAAGATTGTGGGACTATTCTTCCAGCCAGCTCCACCAAGAAAAAGCTATAATCCTCCATCCTATGTAGATCCCACCTCTTTTGAAGAGAAGGATGTGAAGATAGGAAAGGGAGATTTCATACTTCCAGGAAAGTTAGTTATTCCTAAGGGAGAAGGTCCTTTCCCTATAGTTATCTTAGTGCATGGCTCTGGTCCTAATGATATGGATGAAAGTATTGGTCCAAACAAGCCATTCCGAGATCTATCTTGGGGGCTTGCAAGTTTAGGAATAGCAAGTCTTAGATATGACAAAAGAACAAAGGTTTATCCTGAAAAGTTCTCTCAGTATAAAGATGGCTTTACTGTAATGGAAGAAGTAATAGAAGACGTTTTAAATGCAGTGGAATTTGTAAAGAATGAAGAGAAGATTGATAAAAGTAGAATATTTGTATTAGGACATAGTTTAGGAGGAATGCTTGCACCAAGAATTGCAAGTCTTTCAAAAGATGTAAAAGGAATTATTATTATGGCAGGTCCCACAAGATCTCTTGAGGATTTAATGTGGGAACAGAGTAATTACCTTGCTAATCTTGATGGAAAGATAACAGAAGATGAGGAAAAAGAGCTCTCTTCTTTAAAAAGTGAGATAGAGAAAATTAAAGATCCAGACCTTAGTAAAAAATATGCTCTTGGGGAAAATATACTGGGTGCACCTGTAAAATACTGGCTTGATCTCAAATCTTATAACCCTGTAGAGACAGCAAAAAGTTTAGAAATCCCCATATTAATCTTGCAAGGAGAAAGGGATTATCAAGTAACTCTGAAGGATCTTGAAGGATGGGAAGATGGACTTTCCGATAAGGAGAATGTGGAGTTTAAACGTTATCCTAAGCTAAATCACCTATTTATAGAAGGGGAAGGGAAAAGTGACCCTGCAGAATACTATAAAGAAGGGCATATACCTGAATATGTGATAAAAGATATTGGAGAATGGATTATTAGCTTTTAAATGATATGAAACAGATTCTTAAATGGGGGGAATATTTCCTTTGAAATATTCCCCCCTAAAATTTCATCCCTTATTTAAGGTTTCCATTAGCATCAAGCTTTAATATATAAATATCCTCTCCGACATTACTAGCCACTATATATCCTCCGTCTTTTGTTTCCTGTACAGCATATGCTATTTCGTCTGAGTAGGTGCTATATATTTTTTGCCATATCAGATCACCATTAGCATCCAGTTTTAATATATATATATCATCAGATTCTGTCTCAGGGTCAGTGCTCTTACCTGCTACAATATATCCGCCATCTTTTGTTTCCTGTACAGCATATCCCCAGTTCACTTTCTTTCTACCATACGCTTTTTCCCATATCAGATCACCATTAGTATCCAGTTTTAATACATAAACATTATTCCATCCAGGACCAAAAGAGCCTGTCCCACCAGCCACTATGTATCCACCATCTTTTGTCTGTTGTACAGCATATGCTTCACCTGAATCTCTACCATATTTTTTATCCCATACTAAGTTGCCATCTTTATCAATCTTTAAGATATATGCATTAAAACCAGCACTAATAGAACCTGTACTGCCAGCAATAATATATCCTCCATCTTTGGTTTCTTGTATAGAACGTGCCCAGTCGTTATCACTTCCGCCGTATGTTTTTTGCCATATTAAATTACCATCTTTATCAAGCTTTAATACATATACGTTGTTTAATGGATATGCACTATTACCAGTATCACCAAAAGAGGCTGTTCTTCCAGCGACAATATATCCACCATCTTTTGTTTCCTGTACAGCATATGCTTCCTCTGGTGCACTCCCCCCATATGCTTTTTCCCATATTAAATTACCATCTTTATCAAGCTTTAACACATATACGTCATAACTTCCAGCCCCTAAAGAAGCTGTTATACCAGCGACGATATACCCACCATCAGTGGTTTGCTGTATAGAATATGCCAAGTCGCTACCACTTCCCCCATATGTTTTTTGCCATATTAAATTACCATTTTCATCAAGCTTAAATACATATACATTAGTACTACCAACACCGAAGGAGCTTGTACCACCAGCAACAATGTATCCTCCATCTGCAACTTGTTGTATAGAGTTTGCCTTATCCCATTTATTTCCACCAAAGGTTTTCTCCCATGTTATCACTGTTTCTTCTGATGCATAACTAATAGAAAGAATAAGAAGAAGGGAAACTGTTAAAAGCTTAAGAAGGGAAGATTTCTTTATCATATTAATACCCTCCATCATGATTTTTTTAAAGGGAGAAAAAAGATTTTTTCTCACCTCCTTATTAATGAGTATTCCACTAAAGAAATTATACACATAAAGGAAAGTAAATGGCAACAAATAAAATAAGCTATCATATTACATCTATAGTATTTTCCCTCCCTTTTTGTTTATAATTAAGAAGTAAGAAAAATATAATAAGGGGGGACTTTTTATGAGTAGAGGACTAAGAAACCTTGCATTAGTTCTCATCGTTTTAATTATGGTTTTTCTTAATGCAGATCAATTGGTTATGTCACCTTTTATGGACCAAATTATGAAAGAGTACAATGTAAATTTTAACGATCTGGGAATGCTTGGACTTGTTTTTACCATATTTGGAGCTTGCATCTCTCTCTTTTGGGGATATTTTGGAGATAAGGTAAATAGGAAAACTCTTTTTGTCCTTGGAGTTCTTGTTGGAGAGATCCCCTGTTTTCTTACAGCTTTTGCAAGAACCTGGACTCAGTTTTTTATCCTCAGAGTCCTTACAGGAATTGGAATTGGAGTAGTATTCCCTCTTGCTTTTTCTATTGTTAGTGATCTTTTTCCAGAAGAGGAAAGAGGAAAAGCGGCATCTATTGTAGCCTCCTCTTTATCCTTAGGAGTACTTGCTGGAGTTATTGTGGCAAGTACTGTTTATCAATCCACAATGAATTTTAGATTACCTTTTATAGTAGTATCAGCCCCTGATTGGTTTCTTGCCTTAGCATATCTCTTTTTTATTCCCGATATAAAAAGAGGATCTGCTGAAAAGGGAATTGATGAACTTATAAAAGCAGGTTATGTATATCCAAGAACAATAAATATAAAAGATTATGTCAATCTTGTGAAGATAAAAACAAATCTTTTTCTCTTCTTACAAGGAATTGCAGGAACTATACCATGGGGAGCAATCCCTTACTTCCTTATTGCTTTTCTTGTGGGGAAGAGAGGACTTTCTCAGGGTGAGGCAACAATCATTTATGCCCTCTTTGGAATAGGGAATCTTCTTGGAGTCCTTGCGGGAGGCTTTTTAGGTGGAGCTTTGTATAAAAGGAAGCCCAGATATACTCCTCTTTTCTGTGCTATAACTACAATAATTGGAGCTGCTCTTGCATATGCTCTTTTTGCATGGATTCCTACAAAATCTTTTACCCTTTTTGCTTCCATAGGTACCCTTGCAAGTTTCTTTGCTTCTTTAACAGGACCTAATGTAAAAATGATGCTTATGAATGTAAACGTACCTGAAAATAGATCCTCTATATTCTCCATATTTAATCTTACTGATTCCATAGGGACAGGTATTGGAAGGTATATTGGTGGGATTCTTGCCAATGTAAATCTTGTGGTACCTCCAGAACAGGCAATTGATATAATAAAATACTCAAGACTTGATTACTCCCTTGCTGTCTCCTCTCTCTTTTGGTATCCTTGTGGAATTTTGCTCTTTGTCCTTGTCTTCCTCTTTGAAAAGGATATAAAAAGATTATATGAGAAACTTAATGAATTAAAAGAGATGATGATAGGAGAGAGGGAAAATCCGTAGGACATACTTTAGCTATTTGTCATATAGCTTATCATTTTTTTGAGAAGTAATATATCTCTAAAGTACAGGTAGATGGAAGAGAACTTATAATCTTAATAAGTAAGAGTTCTCTTTTAGCCAGTCTTTTTGCTTTTCATAATCTGGCATAAGCAATTTAACCTTATTCCAGAAAGATTTTGAATGGTTTTTCTCTTCCAAATGAACAAGCTCATGAACCACAACAAAATCTATCACACGTAAAGGAGCCATAATAAGACGCCATGAAAAACTTAAATTATTTTTTGGAGAACAAGAACCCCAGCTTCAAGCTCCCTTTCCATAAATGTGATAAGCAAGCTCCATCAACTTTTGTGCTATCTCATTTCTCTTAGCAAATACATGATCAATTCTTTATGTCTGATAAATGTCCGAAATATGTCCGAAATGTCCAATAAATGTCTATTTTGACAATTCATATTTTCTACCCTTTTTATCTCCAATTTGACGAAGTATAGACTTATTGACTAATTCCTGCAAATCTCGGTAAAGTGTTTTTTCAGAAACATTAGGTGAAAGCTCTTTAAAATCGGCAAGGGTTATCCTTCCTTTTTCCTTTACATACATCACTGCTTTGATCTGCATTTCATTAAGTCCAAGTTTTGTAAGATTTTCAGGATTATAAAAGTCTTTCCTTATGAGTTTATTATATATTTTACTGCCTAAGATAAATTTAGGCAAAATACATAACAAAATCCCTACCCATTAATAACAAAATGAGTAGGGATTTCTCTGATATTTTCTTACAATATATATACTTGAGCTTTTCCTCTTACCCTTCTAAAATTAACACCTCTCTTGGATGGATTTCAATATTTCCTTCATACTCTTTCCCTGTAAGAAGATCTTTTTTCTTTGTCCCTATATCTACAGTCTTAATTTCTTCTGAGTGATTAAGGACAAAGGTAAAAACTTTTCCACTCTTTACTCTTTGGGTGATTTCAACGCCATAGGGGACATCTTTAAATAAAGGTTTTATATTATGGACTTTAGAGATATATTGTACAAAATCTTTTAGAAATTCTTGAGATGCAAAAGTTCCCACATAGTAAGCATAGCCATTGCCATATTTATTTACTGTAACACAAGGAGTTCCCTTATAGTAGTCTTTTTTGTAGAATCCTATAGCTTTTGCCGAATCTTTTTCAAGATGAATTACATCAAATGTAATATTACTTTCATAACTTCCCTTAGGAAATTCTTTTTTAAATTCTTCATTTATAACAATTTCATTCTTAATTTCTGGTGGAAGGGCATCAAACTCCTCTACCCATATGCCTAAGAGATCTTTTAGAAGTCCTGGATATCCTCCTAAGATTACCAGATCATTTTCATCTACAATGCCACTTAATGTGGTAGTGACAAAAACTCCGCCATCTTTTACATAATCCTTTATTTTATTTGCTACTTCTTCTTTAGTCATATATAAAAGAGGTGCTACAATCAACTTATATTTTTTAAAATCATCTTCTACTCCAATGACATCTACCCCTAATTGATTTTCAAATAGAGTTCTGTAATAATTTTCTACTCCTTTTACATAGTTTATTGCTATGCTTGGACCTTGAGCATTTTCAAGAGCCCACCAGTTTTCCCAGTCAAAAAGTACTGCTACTTGAGATTTTAGGGTTCCGTCAAGGACACTATCTCCTAACTTTTTCAATTCTTCTCCAAGTTCTTTTATTTCCTTGAAGGATCTTGTGTTTTCATGTCCTGCATGGGAGATTACTGCACCATGGAATTTTTCTGGTCCACCTTTGGACTGTCTAAGCTGGAAAAACATTACAGTATCTGCTCCATGGGCTACTGCTTGGTAGCTTTGAAGTCTCATAACTTTTGGTCTCTTTATATAAGAATAGGGGTGCCAATTGGTTTGGGTTGGTGTTTGCTCCATAAGCATGAATGGTTTACCTTGTTTAATCCCTCTCATGAGATCATGCTTAAAAGCAACAGATATGTAGTCTTCATCATAGGTTGGGTAACTATCCCAGGAAACCACATCCATATATTTAGCCCACTCAAAATAATTTAGAGGTTTAAAAGCGCCCATAAGATTTGTAGTTACTGGGATATTAGGATTATACTTCTTTATAGCTTCATATTCTGCTTTGTAGCAATCAAGGATACTTTCAGACATAAATCTATAGTAATCAAGGACCATGCCTTGAGCTGCTGTTTGAAGTCTTCCTGTCATCCAATGATAGAACATGACATTTCTTAAGGTTGGAGTTGAAATCTCATCCCAATCATCATAGGTTTGTCCCCAAAAAGCAGTATACCATCTTTTATTTAGCTCTTCTAATGTCTTATATTTCTTTTTAAGCCATTCTCTAAATGCTTTGGCACAATTATCACAATAACAATAATTACCATACTCATTTGCAATGTGCCAGATTAATACTGCAGGATGGTGGGCATATCTTTCTGCAAGTTTCTCCACAAGTTTTACAGCAAAATTCCTATATACTTTACTATTAGGGCAGAAATTTACTCTTCCACCATGACCTTTTTTGAGTCCATTTATATCCACAGGAAGGACTTCTGGATATTTTACAGACATCCAATGAGGCTGAGAGGCTGTAGATGTAGCAAGGCATACATAAATTCCATTTTTCCAGAGATTCTCAATGATCTCATCAAGCATTGAAAAATTATAGATATCTTCTGCAGGCTGAATTAAAGACCATGAAAATACATTTACTGTAGCCACGTTGATATTGGCAAGCTTAAAAAGTCTTGCATCTTCCTTCCATACCTCTTTTTCCCACTGTTCAGGATTGTAATCTCCACCATACCAAATGTAAGGAAGCCTTGGGTTTATCATTTTTCAACCTCCCTTTTTAATTTTTGGTCTATTCTTTAAATCTTATCACATTATTTTAGCATGCTATTCTGACAAAAAGTTTTATGAAATTTACTTTTAATTTTTCAATTTTTTTCATTGACAATTTCATAAATATTATATATAATTTTTGCAAAGATTTATAGAGGGGTAGAATTATGCCGAGAAAAAAGAAAAAGGTAACTATAAAGAACATAGCGGAAAAGGCGGGGGTTTCTATAGGGACTGTTTCAAGGGTGATGAATAAGGCAGATAATGTTAATGAGGAATTAAAAGAAAAAGTATTAAAAACCGCAATTAGTTTAGGATATGAATTTGAACTCAAGAAAAAAGGTGTTTTAGGGACCGTTGGATTTGTAATCCGGGAGCTTGAGAATGATCCTACCCAAAATGTTTATTTTTCAAAGATTTTAAGAGGTGCCCAAAAAAGAGTTGAAGAATTAGGAGGAAAATTAGTCTATACTGTTGTTCCTAACACTGATGATGAGATTCCTGAAGTTGTTTTTAAGATTAAGAATCTTGGAGTAGACGCTTTATTACTAGTAAACCTTTCCAATCAAAAATTAGTTGAAGAGATTTTGAAATTTTCTATCCCATCGGTAATAATGGAAGATTATTTCCCAGATTTAGAAGTGGATTCCATAAGTACAGATGGTTTTGAGGGGGCAGTTAAGGTAGCGAAATTCCTTTCTCAGAAACATGATAAGATTGCCTTTATAGATGGTCCTCAAAATCAGTATGATGTGATACAAAGAGCAGCTGGATTTTATTATGCTTTATACAAATTAGGAAAGCCACTAAATCCTGACCTTGTGGCGTATAGTGACCTTCTTCCTGAAGGTGGTTATAGGGCTATGATGGAGCTTCTCAAAAGGGGTAAAAAGTTCACTGCTGTTTATTGCACCAATGATAACTCGGCTATAGGAGCTATGAGAGCAATAAAAGAGAAGGGGCTAAAAATTCCTGAAGATATTTCTGTTGTTGGCAACGATGATATTGACATGGCAAGTCTTTTAGATCCCCCTCTTACTACAATGAAAGTTTTTAGAGAAACCTTAGGAAGGGTTGCTGTAGATCACCTTTATCAGAAAATTCAGATGCCCTATGGGCCTATTTTAAAGATTGTTATTCCTGAGGAGTTAATTGTACGAAAAAGTACTATTTAAAAAAGTACTATTTAATGGGGAGGTGATCAAAGAGAAGATGAAAAGGATTCCACCTATTAGCTACGAACTATATACCTATGAAACAATTAATGCATTAATGTTAGTAATGCCAGATGTATATAACAATAAGGTATCCTTCTCCTATCTTAATAATTGGGGGTAATAAGGATGAAAAAATTTCTATTTCTTCTTGTGGTAGGAATGGTGTTAAGCATGTGTCTTGGAATGGCAGATACTGGAGATCTCTCAAATAAATTTATAGTAGGAGATTTAGTACCACAAGCTCCTGAACTTGCAAAAAGAGGAGCATATTCTGTAGGAGTAAAGACTCTGACTTTTGTTAATAAAAACCAATTAGATGTAGTGCGTATAAGCGCTGATAATCCTAATCCTTTATATGATAGGGAATTAACTGTGGAAGTTTGGTATCCTGCTAAACTGCATGAGGGAGAAAAAGAGATTACTAAATATGTTATATATTTTAAGAAAGATGCTAATTCTAAAGCATATCCTTTAGAAATCTTAGGTAGAGCAGTTCGGGATGCCTCACCACTAAAAGAAAAGACGCCTTATCCTTTAGTTATTATCTCTCATGGATATACAGGATCAAGATATATTATGAGTTATTTAGCTGAAAACTTGGCTTCTAAAGGGTATGTTGTAATAAGTATTGACCATACCGAATCTACTTATAATGATGTGGGTCCATTTTCAAGCACTTTGATAAATAGATCTTTAGATCAAATATTTGTAATAGATTCTTTAGAAAAACTGGTGAAAGAAGACTCCTTCTGGAAAGATTTATATGATCCTAATAATGTTGGATTGATTGGTTATTCTATGGGAGGTTATGGTGCTTTAAGAACCATAGGAGCAGGATATTCCTCTATTTTATTAAGATTTACTAATGGCGTTGGTGATTTTGTACTTGAAGAGAAAACCTTGCGAGGTGATCCCAGAGTAAAGGCATGTGTACTTTTTGCTCCATGGGGAGGAGAATTTGGATTTTGGACGAAAACTGCTTTAGCTAAAATTACAATTCCAACTTTTTGGGTAGCAGGTACTCATGACGATGTTGCTGGTTTTGATAGTATAGTAAAACTTTTTGAATCAACAGTAAATTCACCAAGATATTTTCTTATTTACGAAAATGCTCGCCATAATATTGCACCTAATCCACCTTTTGAGGAAGCAAAAACCGCAGATGATTATCTAAGATGGGGAGAACCTATCTGGAATGAAAGAATGATAAATAATATTAATCAGCATTTTGCAACTGCCTTTTTGGGACTTTATCTTAAAAAAGATAAAAATCTTGAAAAATACATAAATGTAAAGGTTGAAGAGGCTTCGCAAGGTGTATATGCTTTGGATTCCGATGGAAATCCTAAACCAGAGCATACTTATTGGCCTGGCTTTGCACCAAGGACTGCTCTTGGATTAAAACTTCTAAAAAGATTTTAGGAAATGGGGGGGTGATTAAAGAGAAAATGAAAAAGAGTGTATCCTGTGGTACCGATTATTCTTTCAAAATTAGAAAGGGGGAACTTAAATGAAAAGACTGTTTAAGATTTTATTATTATCGTTATTTGTGCTTTCTTTAATGACAATTGGAGGAATATATGCAGCAGGTGAAAAAGGAAAGATTACAATATGGGCATGGGATCCTAACTTTAATATTCCTATAATGCAAGAGGCAGCTAATAGATATAAGAAGATTAATCCCAATGTGGAGTTTGAGATAGTCAGTATGGCAAAAGCAGATGTGGAGCAAAAGCTCAATACAGTTCTTGCGTCAGGAGTTAAGACAGGACTTCCCGAGATAGTTTTAATAGAGGACTACAATGCTCAAAAATACTTAACATCATATCCAGGGGCATTTGCAGATCTAACGAAGCAATTTAACTATAAAGAATTTGCCAGCTATAAAGTGAAACTAATGACTGTAAACGGGAAAGTATATGGAGTGCCATTTGATTCGGGAGTAACAGGATGGTTTTATAGAAGGGATTATTTTGAGAAAGCAGGGATAAGACCTACGCAACTACTCAGTATAACATGGGATAAATATATAGAGATAGGGAAAACCATAAAGCAGAAGACTGGGAAATACATGACAGCTGGTGATCCATATGATGGAGGATTAATGAGGATAGTATTAAACTCCACAGGTAGCTGGTATTTTGATAAGAATGGAAAAATAAATATAGCGAATAATGAGACATTAAGAGAAGCGATGAAATTATACAAAGAGTTAAAAGATTCAGGGATTAGTAAAGAGACAAGTGGATGGAATGAATGGGTAGCGGCATTTAATAGAGGAGATATAGCATCAGTAATAACAGGGGTATGGATTATAGGATCAATAAAAGCAGAACCCAGTCAAAGTGGTAAATGGGGAGTTCTTCCAATCCCAAGATTAAACATGAAAGGGGCAGTAAATGCATCTAACCTTGGTGGTTCCAGCTGGTATGTACTTCAGAACTCTCAGAATAGAGACGTAGCCATAGACTTTTTGAAGCAGATATATGCAAAGGATGTAGATTTCTATCAGAAGATACTAATAGAGAGAGGAGCTGTAGGTACATGGCTTCCAGCCCAAAAAGGTTCAGCGTATACAGCCAGTGATCCATTCTTTGGTGGACAAAAGATATTTGTAGACTTTTCAAAGTGGATGCAAAGGATTCCACCTATAAATTATGGATTATACACCTATGAAGCAGATAGTGCATTAATGGCAGTAATGCCAGATGTATATAACAATAAGTTATCCATAGATGCGGCATTAAAGAGAGCAGAGGATCAGTTAAAGAATCAGATAGGACAATAAATAAAAAGATGGGGGAAGGACTTCCTTCCCCCATCTTAAATAATAGGGGGTAATAAGGATGAAAAGTCTGTCTTATAAAAGATATCTGGATTTATGGGGATGGTTCTTTATAGTATTTGCCCTAATAGGAATTGTTCTATTCCTTTTTTACCCAATAATTTATTCTCTTTATCTTTCTACCTTTACTACAAAAGGAATAATTCAAGAATTTGTAGGATTAGGTAATTACGTAAGGCTTTTAAAGGATAATCTATTCGTTTTAGCCTTAAAGAACATATTAATAATTCTAATAATTCAAGTCCCAATAATGCTTTCATTAGCTTTAATATTAGCTGTTATTTTGAATGATAGAAGAATAAAATTCAAAGGTTTTTTTAGAACCGCTATTTTCCTTCCTGCAGTGACTTCCTTAGTAGCATATACGGTGCTTTTTAAAATGATGTTTACTACTGATGGACTGATAAATCAAATTTTAATGTCTCTGAACTTAATAAAAGAACCTGTTAGATGGCTCTTAGATCCTTTCTGGGCAAAGGTAACTCTTATCTTTGCATTAACTTGGAGATGGACAGGATACAATATGATCTTCTACTTATCTGGTTTACAAAATATTCCTTCAGAAATCTATGAGGCTGCTGAAATTGATGGAGCAAGTAGGACTACACAATTTTTCAAGATAACAATTCCCTTATTAAAACCAATAATTATCTTTACTTCTATCATGTCCACTATAGGCACTTTGCAGCTATTTGATGAACCCATAAACTTAGCTGCAGGTGTAGTAACAGGTTCCAGTATTGGACCTGGAAATTCTTTGCTAACGCCTTCTGTTTATATCTATAATATCTGCTTTAAATATGTTCCTAACTTTGGTTATGCCTCAGCTATATCTTACGTAATAGTGTTAATTGTGGCTATCCTTTCTATTATCCAATTTAGAGTGGCAGGTGAAAGACAATGAAAAATAAGAGAAGTTTTACACACTTTTTTATTTATTTATTTTTGATCCTTATTTCTTTCATCTCTATATTTCCTTTTTTCTGGATGATTGTAGGTGCTACTAATAAATCTGTTGATATACTTAAGGGGAAATTATTTTTTGGGACTGCGCTTATAGAAAATTTAAAGAATTTATTTGCTAATTACTCCGTGGGTAATATATTAATTAATTCATTTAAGATATCTCTAATTACAGTCGTTGGATCCGTTTTAATTTCTTCTTTGGCAGCATATGGTTTTGAATTTTATCCTGCAAGATCCAGAGAAAGGATATATTCTTTCTTCTTAGGTACTATGATGATTCCATTTGCTGCTTTAATGGTACCACTCTTTAGATTAATGAACTCTTTTCAACTATTAGATTCCCATTGGGGCGTTATCTTACCTATGATTCCATCGGTTTTTTTAATCTTCTTCTTTAGACAGAATTTCAAGTCATATCCTAAGGAAATTATTATGGCTGCAAGGGTGGACGGTGCAAGTGAGTTCAAGATATTCTTCTCTATAGTTTTCCCCTCTATGATATCTACTTATGCAGCAGCTGCTATATATGCTTTCATGACCAGTTGGAATTCCTATATGTGGCCATTAGTCGTTTTACAAAGTGAGAATAAGAAGACTATGACTTTGCTTGTATCTACTCTTGCATCTGGTTATACTCCTGATTTCGGGGTCATAATGGTTAGTGTAGTTATAGCTACCTTGCCTATGCTTATAGTATTCTTCAGCTTGCAAAGATATTTTGTGCAAGGTATTCTTGGTTCAGTGAAACAATAAATAAAAATCTATATTTAGTTTTAAAGGTCTTTCTCTATCTATGACCTTTAGAAACATATATAGTTAAGGAAGACCGAATGCAAGAGGCTATAGTGATGATATGAGTTTGTTTCCTTGTATAAATTATGATGGCTGGGTAAAATTAATAGAGGAGAATGAGCAGATAGTCTCTTAAGGAGGTCAGAGATGGAGAAATTTGATGTCATCTTTTTGGGAGCAGGATCTGGAGGATATGTGGGAGCTATAAGATCTGCAGATCTTGGTAAGAAGGTTTGTATTATTGAAGAAAGAGATTTAGGAGGCACATGTCTTAATAGGGGTTGTATTCCTACAAAAGCCCTTTTAAAGAGTGCAGATGTTTATAATACTATTAAAGAGGCAAAAGTTTTTGGTATAAATGTGGATTCTTTTAGCTATGATCCTGCTGGTATCTTTAACTGGAAAGAGAATGTGATTAAGAGACTGGTTTCTGGTATAGAGTTTCTTTTGAAGTCAAGAAGAGTTGTAATTATTAAAGGAAGAGGAAAGATTATTGATAATGAAACTTTAGAGGTAGAGACACCTCAGGGGAAAGAGATAGTAAAAGGCGAAAATATTGTTATTGCTACTGGTTCAGAGCCTGCAAGGATTCCAGCTTTTAAAATAGATGGTATTAATGTGCTTACCTCTGATGATGCATTGAATCTTAGAGAGATACCAAAGGATATATTAATTGTTGGAGCAGGTGCTATAGGTATTGAGTTTGCTACTTTCTATAGTGCTTTTGGTTCAAAGGTTACTATTGTAGAGATGATGCCTCAAGTTGTGCCTACACTGAGGGATAAAAAGATTGCAAGTCTTATCCAGAAAATTCTTTCAAAGGAAGGTATAGATGTGAAGGTTGGAGCAAAAATAGAAAGTATTGATGTCAAAGATGGCAAAGTTTACTCTACTTTATCCACAGGTGAGATCTTAGAGAGTGAAAAGGTGCTTGTTTCCATTGGAAGAAAATTAAATTCAGATAATATAGGTCTTGAAAATATAGGGGTAGAAACTGACAAGGGAAGAATAGTTGTAGATGAATATTTAAGAACAAATGTGAGAAATATATATGCTATTGGAGATGTAATAGGAGGGCTTCTTCTTGCTCATAAAGCTATGAAAGAAGGAGAAGTAGTAGCAGAGACCATAGCAGGAGATGAGAAAAAGATGGATTACAGAGTATTACCCTGGGCAATATTTTCTTCTCCTGAAATTGCTGTTGTGGGACTTACCGAAGAAGAAGCAAAGGAGCAAGGGATAGATGTAGTTACAGGAGAAGTTCCCTTTACAGCAAACGGGAAGGCAGTATCTATGAATGCCACTGACGGACTTGTAAAGGTTGTAGCAAGGAAGGAAGATAATGTAATTGTAGGAGCGCAGATTGTAGGTCCTGAGGCATCAATTATGATTTCCGAGCTTTCCCTTGCTATCAAGAAAAATCTTACCCTTAATGATATCTCAGATACCATTCATACACATCCTACTTTACCAGAAACTACAGCAGAAGCTGTAAAAGTACCCCTGGGCAGTGTAGTGCATATAGTAAAAAGGTAAAGGTGGGGAGAGTTTTTATTTTCCCACCTTTATCTCTGGTTTTAGTCCTCCCATCTCAATCCTTTTAATCCTTTCCTTTTCTAAATATGGGGTAAATACAAAGAGTCTTCTTTTCTCTAAATCCACATTTTGAATGATCCCTAAACCAAGAAGATGTTCTTTATCATCCAAAAGTCCCACAAGATTTCCCTCATAGGAATTTTTCTGAAAGTCTATATATTTATCAATAGAATATAAAGTGAATAGGGGAATGTCTAAAACTTTTCCATTTTTAAAGTAGTTTTGAAATCTTCTTTCTCTAAATTCTTTTCTCTCTTCTGGGCTTCTGTCTCTTGCTAAAGGACTTCTGGGAATCTTATATACATTTTTTGAAAATCTTCCTACAATCCGTAGAAGAGAGTCCAGCTCATCTCCTATGTATATTCCTACAATATGGTCGGGAGCTACGATAGAAATCTTGTGGTATTTTAAGATTCTTCCTAATCGTCCCCTTATAAGACCACAGGTATTAATGATGATAAGATCTGAAAATGCTGTAGCCTTATCAAGAAGTTTTCTTACTCCTACGATTATTTGTAAAAATTTTCCTACAGGGTTAATCTCACCTACAAAATACCAATCTTCTATGGAAAGATCATCTGAAAAGGTTTCTTTTTGAGGAAAGCTTAAAGAGATGGTACCTGGTACACCAATATCTGCCTGTCCTAAGTCTGCATTAATGATTGCTACTTTTAATCCATCTTTTATTCCTTCTTTAGCAAGATATTTTACAAAGGTGCTTTTTCCTGCATCGGGCAGTCCTAAAACTATAACAGTTCCTTTTTGGGATAAAATACTTTCAGCCGTTTTTTCCCAAGGGACAGAGATATCTAACATTAGAATTCTGTAATTTTGGGCACATTATTAAAAAGCTCTTCAAGTCCATAAAACTCCCTTGCTCTTGGGGAAAATACATGTATTATTACATCGTTGTAGTCAAGTATAGTCCAACCTGTACCTTCTCTTCCTTCTATTCCCCGGGGTATATAGCCTAACTTTTCCATCTCTTCTTCAATATTTCTTTGAATTGCTTTTCTTTGAACAGGAGTCATACCTGTACATATAATGATGAAATCTGTAATCCCTGAAATCTTTGTTACATCAATGATCACTACATTTTCTGCCTTTTTATCAGAAGCCATCTTAGCAATCAGTAAGGCTTTCTCTTTACTTTCCAATAACTTCATCACTCCTCCTTTCGCTCAGAAAGTTTAAAATTCTCATTTACTAATGCTCTTATTTTAATTTCGTCAGGGATGACATAACTTATTCCATCTATAGTCTCTGGGGTACCTGGTAAAACCATGGTATTTATGTCATCTTCTGTGATATTCAAAAATTTTGAGCCAATAAAGACACCCTCTAATAGAGAAACATTGGTTTCTAAAGTAGAGCCTGCCAAAGATACATATTGAGGAAGATTTAAGAGAGTTACTTTTTCTTTTACCTGTTTAAATAAAGCTTTTAAAAATTTTTGTTGTCTTTCTATTCTTGAAAGATCTCCCATAATATCATGTCTAAATCGCACATATCCAAGAGCTTCTTTCCCATTAAGATGATGTACTCCAGGACTTAAATCAACTAAGAATTTATCAGTTTTATCTCTATAGTACATTCTCTTTTCCACCTCAATATCTACACCACCTAAACCATCTATTAGCTTCTCAAAATCCTGAAAATTTACCTTTGCATAATAGTGTATAGGTATACCTAAGAAATCTTCAATAGTCTTGAGAGATAGATTTACTCCTCCATATGCATAGGCATGATTTATCTTGTTATAACCTTTGCCAGGTATTAAAACGCGGGTATCTCTTGGAATAGACAGAATGTTCACTTTTTTATTTACTAAATCTAAGGAGACAATTATAATAGCATCAGACCTTCCTGGATCATCTTTTCTTTCATCTACTCCAAGAAGTGCTATATTTATCTTCTGGACCTTATCAAAGGCTACATCCAGAAGCTCTATCTTTTCTAAGGATGGATAATCTTTACTGGAAGTAAAGTTATAGCTATCCTGAATGTAAATATATCCACCTACGCCAACTGCCACGATTACTATAAATAATATTAGGACTCCTAATATTATTAATTTCCACCTTTTCATATCTCCTCTCCTCTTACTTTAGTTTTAGTCTTTACATTTAAGAACATTCTTTTTTATTATACAATAAAAGAAGCTCCTCAGTTTTGAGGAGCTTCTTCATATTATTAAGTATCTTAAGCTCTATATTTCATAAATTAGATTCGGTTTCTTCTTTCTCTTGGTCTATCATCTCTTGGTCTTTCTTCTCTCGCTTTTGCTTCATTAACAATGATTTTCCTTCCCTTTAACTCACTATTGTTAAGGTCAGTGATCATTTTCTGGGCTGCTGCATCATCTACTTCTACAAATCCAAATCCCTTGGATCTTCCTGTATTTCTGTCAGAGATAATTCTTACAGAATATACAGTGCCATAACTTGCAAATACAGCCTTTAACTCATCTTCTGTTGTAGACCAAGGTAAATTACCTACGTACAAAGTCTTACTCATTTTTTCACCTCAAGGAAAAGTTTTAAGATTTTTGGGGAAGCTTTTTACGGGAGCATTCCGGAACCCTTTAAAAACTCTGGATCTTTAATACCCTCGGTAACCTTCACCTCACTTTCCTGCCTGAGGAATAAAAAAGGCTTAAGATACACCTATACAGATGTCTTAAGCTCTTTTTTACAAATCTTCATTTTCTCTCAAATAGCACCATTCCATAACTAAAGTAACCTTTAGAATAAAATAGCATATTTAAAAAAAAATGTAAATATAAGGTTTTAAAAAATATCAATTAATATTTACTAAAGATGGTTACTAAGAGTACTTTTTATGCCCCTTGAAAATTAAGCAGAAGTTAAATAATATAGTGTTTAATTTTTCTTTTTTGGGAGGATATAAGATGAGAATTGCGAATTGTAAATCTGGAGAAAGAACATTTATAGGTCTTGAATATGAAGGAAAGATGCTTAACTTTTCTAAGGCTTTAATTATGTATTCTGCCCTTTATGAGAATTCTATTAAAAATTTTCATAATATTGATGAGCTCTTATATATGGATAATTTATACTCTTATATTGAGAAAATTCTTAATTTTATTTTAGAACATGAGTTTTCATATTTCCTTACAGAGGAAAGTTTTACATTTTTACCCCCAATTTTAAGGCCACAAAAGATCTTAGCTCTTGGGAAAAATTATGTGGAACATGCTAAGGAGTTAGGAGATGAAGCTCCTAAGGAACCTATATTTTTCTGTAAATCCTCCTCAGCTTTAATTGGGCATGAAGATTTTATTGTTTATCCTTCATTTCTTACAAGGGTAGATCCAGAGGTAGAGCTTGGTGTAATAATTAAAAAGAGAGGTAAATATATAAAGGAAGAAGATGCCTATCATTATATATTAGGATATACAGTGGTTAATGATGTAACTGCAAGGGATATGCAGACTGAAGATTTCAAGAAGACAAATCCATGGTTTAGATCAAAAAGTTTTGATACCTTTTGTCCTGTAGGTCCATATTTAGTTTTAAAAGAAGATATTAAAGATCCCCATAATTTAAATATTGAATTAAGAGTAGATGGAGAAGTAAGGCAAAAGAATAATACTAAAAATATGTTATTTAAAATCCCTCAGATAATATCCTATATCTCTAAGCACTTAACCTTAGAAGCAGGGGATATTATAGCTACAGGCACACCATCAGGGATTGCACCTATATATCCAGAAAATACAGTAGAATGCATAGTAGAAAATGTTGGAACATTAAGAAATAAAGTAATAAAGGAAAATTCCTTATAATTTTAGGCTCTATTTATTAACAAGCTACATCCCCATTATATTGTATCCCGCATCTACATAGATGATTTCTCCTGTGATCCCAGAGGAAAGTTCACTAAGAAGAAAGGCTGCAGTATCTCCAACTTCTCTATACTCAATATTTCTTTGTAGTGGTGCTCTTTCTTTATGATATGAAAGCATATCAGTGAAGCGGGATATTCCTCTGGCTGCAAGGGTGCTTAGAGGACCTGCAGATATAGCATTTACTCTTATATTTTCTCCTCCAAGTTCATAGGCTGAATATCTTATAGAAGCTTCTAATGCTGCTTTTGCAACCCCCATCACATTATAATTGGGGATAACTTTTTCAGAGCCATAATAGGTTAAAGTTACAATACTTGCAGGCGTATTTAAAATCCTCTTAAAAATTCTTGTCATAGCCACAAAGGAGTATACACTTATATCCATAGTAGTAAGAAATGCATCTTTTGTGGTTTGAATAAAGGGATTTTTTAGGGCATCTGAAGGTGCATAGGCTATAGAATGCACAAATCCATCAATCTTGCCTACATTCTTCTCTATTTCTTCAGCAACTTTCTCTATATTTTCATCTTCAGATGCATCACATTCAACAATAAATGGTTTTTTAGGAAGCTCTGTAATTAACTCTTCTACATTTTCTCTGAGCCTTTCGTTTTGATATCCAATAATTACCTCTCCTCCCAATTTTGTAATGGACTGAGCAATAGCCCAAGCGATACTTTTTTTGTTTGCCACATTAAAAACAGCGAATTTTTTACCTTCTAACATAGGATGTACCCCTTTCTTTTTTTAACATTATAGCACGACTTGAATTACTACCAATATGGTTATAAAATAAGAATGATTTTAATTATTAGGAGGTGAAATAATGGAAAAGTTTAAAGAATTATTTCAAGAAGCTGACTGGACAAAAGAAAAACATGTTCCTGTGATTGAGATACTTGAGAAAGATAAGGAAAAGGGAGTAAAAGTTAGGGTGTCTGTAGGAAAAGAGATTCCTCATCCTAATACTTCTGCTCACCATATTGCTTGGATTGAATTATATTTCTTACCTGATGGAGAGAAATATCCCTATCAGATTGCAAAATTTGACTTCTCATCTCATGGGGCATCAATCCAAGGACCAGATACGAGCGGAGTATATACAGAGCCTGTAGGAGAGGTTTCATTTAAAACTTCAAAAGAAGGAAAGCTATATGCTGCATCTTATTGCAATATCCATGGTCTTTGGGAGAATTCTTTAGATCTTAAGTTTTAAGTGGGTAAGGGGGGATATAAATATTCCCCCCTTTATTTTTCTAAAAATGCGATAAAATTCCCTCGGAATAGATTATAAATATCCCTTTCAATCTCTTCTGGTTTTAAGACCCATCCTGTTTTAAGGAGTTCATCATATTTTTCTATTAATACATCACTAATTACCCTCTTAGCATGCTTCCATTTATATACAAGTTGATCTAATACCCTTGCATCAGAATGCTGAGGGATAAAAGAGAATCCTAAAAGTTCTATACGCATCTTTGTAATCTCTTTTATCAAACTTGGATTGTTTAAAAACCACCAGCATCCAAAGATCATTAAATTTGAAAACTTCCTTGCAGTAACACAGAGTTCATGCTGATTTTCCCGAGAAAGCATGGTCACTAAAAATTTATTGTTGGGATATTCTCTGCATAGATTTTCAATAGCTGTAATATCGCCTTTTCCTATACCATCTCCTGCTTCTCTTAAAAAAGGGTTTACCCTTCTCTTTGCTCCAATCATAAGGGCAAGAGGGATATTAAATTCTTCAGAGAAGGGTAAGATAACCTCTCTTAATATCCTTTCTCTCTCCGAATTTTCAGGGAATTTAAAGTCTGGAGGTAAGGATATAGCAGCATATAGGGGATTCATCAGATGATAGGAATCTTCTAAAAATCTTTTAAGTTCTTTGATAGTTTTTTCATTCAGCTCCGTATCTATATCATATCCTTTATCTCTCAGAGTCTTCAAGAAGTTTCTGAAATCCAAAAGTTTATCAAGTCTCATAGCAGGTTTAAAACGAGGGTCTAAAGAAAGATTATTTTGCCAGTAGTTCATCTCTTCCATATCCAGTGGATCATTGGTCATAACCACATAATCCACATTTGCCTTTTCAAATACAAGGTCTATATGTTCCTCTAAGGATAAGGAAGAGAAAAATCTTCTATATTCTTCCAAATCTCTTTTTTCTAAATCTAATCCAAACTCATTTAATGTGGTGATCACACCTTTTGCTGCTTCACTAATAGGAGATCTTTCAATAAATAAAGTTTTCCATATAATCTCAGACTGCTCTTTCTTTGGTAGAGCAAAAAATTTATCAGGATCTATGGGAATATACCTTAATGTTTCTGCAATTAAATAGTGATAGGTAAGAAGCTCATCAAGTCCTCTTAAGAGAAGTTTCTCAAAGAAAGGAGGATATAAATGGGTATGTACATCTATAATCTTTACACTGTTTATCTTTTCTTCTATGATCTTTGAAAGAGTATCTCTATCCATAAGATTAATACCTCCTTTTTTGTAAATTGTAGCATATATATTCATTGAAGAGCGAAGTGGATTCTGTTATAATCAAACCTACTTAGAACAAAGGAGGACCTTTTATGTTTGATAAATATAAGTACAAAGTCCCAGAAAATAAAAAAATAAGGCTTATAATCCACACGGACTGTAAAAACGAAGCAGATGATCAATTTGCCTTAGTACATCACCTGATGACACCGCAATTTTGCATAAAAGGTATAATTGCTGGACATTTTGAAGCTAACCATAGCTTTTATGGTGAGAGACAGACTATGCAGGCCAGTTATGACGAGATATTAAAAGTTTTGGATTTAATGGGATTAAAGGGCAAGTATAACGTGCTGAAGGGAAGTGAAATTCCTCTTCCAGATGAAAAAACAGCTTTGGATTCAGAAGGAGCAGACTTTATAATTGAAGAAGCTATGAAAGATGACCCACTTCCTCTTTATGCTGTTTTTCAGGGATGCCTTACTGACCTTGCCTCTGCCATACTTAAAAAGCCAGAAATATGTTCAAGAATGACTGCTGTTTGGATAGGAGGAGGACCTTATCCTTCGGGAGGGTTTGAATTTAATTTACTGCAGGATATTGCCGCTGCAAATATTGTGTTTTCTTCTCAAATGCCCCTTTGGCAGATTCCAGAAGATGTGTATAAACAAACGGAAGTTTCTCTGGCTGAACTTCAATACAGAGTAGCGCCCTGTGGTGAAATAGGGAAGTACCTTTTTGAACAGATGGTTGAATTCAATAATAAGATGGATTTTTATGTTCCTTGGCCTCATGGAGAAAGCTGGGGGCTCGGTGACCAAGCCACGGTCACTGTGCTTTTAGAGGAAAATAACCGTGGAAACTACGATTGGATTCCCGCCCCACTTTTTTCAAAGGAAATGTATTATATTTATAAGCAGAATAATAGGGCTATACGTGTTTACCATACTATTGACTCACGCTTTACTCTTGAAGATTTTTATGCAAAGCTTGCAATAAATTTCGGAAAAGGCAATATATAGATTTTTGTTTCAATTTTCAATAATTACAAGATTCCAAGGCTTTATGGTGATAGTATCTCCATCTTTAATTTTTTTATCTTCAAAAAGGTTTATGCCTTCGCTGCCTTTGTATGTAATTTTCTGTTCTTCTTTTGAATAGTTAAAGAAATAAATTATTTCTTTTCCGAAATCATTTGTGCCTTTCCTGATTATTACTGGGAAGGAATATTTTTGTTCATCTCCCCAGAGCCCTGCTTTTTTAAGGCAGTCCTCAAGGATTGCCATTAAATAGCTTTCTGATGTAAAGCAGCCTATATAGGTTGCAAGACCACTGCCGAATTTATTCTGCGTTATGGCAGCATAAGAATTCCATGCATAGTGTTCATATGAAGCCATCACTTCTGCAGTGCTTGGCTTTAAAAGCTCCATGAAAGCTAATACCTTGCGGTCTTCTTCTGGAAGTGAAAATTTTTCTTGGGAAAGAAGTACTCCTTCTGGCTTTGTGAATTGGTTGTAAGAAACTCCGAGACATTCATTTATTATGTGCGGCATAGTTTGACTGTAAACCTTAACATTTTCATTTGCAACAGCGGTTTTAAATGTGGAGATTAAATGTCCTCCATTTTTTACAAAGTCATTTATACGCTTTAAAGTGCTTTCGGGTACAGCATAAAGAGCTGGTAGGATTAAAAGTGTATATTTACTTAGATTTTCGTTTTCAACTGTTATAAAATCACATTCAGCGTTCATTTTGTAAAACCCATTGTAAATCCATCGGAGCACGTCATTGTACTCTATACTTTCCCCAAACATCATTCCTGTTTCAATTTTAAACCAATTAAGGGCAGTAAGGGACTCATTACTCACCATTATTGCGATTTTATTTGATTTTTTAAGATTGATGAGTTTTTCTCCCAAAATTTCAAATTCTTTTCCTATCTCTTTTGCTTCAAGGTAGGTATCATTTTCGGCAAAGTCATGGCTTAAAAGACCTTTCCAATAAGTTTCTGCAGAATTGTGTATTGAATGCCAGTGCCAGTACATCACGGAATTTGCTCCAGATGCAAGATGACTGTAGGCTTGCAGTCGTAATTGTCCTTTGTATGGAAGCCAAGATAAATGTCCCTGAGCCTGTGTTTCAATCACAAGATAGTTATCTTGCTTTAAACTGCGTGTAATGTCGCCTCCAAAGGCAATTTCTTCGCCTGTGAGTTTGTCCTGTGACGGATGGTAAATGTCGCATCCAGCTATTGTCAGAGGTTTTGAAGCATTAAAATGATTGACCATGGGCTGGAGTCCATAAGAATAGCCTCTCCAGTCAAAATCAAAGTTGTGTGTAATAAATTGGGATTCAGTTTTATATTCATTTACAATTCCTGCTTGCCAAGATAGGAATTCGTCCACAAGCATTCTTCGGAATTTATCAAATTCAGCTCCGAGGCTTCCATTTATTGTTCCCCTTACATCAGGGAATTCCTCCCAACTGTTTATACGGTTGCTCCAATAATCAAGTCCAAATTCAAGGTTTAAAGCCTTTAAATCGTCGTTAAACTTTTTCCTCAGGTATTTTATAAATTTTTGCTGTACGTTCTGTGAAGAGGTATCGTAATATTTTGTTTCGTTATCAATTTGATATCCTATTACACATTTTCGTTTGGCAACTCTCTCCATAAGTTTTCTTATGACTCTTTCAGCATAAAAAAGATATGCTGGATGAGTTATGTCCATAATCTGCCTTGCACCGTAAAGTCTACGTCCATTTTTTGTCTCGGCAATTATCTCAGGGTATGATTTTGCCATCCAGGCAGGAATTGCATATGTAGGTGTCCCTATTATAACGTTTATTCCATTTTTTTCCATGGCATCAAGAACACGATCTATATGTGAAAAATCAAAAATACCGTCTTGGGGTTCCATGGTACTCCAGGTAGATTCAGCAATCCTCACAGTATTTATTTTTGCATCAAGCATCATTTTTATGTCTTCGTTTAAACGGTCATAAGGCATATATTCATCATAATATGCTACTCCAAAAAGCAGTTTCTTCATTAAAAACACCTTAATCTTTATATTTTAAAAGGTTGTTTACTATTGTCCATAGTACAACGGAACAGAAAATAAATCTATAACTTTTCATTACAAGCTATAGGTTATTCCACATTTGAGATTTTTACTTTTAAACATCTCTTTTTGTATTGACTTTTTCCAAATACTAATGATATACTTTTATCGTATAATACAATTATTTTGTATAATATGCAAAACAGGAGTTTAAAAATGTTCAAAAAGATCTCTATTCTTTTAATTTTTAGCTCCCTATTCTTAATTATGGGTTGTTCTCCTAAGGGGGGAAATCCTGATACTCCTCTTCCTGATGTTGATACTCCCGATGTCACCCTTCCTGATATTACTGAGGATATAATCTATGATTTACAAGGTTTTGCCACATTAGGAGAAGGTACTACGGGAGGAGAAGGTGGAGACGTAGTTTATGTAAGTACAGGAAGTGAATTACAAAATGAGATAAAAAAAGGTGGTCCGAGGATTATTTATGTAAATGGAAAGATAACTCCTGAGAACTCTATAGGACTTAATGAGATTTATATTAAAAATGTTTCAAAGATCTCTATTATAGGGGTAGGTACTGAAGGGGAGCTTGAAGGTATAGGAATTAAGATAAGTAATGCCAATAATATTATCATTAAAAATCTTAAGATACACCATGTGTTATTAGGTAATAAAGATTGTATAACGATAGAAGGTCCCGCAAAAAATATTTGGATTGACCATTGTGAGTTATTCAATGAATTTCGAGAGGATCTGGATAAAGATTATTATGATGGATTATTAGATATAAATGGAAGAGTAGATTATGTAACTATATCTTGGTGCTATTTTCGTGATAGTTGGAAAACAAGCTTGATAGGTTCTTCGGATAATGATAACTATAACAGGACTATCACTTATCATCATAATCTTTTTGAAAACTGTAATTCCAGAGTTCCAAGCTTTAGATTTGGTGAGGGACATATATTTAATAACTATTATAAAGACATTAAAGCCAGTGGAATAAATTCAAGAATGGGAGCAAAAATCAGAGTTGAGTATAACTATTTTGAAAATGTGAAAAGACCTATCTGTTCCTTAGATAGTCCTGAATTTGGATATTGGCATATGGTAGGAAACATCTTTAAGGATTGTTCTGGGGTGCCTGAATCTTCTACATGTATCTATAATCCTCCATATACCTATTCTGTGAATACTGCAGGGAAAGCAAAAGAATATGTGAGTAATTATGTAGGGGTTGGGAAGATTAGTCCATAAGGGGGAGCATTATGGAAATATCTAAGATTCATATGATAGTAGATAAGAATTTTAAGGGAACCGAAGGGGAAGAAATTAATAATATAAGATACTATAAAACAATTCAAAATGCAGTGAATAGTATTCCCCTGGATAATTCTAAAAGGGCTATTATCTTTCTAAAAAAAGGTAGTTACTATGAAAAATTAGTGATAAATTCTCCTAACATTAGTATGGTAGGAGAAGATTTAGAAGATACCGTTATATGGTATGATGTAGCCTCAGGTACTCCGAAACCAGAAGGAGGAACTTATGGCACATCGGGAAGTGCCAGTGTTACTGTAAATAATACTGCTACAAATTTCACCGCTGAAAATATTACTTTTGCTAATATGTTTGATGAGACTCAACCTATTACTAATAAACAAGCAGTAGCAATGAGATGTATAGCTGATAAAAGCATGTTTAGAAATTGTAAGTTTATTGGAAATCAAGATACTTTATATGTAGATGATGGGATTCAATATTTTGCTAACTGCTATATAGAAGGCGATGTAGATTTTATATTTGGGGCAGGACAGGTAGTTTTTGAAAATTGTACCATATTTTCTGTAGAGAGGGCTGGAATTACTCCCAAGGGATATATAACTGCTGCAAGTACATTCAAAGGTAAATTAGGATTTCTTTTTATAGGTTGCAAACTTTTATCAAATATCAGAGAGCCAAATTCTGTATATTTAGGTCGTCCTTGGCATCCCAGCTTTGATCCTTATAGTAGGCAGTCTAATGTGGTTTTTAGAGATTGTTATATGGATGCACATATAAAGAAAGAGGGATGGACTGCCATGAGCTCAAAAGATCCTACTACTGGAGAGACCATATGGTTCTATCCTGAAACCGAGAAGTTTTATGAGTACCAAAGTTATGGTCCAGGAGCATCGGTAAATGAAAAGAGACTTCAGCTTTCCGGAGAGCTTTTAGATTACTATTCTAAAGAAAATTTTATTAGGGGGTGGGACCTTCAAGAGTTTGTAGAAAATCTAATATGATTCTCTTTTGTGATCCATTAGGATTATGCAATTTAAAAAAGAAAGGGGGTAGTATATGAAAAAGTTCCTTTGGTTGTTAGTTCTTTTGCTTCTAATAGTTCCCAGTTTTGCAGAAACAGCTCTTTCTACAAAGGCAGAGTTTTCTTTGAAGTTCTATCCTGACTCTAAAAAATTGAACTTTAATCCTAACTATTATCTTTACTTTAACTACAAAACTGATAATGTCTCTGCTTATTTAGATATCAGGGATAGTGGTTGGAAAGGTGGATACTTGACGCTAAATGATTTAGCAGGTGTTATGGACTTGACTCTTGCTAAATACTATTTGACGGTTAATGGTACAAAAGCTCTTTTTGATACTCTCTGGTACAATCGTAATAATATTAATGGAATTCAGATCACATTAAACACTCCTGTAAAAGTTACTACTTCCTATCTCTTCCGAAATATTGAGGCAGATGTGGCTTATGATACAGGAAGATTAATAACAAAGGCAGAGGCAAATATATCTAAATTTTCAGTATGGGGACTTTATGACATGGATCTTCTTAGTAAAGTTAACACCTATGTAGTTGGAGCTGAGGTAAAACCATTCTCTTTATTAAGTGTGTTTTTTGAATATGGAAATAATTCCAGAAGTTGGGCTGTAGGAGGTTCTCTTAATCCTATTAAAAATCTAAATCTGACGGGATATTACCGGGGAGATGGTGGATACAATCTGGAGGTGACATTAAATAATCTGATTCCAGGTACTAATTTATATGGTGCTTATTTCTATGGTCCTGATGCTGCTACTTATATGTATGGAAAAGTAACGCTTCCTCCTTTATCCTTTGGTAATATAGATGCTCTCTATGGGTATTACACCACTCATACTACTTATGATGTTTGGTATGTGAGATTGAGCTCTAAATTTGGTTTAGCATCAAATACATTGAGGATATATAAAGGTTGGAGTTTTGGAAGCTCCTGGTTTGATCCTACGGTGTTTCTAACTTGTGAAGATACTGTCTCTGTTAGCTTTTAAATTTTTTTAGAGATAATATGCAAAAATTTTGCGTATTATACAAAAATAAAAATTAGGAGGGATTAAAGATGTCAAGATTAAAGAGTTTTTTAAGTCTTCTTATGGTTCTCTCTTTAGCTTTTTATATGACAGGATGCGCTCCAAAACCTACGACGCCACCGGAACCAACAGAAAAGACTATAAAAATAGAAAATGATGTACCTTTGATAGGTTTTGGAGTGGGTACTGTTGGAGGAAGTGGAGGAGAAATAGTAGTAGTAAGTACCTACACACAATTTTATGAGGCAGTGAAGAGAAATGATGACTCGCCTCGTATTGTTCTTGTAGATGGCACTATACAATGGGATCCAAGTTATGTGGATATTGATCCTACTTACTCAAACATAATAAATATAGGATCTAACAAGACAATTTTGGGACTTGGAGAGGGAGCAACTATTGATGGTCTTACATTGAGGATTGGAAGTAGTAGTGGTTCTAAAGAACAAATTATTATGAGAAACTTAATTTTTGATAATGCCCCTGATGATAACGTCACTATTCAATATACTTCCACCTTAGTTTGGATAGACCACTGCACCTTTAAAGCAGCTGCCGATAGTAACGTGGATATTATTAGACAATCTAATAATATAACCCTTTCTTGGAATAAGTTTGAAAATGTGGGAGCAAAAGGAGTAAGTATAGTAGGGAGTTCTGACACCATGACTGCTGATGCTGATTACTTAAGAGTTACTTACCATCATAACTGGTTTAACCAAACTGCAGGAAGAAATCCAAGGGTAAGATTTGGGATAATCCATATCTTTAATAACTTATATACTGGAATTAGTACAGGAATAGTCTCCACCAATGCTGCAAGAACTTTGGTAGAGAAGAACTACTTTGATACTGTCAGTACACCTACTTCTATTACATCAGGAACTTCTTCTGAAGGATATATAGTCCTCTCTAAGGAAGATCCTGAGAATGGAGATTCTAATGTATATGTAGAATCTGGATCACCTGTTAAAAATTTGCCGCCTACTATTTCTGATATTCAGACTTGGATACCATATTCATATTCTCCAGATGATCCCAATAATATTCCTTCAATAGTACAGAATGGTGCTGGAGCAGGAAAAATTATAGTGAAGTATGAATAATTAGTTACTCTCCCTAAGGGGGCTCCTGATTTTTTCAGGGGCTCCCTTGGGCATAAAGGAGGAGAGAAGGAATGAAGAGATATTTTTGGATTAAGTTCTTGTTAATATTTCTGTTACTATTTATAGCTGGATGCAGTCCTCAATATGCTAATACCTGGAGAAAGATTTATGGCTATTCAGGTTCAGAGATGGTAACTCATATGGAAAAGACCCATGATGGGAAATATATCTTGGCAGGTATGACAAATTCAAAAGGTGCAGGACAAGATGATTTTTATATTTTAAAAATGGATTCCTGGGGAAATATCCTTTGGGAAATTACTTATGGTGGTGAGAATGATGATACGGCAAATTGTATAAAAGAGACAAAAGATGGTGGCTATATTGTAGTAGGGGAGAGCTACTCTTTTGGCACTGGGATTTCCAAGGATATGTATGTATTGAAGTTAAATTCTAAAGCTGAAGTGGTCTGGGGTAAAAACTTTGGAGGAAAAGATGTAGATGGTGGAAGATGGGTAGAGGAAACTTCTGACGGTAATTTTGTTGTAGTAGGATGGACAAGATCTTTTGGATCTGGAGTATCAGACTTTTATGTCCTTAAGCTTGATAAAGATGGGGAAATTTTGTGGAGTAAGACTTGGGGTGGGTCTAATTTTGAAGAGGCAAGTTCTGTAGTAGAGACAGAAGATGGTGGATATTTGGTGGCAGGATTTACTATGTCCCACGGAGCAGGTTCTAAGGATGTGGCATTAGTAAAATTTGATTCAGATGGAAATGTCCTTTGGTATAAGACTTATGGTGGAACAAAGGACGATACAGCAAGTAATATCATTAAAACAAAGGATGGAAATTATGTAATTTTAGGCTATACTGCCTCTTTTGGAACTGGTGGGGATGTATATCTTTTGAAAGTGGATCCATCAGGGAATATCCTTTGGGAGAAATATTATGGTGGTGAAGGCTCAGACTCAGGAAAAGAAATAAGGCAAACTTCTGATGAAGGTTTTATTGCAGTTGGTACTACAAAATCCTTTGGAGTGATGGAAAATGCTGTTTACCTTTTAAAAATAGATCCTTTAGGAAATCTTCAGTGGGAAAGAGTTTTTGAAGGAGAAGATATAGATGAGGGGAATACAGTTCTTGAGATTCCTGATGGTTATTTAGTAGGAGGATGGACGAGGTCTTTTGGGTCTGTATTAGCAGATATACTTATTTTGAAATTAGATGCTGAGGGAAATTTATAAAAATTGACAATGGATAGGACTAAATTGTATAATATACAAAGATATTTCTTAATATGCAAAAGGAGGTGAAAGAGAAACAAATTTATATTCTCCACTATCTCAATGTGATTTTTTAATTATTCAATAAAGAATTTGGGGGGATCTAAAGATGAAAAAGTTTGTAAAAGTCTCAATTTTGAGTGTCATTTTAATTGCTATGATTTTATCAGTTTCTCCAGGTCAGCAGCAGGTTACATTAAGGATGATATGGTGGGGTTCTCAGGATAGGCATAATAGAACTTTAAAAGTCATTGATCTTTTCCAGAAGAAATATCCCAATATAAAAATTGTTCCTGAATATACAGGATGGGGTGAATATTGGACAAAACTCACTACTATGGTAGCAGGAGGAAATCCTCCAGATATTATTCAGCATGACCATGCATATTTAAGAGGATGGGTAGACAAAGGTCTTCTTTTGCCTCTGGATGATTTGGTAGCAAGTGGTGCTATTAATTTGAAGGATGTGAGTAAGTCTGTCATTGATTCTGGAAAATTATATGGAAAACTATATGCCATTAACTTAGGTAACAACTCTCAGGCTTTTGCTATTGATGTGGACGCATTTAAAAAGGCAAAGGTTCCTTTACCTCCTACTTTTTGGACATGGGATGATTTTAAGAGAATCACAACAACTCTTCACAAGAGACTTGGGATATATGGAGCTGCGGAGAACTTGACTGACCACAACGTATTTAGAGTATGGACCATAGAAAATGGTGGATACCTCTTTAGTGATGATGGGAAGTCCTTAGGATATGAAGATGATAAAGTGTATTCAAATTTCTTTAAGATGTGGCTTGAACTTCAAGACGCAGGTGTAATTCCATCAAGAGAAATAGAAGTAGCAAGAGGTAGCGTAAGCCCAGAACAAAGATTTATTTGTCTTGGAAAATCTGCTATGCAGTTTACATGGAGTAACCAGTTGGAAGCTATGTCTACAGCTCTTCCAAATAAGACATTAAAACTTTATATGCTTCCTACTCTTAATAAAAAGGTTGGAAACTTCTTAAAGCCATCCATGTTCCTTACTATAAGTGCAAAAACAAAATATCCTAAAGAGGCAGCTGCATTTGTAGACTTCTTTATTAATGATATAGAGGCAGGTAAAATCCTTATGGCAGAGAGAGGTGTACCAATATCTAAGAAGGTACAAAGGGCATTAGCTCCTCTTCTTACTCCTGTGGAAAAAGAAGTTTTTAACTTTGTAAGTTTAGTAGAAAAATATGGAGCACCAACTCCTGCCCCAGATCCAGAAAGATGGCAAGAGCTTTATAACAATGTTTATACTCCTCTTTCCGATCAAATCATGTATAAGAAGATCTCTCCTGAAGAGGGGGCTAAGAAGTTTAGAGAACAAGCAATTCCAATTTTGAGGAAGTAAAATTTTAAGGGAGGGGATATCTCTCCTCCCTTAAATTTAGCTTAGGGGAGGTAGAAAATCTTTTATGAAAAGGTTAAATAAGAGAAAAAAGCATGATCTTTTAATGGGATATCTTTTTGTAAGTCCATGGATTGTGGGTTTTTTTGCTTTTATTGTTTTTCCTCTTTTACTTTCCCTTTATCTTTCTTTTACAAGTTATGACCTTCTTTCCCCACCCAGATGGATTGGATTTGAAAATTGGGTAAGAATGTTTACCAAAGATCCAAGATTCTGGAATGCTACTAAAGCCACATTTAAATATGTAATTTTTGAAGTGCCTTTGAGACTTTTATTTGCTTTTATTGTAGCACTCATTTTTAGCGCGAGGGAGAGTAAAGTTTTAAATATATATCGTACCATTTATTATATTCCTTCTCTTATTGGAGGAAGTGTGGCTATTGCAGTAGTTTGGAGACAAATCTGGGGATATGATGGGATTGTTAATGCGTTTCTTTCCCTGTTTGGTATACAAGGCATGAATTGGCTGGGTGATACTCGTACAGCTATTTGGACTCTTATTATTCTTGCTATATGGCAGTTTGGCTCTCCTATGCTTATATTCTTAGCTGCATTAAAACAGGTTCCTACTGAACTTTATGAAGCAGCACTGATTGATGGTGCAAGCTTCTGGAAGAGGCTTTTTAGTATTACTATTCCCATGACTACTCCTGTGATACTTTTTAATCTTATAAATCAAATGATTCAAAGTTTTATGGCGTTTACCCAGTCATATATTATTACTCAAGGAGGCCCTTTAGATTCTACCCTATTTTATGCGGTATACATGTATAGAAAGGGATTTAATGATTTTGAAATGGGATATGCCTCTGCTCTTGCTTGGTTTATGTTAGCTCTTGTAGGAGTTCTTACTATTATCATCTTTAGGACCTCTAATAAGTGGGTCTATTATGAGGCAGAGGAGGGAGTATAGTGAGTAAGAAGAAGACAATAAATTCAATTTTATATTATTCCTTTGTTACTTTGATCGCTATTTTTATGGTCTATCCTGCTATCTGGATGCTATGTAGTTCTTTTAAACAGCCTTGGGAGATTTTTAGAGATATACTTAGTTTAATACCTAAGGAGTTTACCTTAAATAATTACAAAGAGGGATGGCAAGGATTTGGAGGAATAACCTTTGCAACTTTCTTTAAAAATTCCTTTATTGTAGCAGGTTTAAATACTATAGGTACAGTAATTTCATCTGCTATTGTGGCTTATGGACTGGCAAGGATTCCATTCCCTGGCAAAAAGTTATGGTTTACTACTGTTATCTTGACTTTAATGCTTCCTTCACAAGTACAGATAGTACCAAGATATATACTTTTCTCAAAATTTGGATGGATAAATACATTTAAACCTCTTATTGTACCTGCTTTTTTGGGCGGTCCTTTCTTTGTATTTATGATAATGCAATTTATTCGTGGAATACCTAAGGAGCTTGATGAGTCAGCCTTTATAGATGGTGCTGGAAGATTTAGTATTTTTTACTATATTATTTTGCCCAATCTAAAACCTGTATTAACCACCGCTGCCATATTTGCTTTCTATTGGGCTTGGAACGACTTTATGGGACCTTTAGTATATCTAAACAGTCCTGAAAAGTATACAGTCTCTCTTGCTTTACGTGCCTTTTCTGATCCTTCTGCAGTAACCAATTGGGGAGCTGTACTGGCTATGTCTACTCTTTCTTTAGTTCCTGTTCTAATTATATTCGCATTCTTCCAGAAATATATTGTTCAGGGAGTTACAACCACAGGGCTTAGATGATAGAAGGGAGGAAGTTAAAAAATGAAAAATGTAAAGATTGCTTATATTGGTGGCGGATCAAGAGGTTGGGCTTGGAAGTTTATGGCGGATCTTGCATTGGAAGAGAGTTTTTCAGGAGAAGTAAGGCTGTATGATATAAACTTTGAATCGGCAAAAAAGAATGAAATTATAGGGAATAAGATAAAAGAAAGCCCAGGTGTAAAAAGTAAATGGCATTATAGAGCTGTAAAAGAGATAGGAGAAGCCTTGGAAGGTACAGATATTATAATAATATCTGTACTACCTGGAACCTTAGAAGAGATGGAAGTAGATGTACATCTTCCTGAAAAATATGGGATTTATCAAGCAGTAGGAGACACACCTGGACCTGGAGGAGCTATTAGAAGTTTGAGAACTATACCTATATATATAGAATTTGCAGAAGCCATAAAGAAATATGCTCCTGATGCTTGGGTTATTAACTATACAAATCCTATGGCTCTCTGCGTAAGAACTCTTTATGTAGCGTTTCCAAAGGTAAAAGCTATAGGATGTTGCCATGAGGTATTTAAAATTCCTAAAATTCTCTCTCTTATGTTAAAAGAAAAAGAAGGTATAGAGGTTAGCCCATCTGAGATTAAATATAGCGTGCTTGGTATAAATCATTTTACTTGGATAGATAAAATATCTTATAAAAATATGGATCTTCTCCCAGTTTACGGAGAGTTTGCAGAGAAATATTACTATGAAGGGTATGAAGAAGAAAAAGATCGCTGGAAGGTAGATTATTTTTCATCTGCTAATAGGGTAAAATTTGATCTCTATAAAAGATTTGGAATAATTGCTGCTGCTGGAGATAGACACCTCGCTGAATTTTTCCCTTGGTATATTACTACTCCTGATAAGGTTCGTGAATGGAAGTTCTCTCTTACACCTGTATCTTTTAGGAAAGAGCAATCTAAAGAGCTCAATGAAATGAGTGAGAAATTGATAAATGGTGAGATGGAATTCCCTCTTAAACCGTCAGGAGAGGTTGGAGTGCAAATAATAAAAGCTCTTCTGGGACTTTCTGATTTTGTGACTAATGTAAATTATCCTAATGTGGGGCAGATGGAAAATGTACCAAAAGATGTGGTGGTGGAGACCAATGTTTATATTATGAAAGATAGTATTCTTCCCATATATGCAGGGAGGCTTCCTAATGATGTAAATTCTTGGGTCTTAAGACATATCATGAACCAAGAGATGCTTCTTCAAGCAGTTTTGGAGAAGGATCTTTCTCTTGCCTTCCGTGCCTTTTACAATGATCCTTTAGTGGAGACAAGATTAGATAGAGAAACAGCAAGAAAAATGTTTAATGAGATGATTGAGGGTACAAAGAAATTTCTCCCTGCATATTTTGGAGGAGAAAAATAAGGGGGGCTTTTTATGAAGAGGAGATTATTATTAATATTATCTTTGATTCTTTTACTCCTTAGCTTTGGCTATTCTCAAGAGCAAGTATTAACCTTACAGGATAAGCCTATAGGATTTGGAGAAAAAACCACAGGTGGGATGGGAGGAAAAGTTGTTACTGTTACAAATATAGAAGATTTAAAGAAATATGCTCAAGCTCAAGATCCATATATTATTTTGGTAGAGGGGGTTATTGATACAAGTAAAGAAAGTTCTCAGGTAAATGTGTCATCTAACAAAACTATTATAGGAGTAACTCCTGATGCAAGTATAGTGGGATGGGGTATCAATCTTAAAAAAGTAGACAATGTGGTTATAAGAAATTTAACCATAAAAAATACCTTTGAAAGTTCAAAAAATGATGCTATTACCATTGAGACCTCTTCTAATATATGGATAGATCATTGCACTTTGTCCAGTGATATGGTGATAGTTCCTGAAAGAGAAAATGAGAAGGATAAAGTAGATGCTTTGTGCGACATTATAAAGGCTTCTTCTGGTATTACCATATCTTGGAATATATTTGAGAATAGCTGGAAATGTACTCAGGTAGGAAGTAGTGATAGTTCTACAGTAGATGTAGATGCTCGGGTAACTTATCATCATAATATATTTAGGAATACAAACTCCAGAAATCCCAGTATTAGGTTCGGAGTAGTACATATATTTAATAATTACTACAAAAATATCCTTCTTTATAGTATTGCTTCAAGGATGGGAGCAAAAGTCATTATTGAAAATAACTACTTTGAGAATGTTCCTCTCCCTATAACTACCCAGTTTGAAAGTCCACAAGATGGGTATGTCCTTGAAAGAGGTAATTTATATGTAGATTGTGGAGAGAACAATATAACTCAGACTTTAAAAAGTTATTCCTTCTCTTATAGTTATACCTTAGATCCTGCAGATAATTTACCAGAGATTCTTTTAAAAGGAGCAGGAGCGGGTAAAAAGGTAATCTTACCTTAAAAAGAAGGTGAAAGAATGAGAAAGATATCAATATTTTTTCTTATTCTTATATTTATCCTCTCTCCCCTCTATGGAAGGGAGGAGGTTATTTTTGAAAAAGCTTATGGAGGACCTAAGAGTGAAAAAGGTTATGGCATAGTAAAGGCAGTTAATGGTTATATATTAGTAGGAGAGACCACCTCCTATGGAAGTGGAGGAAAAGATGTCTATGTGGTAAAGATAGACAGAAAAGGGAATCCTATTTGGGAGAAAAGCTTTGGTGGTCCCAAAGATGACTTCTCTTATTCTGTCATCAAAGCAAATATTGGTTATCTTATTGTGGGAGGTACAAAATCTTTTGGAAAGGGAAATACAGACCTATATCTATTAAAGATAGATGAAGAAGGTAATCTTATCTGGCAGAAAACTTATGGAGGAAAAGGGGTAGATGAGGGTTGGAGAATTTCAAAAACTTCCGATGGAAATTATGTAATTGTAGGAAGGACTACATCCTTTGGAAAAGGGAATTATGATTTTTATATCTTAAAAGTAGATGATGATGGTGAGATTATCTGGGAGAAAGCCTTTGGAGAAGAAGGAAGTGATTATGGATACGATATTGTGGAGGCTCCCGATGGTAGTGTACTTGCAGTGGGAACTTCTAACTCTTTCTCTGAAGATCAAGATGTTTATATAGTAAAAGTTGATAAAGAGGGAAATCTTTTATGGGAAAAGGTTTTTGGGGGTAAAAATTTTGATTTTGCTTATTCTGTTATCTTTACAGGTGATGGATATTTAGTAGTAGGTAATTCTAACTCCTTTTCTGAAACTCCAGATTTATATTTACTAAAAATAAATACAAAAGGTGATAAAATATGGGAAAAAGTCTATGGTGGTAATGGATACGATACTGCTTTCCATGTGACCTATGTGGGAGGGGGTGAATCTTTAGTTGTAGGTGCAACCAATTCCAAAGGAGCAGGAAACTCTGATGTCTATGTGGTAAAAATTGATAGAGATGGGAATCTTTTATGGGAAAAGGTTTTTGGAGGAGCAGATCTTGATGAAGGCTGGTATGTAGTAAAAGACCTTTCTAACTTTGTAATTATCGGTAGGACAGAATCTTTTGGAACTGCAAATAGTGAGATGTATGTAGTTAAGTTTAAGCTTTAGTATAGATTTAAAAGAAGGGTTGTAAAATCATAATAAAATAGTGCAATTATTTTGTGTAATATACAAAGGAGGAGTTAATTGTGGATGTAATTTCTTATGGAGAAGTTATGTTGAGGGTAACTCCTGAAAGATTCCGAACCTTTGCCTCAAGCAATAGATGGTATGTAGAAGTTGGAGGCACAGAAGCTAATGTCCTTGTGGGTCTTTCCATCCTTGGGTTTAAAACCGAATTTATTTCTTCTTTCCCAAATAATTTTTTAGGGCATAAAGCCTTATATGAGATAAGGAAATATGGAGTTGGAGTAGAGAGAGTAAAGCTCATAGATGGGGGAAGAATGGGCATGTATTTTATAGAATTTCATCATAGGACAAGGGGTATTCAAATACTTTATGACAGAAAGAATTCCTCTTTTTCTTTGACTCCTCTTACTGATAGTGATATTGATTTTGTTAAAAAAGCAAGACTGATTCATCTTACTGGGATAACACCAAGTTTAAGTGATATATGTAGAGATAATGTTTTGAAGATATGTAATTCTAAAGGTAGGGAACAAAAAATATCCTTTGATTTTAATTATCGCCAGAAATTATGGAGTGTTAATGAATGTAAAAGCTTCTTTGAGAGGATTATACCTTTTGTGGATATTTTATTTATCAAAAAAGAAGATTTTAATATAATCTTTAAAGATGAAGAGGATGAAGAAAAAATCTTATTTTGTCTTCAAAACTTGTATGGAAAAGATAAAATATACGTCTTAACTAAAGGAGAAGAAGGGTGCTCGGTGCTTTATAAAGATGAGCTTTTTTCTCAAAGTGCTTTTCCTACAGATATTGTAGACCGAATTGGAGCAGGAGATGCTTTTGTAGCAGGATTTTTATGTGGATATCTCACAGGTAAGACTCTGCAAGAATCTGCTAAACTGGGGAATGCTATGGCTTCTCTGAAGATGAGTATATTTGGCGATCTACCTGCTTTTGATCCGAGTACTCTTCAGGACTTTTTAAACTCATTAGAGAATGATAGGAGTGTAGAGAGATGAAAATGAAATCAGGTATAAATTCTGCAGGACAAACGTTAGAGATCTTGGAGTATGTAGTACTCTCAGGAAGAGAGGTCTCTTTAAAAGAGATCTCTGAAGAGATTGGGCTCCATATTTCCACAGTGCATCGTTATCTTTCCACCCTTATTAATAAGGGGTATTTAAGAAAAACTCATTCCGGTTCCTATAAGCCTGGTTTTAGGATCCTTGAGCTTTCTTCGTATATACTTCAGAGTTTTGACCTTAGAGATATTGCTCGTCCCTATCTTATAGAACTTATGGAGAATACAAAACAGACTGTACACTTAACTATAAAAGATGGATATGAGGGAGTATATATTGATAAAGTAGAAGGTCCTGGTACTCTTCCTATGATGTCAAGAGTTGGTATGAGAATGCCGCTTTACTCCACAAGTTTTGGGAAGGTGCTTCTTGCCTATAGCCCTAAGGAATATGTAGAAGATTATTTAAAGAAAGTGCCTCTTATTCCAAGGACAGAGAATACTATAACAGACCCTGAAAAGTTAAAAATAGAGTTAGAAAAGATAAGAAAACAGGGATATGCCTTTGATGATGAAGAAAATGAGAGAGGTATAAAATGTATCGGTGCTCCTGTATTTGATTATACAGGTAATATAGGAGCAGCAGTATCCATCTCAGGATATTATCTCTCCTTTGAAGGAGAAAATAAAGAAAAACTTATTTCCGAGCTTTCAAAAACATGTGAAAAGATAAGTAGTGCTTTAAGAAGCAAAAGTTAAAGGAGGACTTTAGTATATGGACCTATCATGCAATTATGTAGGTTTAAGCCTTAAAAATCCTATTATTGTTTCGTCTTCTGGACTTACAGAAAATTTAAAGAATATGAAAAAATGTGAGGAGAATGGTGCGGGAGCTTTAGTTGTAAAGTCTCTCTTTGAAGAAGAGGTTTGTAGGATATCACCTACTCCTCGTTTTGAGATTATAAATAGATCTATGGGACTCCTTAGATCCCAATCTTTTTACTCCTTTGAACAAGCCAGTAAATTTTCTCCTAAGGAATATTTTGAAGAGATAAATAAAGCTCTTAATGTGCTTTCTATACCTGTAATCCCCAGTATTAATTGTGTTACTGATGAAGGCTGGCTTAAATACTCAAAGATGGCGGAAGAGATAAAAGCTCCAGCATTAGAACTTAATGTCTCTTGTCCCCATGCATCCATCTCTTTTCGTGGACAAGATGTAGATGAAACTATATTAAGAGTGGCAAAGATCGTAAGGGAGAATGTAAACATACCTATTGTGGTGAAGATGCCTATGCAACTTTCTTCCCCTTTGGCAGTAGCAAAAAGACTGGAGGAAATTGGTGTAGATGGAGTTGTGATGTTTAATAGACTTACAGGACTTGATATTAACCTTGAGACAGAAAAACCAATCTTACATGGTGGATATGCAGGACATGGTGGACCTTGGACTTTAAACTATGTGATAAGATGGATCTCTACCTCTCGCCCCTATTTAAAAATCTCCATTGCAGGATCAGGTGGTGTAGGTAGCGGAGAAGATGTAGTGAAGTATATATTATCTGGTGCTGATGTGGTACAGATATGCAGCCTTATCTATCTTATGGGATACGAGATTATCCCAAGGGTTATAGATGGAATAAAAAGATTTATGGATAAAAAGGGATATAAAAGCATCTCAGATTTTAAAGGTAAGGTTTCTGGAAAGGCAATATTAGGAAATGATGAGGTAGATAGAAGACAATACCTTAAGGCTTATATTGATCCTTCTCTTTGTAATAGTTGTGGAATATGTAAAAGGGTATGTATATATGATGCTCCTTCGGAAAAAGAAGGAAAATACTTTATTACCGATCTATGTGATGGATGTGGACTCTGTGTAAAACTTTGCTCTGTGAAAGCTATAGATATGGTTCTCAAGGAAGAAACAAAAAATGAGGTTAATTAAAGGTGATGTAATAGTTATAGGTGGAGGGGCGGCTGGTTTAAGAGCTGCCTTAGCTTCTTATGAAAAAAATCCCCATTTAAAAATCCTTCTTATAGCAAAAAAGCCTTTAGGAAGTGGCGGAGTTACATCTCAAGCCTTTTCTGATAGGATGGCTTTTCATGCTACACTCTCATATACCTTACCTTCTCAGAAAAATTATCTTTATCACGCTATGGATATATACAAAATTGGAGGAGAAGTCTCCGATTATGATCTTGCTGAGATACTGGCAAGAGAAAGTGAGAGTGCCATAAATTATCTTGTGGATATTGGAGTCCCTTTTGTAAAAACTGATGATGGAAGACTGGATCAATTTTTGACTGATGGGTCTGAATATCCCAGAGCTTGTTATGTAGGTCCTAATACTGCTATTGAGATATCCAAGGCATTAATAAGAAAAGTTAGAGAGACAAAGATAGAAATCTTAGAGAATTTTATGGTTTATGAACTTATTAAGAGAGGAAATAGAATCATAGGTGCAAAAGTTATAAATACCATAACTCAGGAAGAATTTATTATTCAAGGAAAGGCTTTTATACTTGCCACAGGTGGTGCAGGAGAGCTTTATCATCAAAATGTATTTACAAGAGAGATGACTGGAGATGGATATGCTGTAGGCTTAAGAGCTGGAGCAGAACTTGTGAATATGGAGTTTATGCAGATTGGTATATGTCATCCAGATATCTTATTTGCAGAATCGGGAAGTATGTTTAGAGCACTTCCCCAAATTATAGATGATAAGGGAAGAGAGTTTCTTTTAGATTATTTGGATGAGAAGGATAAAAAAGATCTATGTGTTTTAGAGTTTAAGAAGGGTGCTCACTGGCCAATCTCCTATGAATCTCCTACAAAGATTATTGATCTTATAGTTTACGCCCACACTCAAAAGGGATATAAAGCTTATATGGATTTTACTCAGAATCCTTCTTATCTTTCCTATGAAAATATTCCTGAGGAGATTCTTAAGTGGAGTGAAAAACAAGGAAAAGAGATATTTAAAAATACCACTCCTTACGAACGTCTTAAGATTATAAATCCTAATATCTTAGCATGGTTAGAGAATTACAGAATTGATCTGTCAAAAGAGCCTCTTCCTATCCAAAATTCTCTACAACATTTTCAGGGTGGATTAAAGATAAGGGATAAAGGAAATACAAACTTAGAAGGGCTTTATGCTGCAGGAGAGTGTGCTGGTGGACAGCATGGTGCAAATCGTCCTGGAGGAAACTCCCTTCTGGATACACAAGTTTTTGGGAAGATCTCTGGAGAAAGTGCTGCTTATTACGCAGAGAGGAATGATTTTGTGGATATTTTAGAAGAGAATATAAAAGAACAAAGATCAGGGAAAATTCCTGCAAAGACTGCAAGAAAAAAGATAAAAGATATCCTTTCCCAAAATGGTTTTCTTGTAAGAATGGAAGAGAATATTAAAAGGGGCATTCAAGAGTTAGAAGATATAAGAAAAGAAGGCATATCAGTAGATGAAGAAGGTATGGCTTATTATTATGAAACCCAAAATATGTTGGATGTGGCAGAAGTTATTCTAAATGCTATTTATATAAGAGATGAAAGTAGAGGACCCCATTTAAGATTTAAAACCTTTGATCCTCCTAAGATGGAGATTCTTCCTAAAAGATCCCATTGGAATAGATATAGTGTTTTCTATAAAAAAGATGGAAGACTTTATTATGAAATAAGAGAGCCTGTAAGGCAAAAGGAGAAATTATGAAGACAAGAGCAATGGTATTAGAGGAATTTAATAAGACTCTCAAGCTTATGGATTTTGATATTCCTGAGATCCCAAAAGGTGGACTTCTGGTTAAGATTGTGGCTTCTGGAATATGTGGCTCTGATGTTCATATGTGGGAAGGTAAAGATCCTCGTGTACCTCTTCCTATTATATTAGGGCATGAAGGAGTTGGAATTGTAGAAGAGATTAATGGAGTAAAAGAGGATCTAAATGGAGAGGAGTTAAAAAAGGGAGATTTAATTATCTGGGATAGAGGCGTAGTTTGTGGAAAGTGCTATTTCTGTAAGGTTGCGAAGGAGTTTTATTTGTGCCCCAATAGAAAAATCTATGGGATAAATAGATCTTGTAAAGAATATCCCCATCTTCTCGGAGCTTACTCGGAATATATGATTTTGGAAGAAAAAACAGAGATTTTGAAGTTTGATAAAGGGGTAGATCCTTCGGTAATGGTTTTAGCAGGATGTTCAGGGAGTACTGCCACCCATGCCTTTGATATCCTTAAAGAGCCTCTTTTGGGGAAGGTAGTAGTGGTACAGGGTGGAGGACCTCTTGGAATTTTTGCTCTTTCCTTAGCAAGACTTCAAGGTGCTGCAAATGTAATACTTATTACAGGAAGTTCTCAAAGGATACAGGTAGCTAAAAATATTGGAGTAGATCTTATCCTTGATAGAAAAACTCTTTTAGAAGAGGAAAGGAAGAGAAAGATTCTTGATATTACCCATGGAAGAGGAGCAGATATAGTAATAGAGGCTACAGGGTCAAGTAGTGCAGTATTAGAAGGTATAAATCTATTGAGAAAGGGTGGAATTTATCTTATAGTAGGCGTCTCTACTCCTCAGGAATCTATCCCTTTAGATATCTATGAAATTACATCAAGAAATATCACTCTGCAAGGTGTATGGGTAAGTGATGCAAGACATTTAAAACAGGCAGTAAGCTTTATATCTAAAAATCAAAACATATTCCTACCTCTTATAACCCATAGATTACCATTAGAAAAAGCAAATGAAGGATTAATGCTTATGAAAGAGAGAAAAGCAGTAAAAGTAGTATTGGAGGAGAAAAATTAGCTAAAGAAATCTTTAGTTAGGGATAACTGCCATCACTGAATTTGTTAAAAGAGAGACGATAATAGAGGCTCCAAATACCCCCAAGAAGATAGACAAAAAAGCCTCTATACCACTAAATTTAAAGAATTTTGCTAAGAAAGCTCCCGTAAATGCTCCTGTTCCAGGAAGAGGTGTGGCAATAAAAATAGTTAATGACAAAAGAAGTCCAAAAGAATGTTCTGTAAATCTATTTAAAGCTCTTTTTAAATATTTTTCATGCCAACTTTTAAAAGGCTCCCTTTTTAGTAAATTACTCTCTAAAATACTTAGAAGATAAAAAAGAGAAATGCCCATAAGGGTATTTCCTGAAATACTAATGAGAAGTACTTCCCATAAAGGTAATCCCTGAGCAAGTCCCAATGGGATAGACGCTCTACACTCCACTATAGGAGTCATGGATACTAAAAATACTTCTATAAGTAGATTAAAATTTTTCATCGGTATCTTTCCTCTTTTAGATTTTCAAACGATGTTTATTATTATAAAATAAATTTAAGAATCTTTGTAGGGGGAATAATATGGGGGAAAGAAAACAAGAACTCCTTCTAAAAAGCTATTTACTTATTTTGAAATTTTTTAATTTTTAGAATATAATTAAATTGAGATTATGAAAAAATTATTAGTAATCTTATTAATTTTATCCTTACTTTTCTGTTTTACTCCTGCAGAAACGTCGTCTCAAAAGAAGCTGCGAATAGTTACTGATAGAGATTATCCACCATTTACCTTTATAGATGAGAAGGGGCACTTGGTAGGAGTCTCGGTAGATTTTTGGAATCTTTGGAGCAAGATAATGGGAGTTGAAGTGGAATTAATCCCATTATCTTGGGAAGTAGCTCAAGAAGAACTGAGAGAAGGAAAGGCTGATGCTATAGATACCATCTTCAAAACTAAGGAAAGAGAGAAATATTTAGATTTCTCATCTCCTATTTTCCATATGACCTCAAGTATTTACTACAATACTGATCTTAAAGGGATTTCTTCTCTTAGCGATATTACACCTTATGTGGTAGGAATAAAAGAAGGAGACGCTCTTGTAGAAGTTGCTCTTTCTCAAAATAAAGATCTTCACTTTAGATTTTATAAAGGTTATGGGGATATAGTAAAGTCTGCAGTGAGAAGGGAAATAGATGTTTTTATTATGGATGATATACCTGCCCATTACTACTTAGTAAAATACGATTTACTATATAAATTCTCAAAAACTGAGCCTTTTACTTATAACAATCTATATACAGCTGTTCTAAAAGGAAATTCAGAGACTTTGAATTTAATAAATGAAGGAATTTCTAAGATAAAGAGAGAAGAAATGAACGCTCTTACTAAAAGATATCTTCAGCAGCAAGAAGCCTATCCCCAATGGTTATTAAAATTAATAGTAGGGATAATATTAGGAGCCTTAATTATTACCGTTCTTCTTCTAATTTTTAATAGAATTCTTAATAGTAGGTTAAAAAAAGCAACTCAGGATACCCTTAGATATTGGAGGTATTTTGAAGGAATATTTGAGATCAGCACTTTAAGAATGAGGGAGGAGGATTTTTTTGAAAAAGTCTTAGAGTTATCTTTACAGATGATACCAAAAGCAAAGGCAGGAAGTGTTTTTAAATTAGAAGAGGGTAACATTAGGCTTGTAAAAACATTAGGGCATAGTAAAGAAATAGAAGGTACACTCTTTAATAGACAAGAGTTTTTGTCCTCAGAAGATGAAGCTATCATTATAAAAGAGCCTTTAAAACGGGAAAGGTACTTCCCAGGGCTTTTTGAAAAACTTCAGAAATACTGTATCCCTATAAAAGAATCTCTTGGTACTCCTATTAAGTGGCAAGATAGAGTGATAGGATATTTATCCTTAGATATTCTTATAGGAAGCAAAGATACCTTTGATACTTTAGATATGCAGATTATAGATCAATTTGGAAAAAGCATCTCTGTTTTTTATGCCGTTAATGAATATATAAGAGAAAGAGAGAGATCCTTAACAAATATCATCTCTGTTCTTGTAAAAACATTGGAATATTATGACATATCTACTCAGGGACATTCAGAAAGGGTTGCAAAGTATGCACTCAAAATTGCAGAAGAATTAGGTTTTGACTCTGAAAGGATGAGAAAGTTATACTGGGCTTGCTTATTACATGATATTGGAAAGATATATATTCCTCAAGATATATTAAATAAAAAGGGAAGATTTACAAAAGATGAGTATGAATTTGTAAAAATACATAGTACAAAAAGTGAAGAGATCTTATCCCAAGTAGATGGATTAAAAGATGTAGCAGAGATTGTTCGGTATCACCATGAAAGGTGGGATGGAATGGGTTATCCTGATGGACTGTCTGATGGAGAGATCCCTTTGGAATCAAGGATTATAGGTATTGCAGATGCCTTTGAAGCTATGACCAGTGAGAGACCTTATAAGAGAGTGCTCACCTTAGAAGAGGCTATAGAAGAGATCAAAAGATGCAAAGGGACTCAATTTGATCCTGACCTTGCGGATATTTTTGTGGATATTCTGGAAGAAGAGTTACAATCTAAGCATAATTAACTAATAGCATTTATTTAAATTAGAGTTTATACTTTAGAAAATTTTATGGGAAAGGTGGAAAGATATGAAGTATATTGATTTGAGAAGTGATACTGTAACTAAGCCTACTGAAGAGATGAGAAGAGCCATGTATGAAGCAGAGGTAGGGGATGATGGCTATGGAGAGGATCCTACAGTAAATCTTCTTGAGGAAAAGGCTGCAAAGATTTTAGGAAAAGAGGCTGCTCTATTTGTAGTCTCAGGGACTATGGGGAATCAATTGGCAGCTCTTTCTTGGACAAGACCGGGCGAAGAGGTAATTTTAGAGGCAGAATCTCATATGTTTTATTATGAAGCAGGAGGACTTGCTGCTAATTCTGGAGTTCAGCCCCATCTAATCTATGGAGAGGATGGAATGGCACCCTTAGAGAAGATAGAGAAGGCTATAAGACCTGAAGGTAGGGTATTCCCAAAGACATCACTAATTGTTTTGGAAAATACCCATAACAGAGCAGGAGGAAAGGTTCTCCCCTTAGATTATATGAGAGAGGTATATGAATTAAGTAGAAAATATCAAATTCCTATCCATCTTGATGGTGCCAGGATATTTAATGCTACCGTCTTTCTAAAAGTAGATCCAAAAGAGATTGCTAAGTATGCAGATTCTGTTATGTTCTGCCTTTCTAAAGGGCTTTCCTGTCCTATGGGATCTCTTCTTACAGGTCCAAAGGAATTTATTGAGAGGGCAAGAAAGAATAGACAAAGATTAGGAGGAGGACTTAGGCAGGCTGGAGTTGTAGCGTCCTGTGGACTTATTGCTCTTGACAAGATGGTAGATAGATTAGAAGAGGATCATGAAAATGCAAAGAAGCTTTATAAATTTTTAAAAGAGATAGCAATTTTTGATGTAAAGGAGCCTGATACAAATATTTTAAAAGTAAAAGTGAAGAAGGGAAAAGCCTCTCAATTTATTGATGAATTCAAAAAATATGGACTCCTTTCTACAAGCTTTGATGAAGAAAATTTAAGATTTATAACCCATAAAGATGTCTCTTCAGATGATATAGATAAAGCCTGTGAAATTATTGAAAGGGCTATAAAAAATATTTAAAAGGGAGAAAAAGAATGAAATCTTATAGGAAAGAACTCTGGTTTGAGCTTCCTACAAGAAGGGGCTTTGTAAATATTACCGATACACTTCAAAAGTGTGTTGAAGAAAGTGGTATAAAGGAAGGGCTTCTTCTATGTAATGCTATGCATATTACTGCGAGTGTCTTTATAAATGATGATGAACCTGGGCTTCATAAGGATTTTGAGATATGGCTGGAGAAGCTTGCTCCAGAAAAACCTTATGGTCAATATAATCATAATGTTGGAGAGAATAATGCCGATGCTCATCTAAAACGTACCATAATGGGAAGAGAAGTAGTAATTGCCATTACTAATGGAAAGCTTGATTTTGGTCCATGGGAGCAAGTTTTTTATGGAGAATTTGATGGAAAAAGAAGAAAAAGAGTCCTGGTAAAGATAATTGGAGAATAATATAATTTTTGAAAACTGCTTCCTCATGAAATTTTAGATCCATGAGGAAGCAGTAAATGTTAATTAAAAACTAAAATAAAAAATAATTTTTAAGGCAATTTTGCTGGAGAAGAGCCGTAATAATAGTAGTAAAGCTCATTATAAAGGAACTGTGCCCATGCATATCCACCAGTATTTTGAATAAATAAAAGTTCTTCATATTTTGAAAGACCAGAATTCCAATCTGCTACTATAGTGGTACGCACTCTGAGATATTCTTTTTATCTTTAAACCCTTCTAAAAGTTGAATAATTTTCCATATAAATTCAAAGGGTCAGAATCTGACCCTCATACTTTTTATAATCCTTTTTAGAAAAAATTTTAAATTAAGGAGGATTATTTTTATGGAAATAAGAGATTATGTTCAAAAGATAAGATTAGGAGAAGTCCAGAAGTATGAGAATGTTGCCATGATTCCTCTATTTATGGAGATAGAAAAAGTCCCCAATTTTATAACTTTAGAAGAAGCTCTAAAGACCCAAAAATTTTTTATAAAAGAAGTAAGTAAATCAGGTATGGTGCCAAATCTAAAGGTGGTAAATAAATTAGATGTACCAGTATTTATTATGGATGGAGAAGAATTAAAAGGAGGAAGGCAAAATAGAGTTCTTAACACTTCTATTTTAGTCCAGAAAAATTCGGAGGTAATAATCCCTGTAAGCTGTACTGAACAAGGAAGATGGCACTACTCATCAGAGACTTTTGAAGAACCAGATTATGTTATACCATCAGATATAAGGAAGCATAAGAATGAAGCTGTTTTTAATTCATTAATAAATGAGGGGAATTTTGAAAGTGACCAGGGAAAGATATGGGATGAGATCTATAAATATCATGAGAAACATGCAGTACACTCTAATACTGGAGCTTTAAGAGATGTATTAGATAAGCAAAAAGGAACATTAGAAGAGAAGATACAAAGCTTCCATTATATAAAAGAACAAAAAGGGATAATGGTATTTGTGAATGGGAAAGTAGATGGGCTTGATGTTATCTCTTTATCTTCTGCCTATGAACTCCTTCATAATAAATTAGTAGAGAGCTATATACTAAGAGCTCATTCTGAAAAAGGAAAATTTAAGGAAGACTATATAGATAAAGCCATATCATTCCTTAAAGAGATTGAAAATGCAGAAGTTTTAAAGTTTAAATCGGTAAGTCTTGGATGGGACTTTAGATTTAAAGGAGAAAATTTAGTAGGTTCTGTCTTAGCTTATAGGAATAAACCTATTCATATAAACTTTTTTAGGAGCTATAATTAAATAATGTCTTTAAAAGGGGGGATTAAAGATTTGCAAAAAGAAAAGTACTCTTTTAAGATTGTATAAAATCTTTACTCTTATCCAGTATGAAAATTATCCCAGTTTAGAAAGATTAGTAAGGGAAATTTCATATGAATTAGGAGAGGTTAGTGAGAGGACTATAAAAAGGGATATTCAAAGTTTGAGGTTTGATTTTGGACTACCCATTGAATATGATAGAAAAAGAAATGGGTATTATCTCACTGAAAATTGCAATTTTCCTTTTCCTCCATTAACCTCTGGTGAAGTTTTAGCACTCATTATCAGTGCTAATTTGATGCAACAGTTTAAAAATACACCATTAGAAGAAGACCTTCAAAAATTAGCAAAAAAATTAGAAGAACTCTTTGTAGATGAGGCTTTAGTAAATCCAGAGAGCTTAGAGATGGCTCTTTCTGTATCTCTTTCTCCTATAAAACTAAAAGTAGATATAAAAGAGACCTTTGAAAAGATATTCACTGCCATTAGGGATAAAAAAAGAATACTGATAAATTACTATACTATATCCTCAGGAGAAAGGAAGCAAAGAAAGGTAGATCCATATCACATATATAACTATCAGGGAGTATGGTATTTTTTTGGATATTGTCATTTTAGAAGAGAAATAAGAGATTTTGCGTTGGATAGAATTGAGAAGGTAGAGGTTTTAAAGGAAAACTTCACTATGCCAGATAATTTTAATATCAAAGAGTATTTGAATAGTGCCTTCAGAATGTTTAAGGGGAATGCAGAGAAGATAAAAATAAGATTTGATTCTTATGAGGCAAAATGGATAAAGGAAAGAATCTGGCATGAAACCCAAAAAATTATAGAGTTAGAAAATGGGGATATTATTCTGGAACTCACTGCAAATCCTGTAGAGATAAAAAGATGGGTTATGAGCCATGGTGCTCATGCAGAGGTATTGGAACCTGAATCTCTTAGAAAAGAGATAAAAGAAGAGATTGAAAGGCTTAAAGAGATCTATTAAAAGAAGGGGTGATGAGGTATGAGGTTAAAGGTGATCTATGAGGGGGATATCCTTCCTGTGGATTACAGAAACTATTTTATGAAACTAATAAAAGATGCTCTTAGTACTACAGAACTTGGAAAGGAATATCTGGAAAAATTATATCATTACGATGATAGAACAAATAAAGCTCCAAAGCCATTTTGCTTTGCAGTAAGATTTCAGCATGATAAAGAAGAATTTAAGAAGGACAAAGAGATACTTTATCTAAAAAGCCCTGTTGAATTTTTTGTCTCCAGTATTGATATGGGCTTTATAGTAGATCTATATAACGGACTGCTAAGTAAAAGATTATATCCATTCAAAGTTGGAGATGGGATGATCTCTAAGATGAAAAATGTAGTTCTTTTGAGAGAGAAAGAGATAAATGAAAATCAAGTATTTTTTAAGACCTCAGCTCCCATTTTGATGGAAGATAAAAATAAAGAACCTTTACTTCCCATAGATGAGGATGGGAATCTACTTTCTTCTTCTGATGAAAGATTTGTTTATTTCCTTAGAGAGTTTAACTATATCTCTGATTCCATTCTAAAGGGAGTTAGGGGAATGGGGATAAAAGAAATGATAAATTTTAAACCTATAAAAATAAGAAAAGAAGTAGTTAAGCATAGGGTGAGAGAGAAAAATACAGAGCCCAAGATTTATACATTTACCTGTTTCTCAGGAACTTTTGAACTTTCTGGTGATCCTGAAGATTTAAGGGATCTTTATATGCTTGGCATTGGTCTGAGAAGGGCTCAGGGGTTTGGTATGGTGGAGGTGGTGTGAATGGAAGAGGATGTAATCAGGTTATATCCAGGGAATTGGCTATATAATGCGGGGGTAATTGGGTTATTGGAGATATTAGATGAGTTAGGAGAAAATGTTGAGAGTTCTTTAAAAGATGAAGGTTATGTAGATATTAGGATCCCTCAAAATGTAAATGAGGTTTTTGATAAATGGGATATCTTGACAAAAGTACACTTAGAAATTTCCTACAAAGGTAAAGACCGTGGTACGAAAAATTTCTATTATGTAAACCAAACAGAAAAATCTATAAGGGAAAGAATTGATAGATTTAAATTCTATCAACCCCCAAATAGGGGGAAGGAAAGAACTTGTGTTTTTTGTTTTAAAAAGGAAATAGTTAGAAGTAAGGATATAAAACCATTGACTCAAGCATATGGTAATATTCTCTTGGGAAGCGAAAGAACGTTTAGCAATCTTTATTGGAATAATTCAGCAAAAGATTATGTTTGTAGTAAGTGTCAATTTATTATAATGTGTCATCACCTTGCCTTAACCAAACTTTCTGATGAATCTGAAATTTTTATAAATGCTCCATCTTTTAAAATAATGTGGCACTTAAATAGATATGCAAAAGAAATATATGGGAGAGAAAAAGCTAAAGCTACAAGAGAATTGCTTGGGATGACTCTTATTGAAATGGCTCTGAAGCTTAATATCCAGCTTGGTAAATGGACTATGATGAATATTGAAATTGTAAGTAAATCTAAAGATAAGATAGACTTCTTTTCTTTGCCATATGATGTTGTATCCATTCTTTCTAATCGTAATATTGCGGCATTGTTAAATGATATTGGAGAGATTAGTGTTTTAGACCTTGTTTTAGATGGGAACTTTAAAGATATCTTAAGTCTTGCTGAAAGAATCTTCAAAATTGCTTTGAAGTCCAAAGGAGATCGGGGAAAACAGGAGGATGAATTTATAAATAATGAAGTTAAGCTTAAAAGAAATAGAAGTAATTTAACTCATCTTTCTCAGGAACTCTTTGAGCTTTATGCACTGCTTGAAGAAAAAACTAAAAAGGGGGTTTTTGTATGAGTGAGAACTTTAACTTTGAAGAGATAAAAAAGAATTTAGAAGAACAGATAAAGCAAAATAAAATTGATTTTGGTACCCTTAAAAAGGCTATTGAGAGTTATAAAGAGCTTGGTTTTGAATTAGAAAAAATATTAGAGTATGCAGCAAAAAATGCAAAGGGATGGAATAAAGAAAAAATTTTGGAGCTATATGAAGATGTATACCTTCAAAACATTAGTGAGTTGTGTAGTAAGTTAAGGATTTATGGAGAAGAATTAAGAGGATCAGAGGTTTATGAGAGATTTTATGATAAGGACAAAAAAACTCCAAAAGGTATGACATTTAGGGTGCTTGAACTTACAAGACTTGGAAAAAGAGATGAAGTGTTTTACATAATTTTGAGAGCATTTTGTACTGCAAAAAAAGAAGTAAATCAGGATTTTATGAAAGCTTTTAATCCGAAATACTCAATAGAGAGTTTTAAAGTTCTTGTTTACTCCTTTTTGAGTGGATTGTTAGGTTAAATTAGAAATTTTAAATTAGGGGGTATGAAAATGAATAATACTAATAAAAATCAGTTGAAAAATGTAACTATTACTTTTATTTTTGAAGGCTCTGCATTAAATAGAGATGAAAAGATTGGTGGAAACATTCTTTCTATTAAAAAATTAAAAGAAGGGAATAAAACAGTTAGTTTTATTGGAAAACCTGCTATTAGACATTATCTTTTTGAAACCTTAGTGAAATCTTGTGGTTGGAAGCCAAGTTTGGTAACAGGGCAGGGACAAGTTGTGCAATTTGATATAACAAAAGATGATATTTTGACAAGTCCTGAGCTTGATGCCTTTGGCTATATGTATACGATAGGTGATCAGGCTTCAATCACAAGGAAAGCTCCTGTGGGGATTACAAAAGCTATTGGCTTAGATCCATATGAAGGGGATATGGCTTTTTATGCAAACCATGATCTTGTAAATAGGGGAATAAAGCAAGGGCTTACTGTAACTCCTAACCCATATAATAAAGAGGAACATCTTTCCTTTTATAAAGTAAGCTTTACTATTGATGTAGATATATTAGGGAAGGATGAGTGGATTGCAGAAGATTGTTGCTATAAAGAAGGTCAATTAGTGGTAACATTACAAAAACCCCGAATTAGTATTCTTAAAGAAGTGTATAGAGAAGAGGACGAGGATGGTAATATTTATTATAAAGTTGGTAATAAAGGTGAGATATATGTTAATGGAAAGGAATTAAGGGTTAGTAAAAGTCTTATGAAATCTGTAGATGGTAAAAAAAAGAATAAAGAGAATGAAGAAAATGTAAAGACTCTCCAGTTTGATCCTAATATATTGAAAGGTGAAGAGATAGATAATAAAGAGAGTCAGGATGAAAAGGGCAAAAAGAAAAACAATAAGCCTAATATAAAGTTTCAGGATTTTAAAGAGGATGGTGATTATTATATTCTTCTTGTTTCAAAAGAGCCATATTATGATGAAAATGAGAAAACGTTGAAAATTGAATCTGGGTTTCAGAAAATAATTGGGAATGAAAAAATTCTATGTAATGAAACTAAAAAAGATAAGACTTATGAAATTAAATATGAAGATAAGGATGAGAAAATAGGAGAAATAGACATTGAGAAAACTGGTAATAAGTTTAAAGTAATCTTTGAACTAAGGGAGGAAGAAAAGAATGACCGTGTTAAACAGATCCTTAATGCTATTAAAAATGGTCTTTATGCTCAGTCAAGTAATGAATTAAATACAATTATCCCACTATTTTTGATTGCAGGATATGTGAAAGTCCCATCTCCTGTGTTTCATCCATACATTGAACTTAGCCAAATAGATGAAAAAACTTATAAGGTGATAGGAATTTCTGATGCTCTAAATAATGGTTGGATTGATGGAAAAGTATTTCTAATGGATAGTGAGAGGATAAAAGTAGAAAAAGAAGGATTAGAAGAAAAGTTAGTAAAAAATTGGGATGAGTTTCTTCCCAAGTTAGATGGAAAGTCAAATGAAAATACCTCCTCTAACCCTAATGAGACTTAAAGGTAAGGGACGATTGCAATGGATTCTAAAATTTTAGGTTTAAAAATAAAAATATATCAGCCTCAAGCTCATTATAGGATTCCTTTTACCTATCAAAGGAGACATACTTATCCTATCCCTCCATATTCTACTGCTCTTGGCTTGATAGCAAATATCCTTGGGATAAGAAATGTGCCAGGTCAAGAAGAACCTTGCATTAAGGAAAATTGCGATTGTTCATATCATAAACTTAAACAGATTAAGATAGGAATCTGTGGAAAATTTCAGTCTAAAAGTACTGAGTATGTATGGCTTCGCAATCTGAGTAGAAAAGCTCATATAGGAAGATTTGGCTCTGTAGAAAATAGGTTTGTCTCAGGACATATTGAACATATTGGAGGGCAAAGTCCATGCTTTATAGACATCTTAAATGATGTACAAATTTTAATCTATTTATATCACTCTAATGATGCCTTCTTAGATGAAATTAAACAAAGATTTGAAAATCCAACTAATAGATCCTCTCCTTTGCACCTTGGAAGAGCTGAAGATTGGATTGTAATAAGAGAATTAGAAAAAGTTGAGTTTGAGGCTAAAGAGATAAATGGGAACTATGGTTACTTCTTCTGGATTCCTGAGAAGATTTTTAATAGTGTTGAATTTGAGAAGATAAATGGTCTAACCTATAACCTTACTACTTTTTATAAGATAAAAGATGGGGCAAGAAATTTTGATTACATAAGAGTAAAGCTTAATGATGGAGACTTAGGAGATGTCTCTACTTATTTTGATGATAAGGAAAAAGTACCTATATTTCTTGCTGATCTAAAGGGGGATTAAAAATGAATGAAATTTGGGCAAAATCTTGTGGTGAGAGTAAGGAAAAAATAACCTTATCAAAGCATACTTCTGATGCCTTAGAAGCCTTTGAAAATATTAAGAAAAAGCTTAATGAAGAGGATAGTAATTTAATAGAAGCAGTAAAATTTGCTATTTTTCTACATGATCTTGGAAAAGTTTTACCATCTTTTCAGATAAAATCTCTTGGTAATAAATACTATGAGCCATGGGATATATACTATGAAGTTCCGCATTCCTTATTTTCTATTTTTTGGATTGACAGAGATAAATTAAAAGCCAAATTTGGTGAAGATTACTTTAATTTTATTATTTCAGCTATTGCATATCATCATTGGAGAGAAAACTTTGATGATCTTATTTCAAGAGATAATGAGATGTTTATAAAGTTGTCTCAGAAAGTAGCTGAGGAGTGGGGAGAAGTCCTAAAAGAGAATCTTTATCAGGAACTTTCAGATTTTGGTGAATATAGAAATTTTGTTGATTTGAACAAGAAATGGATTGAAGGTGTTTTAAATAGAAGAAGCCTTATAAATTTTGCTATTCCTCCATACAAATTTGACTATGAACCCTTAAGGAAGGAAGTTAAGAAAGATTGGATCCTGATAGCAGGTTTTTTGCAAAGATGTGATCATTTTGCATCATGGTGTGAAAATGAAGGAGAGGAATTAAATAAGGTAGAGATAGAACCCCAAGCAGAAGATGAAATTAAGAAAAAGGTTGCAGAAAAAGATGTGGGGAATAGAAAGATTGGATATGATGCTTGGCAGTTTAAAGAATTAGAAGATAAAGTTGATAAAAATATTATTCTTATTGCTCCTACAGGATGTGGGAAGACTGAGTTTGCATTTCTATGGTCAAAGGAGGATAAATTTCTTTATACTCTTCCTATTCGCTCAGCAGTAAACCAGATTTATAAGAGATCAGAAGAAATATTTGGAGAACATAAAGTAGGACTTTTACACTCAGATGCTGATATATATTTATTAGACAAAAATAGCGATGAAACTGGCACAATGAAGCTTTATGATCTTGCAAAACAGCTTTCATATCCAGTGATGATCTCCACAGGAGATCAATTTTTCCCATATGCATTAAGACCACCCGGTTATGAAAAGCTATTTGCAACCCTCTCTTACTCTCGGCTTGTAATTGATGAGGTACAAGCTTATGATCCAAAGGCTTGTGCCATAATCACTAAATTCATTGAGTGGGTATATAAAATGGGTGGAAAATTTTTGCTAATGACTGCCACGCTACCTAAATTTATAGAAGATAAAATACAGGAATTAATTCCTGAAAGTGATTATGAAATAGTAAATATTTACAATAAAGAAAAGAAAGACTTTCAAAAAATCTTTAAACACAAGCTTAAAATTGAGCTAATTAAAAATAAAAAAGAGAATAACTCTATTAGTCTTGAGCTACCAGATGAAATTTTGAAAGATATAATCAGAGAAGCTGAAGATGGTAAAAGGGTTCTTGTAATTTTAAATACTATCAATTCTGCTCAAAAAGTCTTTGAAAAGTTGAAAGAAAAAGCTTCAGCCTTAGAAGATAATATCTTTCTATTGCACTCTCGTTTTACTATTAATGATAGAAAAGAGAAAGAAACAGAGTATATGGAAAAATTTAAAAATCCAAAACCTAAGGATGAAAATATAGGTAAAATCCTTGTAGCAACTCAGGTTGTTGAGGCATCATTAGAGATAGATGCAGATGTTCTTTTTACTGAGATTTGTCCTTTAGATGCTTTAGTCCAAAGGATGGGAAGAGTTGTAAGAAGATATTTCTATATGGATGGAAAGGTTATTAATAAAAGTGATGATAAGGAATACGAAATACCTGAAGAGGGATTTAGAACTTTTGAGAATGATCCTAATGTGCATATATGGGTATTTAAGGAGGGATTTCAATCGGGTGGGAAAAAGGTCTATTCTGAGGAATTGATTAGGTTTTCTCTTGCATGGCTTTTGAAGAAGTATAAGGAAAAAGATATTGATTATTTACTTGATAAAATAGGAACTTTAGATACTAAGGATTATGATAATCAACTGGAAAGCTTCTTTGAAGAGGAGTTCTCATCTATTTTAGGATCTAATCCAAAGGGAAAAAGTAGCATTTATAGAAAAATTTTGGATGATGATTGGATAGATGAGGTAAAAGATATAGGAATTGAATTATCAGAGTATGATAAATATCTCTTAGTTAGCTTATTTTATGCCTCACTGAAAAGAGAAGGAAACTATTTAAGGGAATTTGTTAATACTAATAATGTGCTTGAAGCAGGTTGGATGTCCGAAAGAAAATCAGAGGCACAGAGAATCTTTAGAGAAATTTATGATGTACAGGTTGTATCTGAGGATAAATTAGAAGAATTTAAAAACAAGATTATAGATTTTATTGAAGAAGAAAAAGCTAATGGTCAGAGAAGATCTCTATTTACACATTTTAAACAAAAAGTCTTATCAAATTATGTATTATCTATACCTAATTATTGGTTAAAATATCCAACACCAGTTTACAAGCGTTTAGAGAGCGAACTTAAGGAAGAATGGAAAAAAAGATTAGAGACTAATCTTGAGGAAGAATGGGAAAAAAGATTAGAAAGGTGGCTTTCAGGAATCTACGTCTGCCATGGGAAATATGATGAAATTGTAGGGTTAATTAGACATCAAAATAATAAAGATTAGTTAGCATATATCATGTTTTCACAAGACTTTAGAGTTACAGGGATAAAAATAAATTATCTCTTTGTATGTGAGAGGAAGCTCTGGCTCTTTGATAGAGGCATAGGTATGGAACATACATCTGAAAAAGTACTTTTAGGAAAATTATTAGATGAATTTAGCTATCCTAAAGAGAAGAAAAGAAGAGTATTAATAGATGATCTTATAAGTATTGACATATTAAATGAGGACGAAATAAGAGAGATTAAATATAGCAATAAGTTGGAAAAGCCAAACAGAATGCAGATCCTTTACTATCTTTATTACTTAAAGAAACTGGGAATTCAGAAAAAAGGAGTACTAAATTATCCCAAGCAAAAGAGACGTGAAATTGTAGAACTCACTCCCGTAGAAGAAAAAAAGATTGAAGATGCCATTAAAAGAATAGAAGAAATAATAAAAATGGATACACCACCACCTGTAGAGAAGAAAAAATATTGTAAAAGATGTGCCTATTATGAGTTCTGTTTTGTGAGGGAGTAATCTGAATGGGTAAAGATTTATATATCTTTTCCAATGGAGCTATAAAACGTAAGGAAAATACAGTATATTTTGAAACTAATAGCGGAGAAAGAAAGTTTTTCCCTATAGAGAATATTGACTCTATCCATCTATTTGGCGAAGTAGAGATGAATACAAAAGCCTTAAACTTTTTTGCTCAGAATAATATTGTTATCCATATATACAACTATTACGGCTACTATTCAGGATCTTATTTCCCTCGTGAGAAGAATGTATCTGGAGAGTTATTAGTTAAGCAGGTAGAACATTATTTAAATAAAGAAGAAAGACTATACCTTGCATATTCCTTTGTTGAAGGAGCTCTTTTCCATATGCAAAGAAATCTTAGAGAGTATAAAGATACTGATGAGCCCATACTAAAAATAAGCCAAGAACTTGAAAAAGCAATGGATTGTAGGGACATAGATGAATTAATGGGTTGTGAAGGAAGGGCAAGAGATACCTATTATCAGTCATTTAACTTAGTTCTAAAAGGGAATTTTCTTTTTGAAAGAAGGGAAAAGCATCCTCCCACAAATCCTATTAATGCTTTAATATCTTTTGGTAATTCTTTAATCTACTCTGCGGTACTCTCAGAGATTTACAAGACTCAACTTAATCCTACAATAAGTTACCTCCATGAGCCAAGAGAAAGAAGATTTTCTCTCAGCCTTGATATATCTGAGATTTTTAAGCCTCTTATTGCAGACCCCATTATTTTTAAACTAATAAACAATAATATGTTGAAAGACGAGGATTTTGAACAAGATGTTAATTATTGCTATCTTACTAATTCTGGAAGAGAAAAATTTATAAAAGAGTTTGATAATAAGATGGAGACTACTATAAAACATAGAAAATTAGGAAGAAATGTGTCATATAGATTTCTAATTAGATTAGAGTGTTATAAGCTAATTAAACATCTTCTTAAAGATGAGATATATAAACCATTGAAAGCTTGGTGGTAATTATGTTTGTGATTGTTACTTATGATATAAGCGAGGAAAGAGTAAATAAAGTTAGAAAAATTCTAAAAAGATATTTTACATGGGTACAAAACTCAGTTTTTGAGGGTGAAATAACAATTGGAAAATTAGAAAAATGTAGAAAAGAATTACAACTTACCATAGTTGACGAAGAAGATTCAATTTATTTCTATATTGTTGAGAACAAAAATAACTATACAAAAGCTGTGTTAGGAATTGAGAAAGACATGGATTCATACATATATTAAAATTGCTGCGAAGTTTAATTTTGTGTTATGTTCGCAGGAAGTTTGATAAAATCAATATTACAGCCTAAAAAATTTTGCTCTCTCAGAAATCTACCGGTAGTCTAATGCAAAAAATGCGTATTTCAGAACACAAAAGTGAACAAAGAATATTAAAATAAACTTATGTAAATCACTATATTATAGTTATAATATAGTATATTAATGTAAAAGTGGGTTTTATCTGAACTATGTGGGATTTAAAGGGAGCTGTGGGAGTATATAAAGACAAAATAATAAAAGTTTTATCTGAACTATGTGGGATTTAAAGAAGATTTTCTCAAGAACATCTGTCAGTCTTGC
>Ga0209508_1000170_pt1 | contig 76876 bp, 62 predicted proteins | sample AD_UKC129_MetaG_FD_184427 | JGI IMG/M metagenome (GOLD analysis project Ga0209508, IMG submission 184427) | Active sludge microbial communities of municipal wastewater-treating anaerobic digesters from Canada - AD_UKC129_MetaG (SPAdes) (version 2) | ecosystem: Engineered > Bioreactor > Anaerobic...
GAATTAAGCTTTCTTGGGGTGGTTGAGGCGGATTACAGCCTGAAATTAAAGTGACAAGGAGAATACTCAAGAGGAAAACAGAAAACTTTTTCATTTCAAAAGCCCCCTTAGTTATTTATTGAGGAGCTAAAAAGTTTAAGTTCTTTTTCAGAAGATGAAATTTCCAACCCCTCTAAGCAAAATTATAATATAAATTTCTTTTAATAAAAGTGATCTTTGTCACAAAAATTTTTAGGGTTAGTGATTTAAGTAAGGTTCCTATATGCCTGACAGACAAATAACACTTTTACTATTAAAAACTAAACTATTACAAAACCATTCATCTATTTTTAATAGTATTCCTAAGCCTCTCTATTGAGACGTCTTCTTAAAGGAAACTTCCAAAAAAAAGTAAAAGCCCTATGGTATAATCAATCATCTCAAAATCCTAATTGTGAGGAAATAAGATGAAAAAGATATTTTTCGTTTTAATCCTAATTTCTCTTATAATTCTCCCAGCTTATGCAAAGGATTATGGCTTTAATGAAGCAAGAGTTTATTATACCATTCAACCTGATGGAGAAATTGATGTTGTAAATGATTTAACCTACTGGTTTTCAGGTTCATACTCTCAAGCATGGCTTACTATCCCTAATGGAAACTATGAAATAAGAGATGTGTCTGTAAGTGAAGTTACAAACAGTGGCGAAAAATTGTATACCTATTATCCAGAAACAGAGGAAAGAGTTCAAAATACATTTGCTTTCACAAAAAATTCTACAGAATATAAGATAACATGGTCTTATAGAGCTCAAGATACAAATAAAACATTCAGAATCCGATACAAAATTTTAAAGGGATTAAAAGTCTATGATGATGTTGCAGAATTTTATTGGAAAGTATGGGGAGGGGATTGGGAGAAAAAACTTCCTGCATTATGGGTTGAAGTCTCATTTCCTACCAAAATAAATGATGCTGCAGAGTTAAATTATTGGCTTCATCCAAAGGTAGAAGGGGAAATAGGAATTTCAAAAGACTATAGAAAAATAATAGCTTATGCAGGAAATATTCCAGCAAATCAGTGGGTAGAAGTGAGAGTTGTTTTCCCAACATATTATCTGCAAAATATAGATCCTAATAAAGCATTAATTATCAATAAATATGGGTTAAAAGACATTTTAGAAGAGGAAAGAAGATGGCAGGATGAAGAAAAAAGAAAGGAAACCTTAGGGAATATTTTAAGTGTGATTTTCATATTAATTTTTGCTTTAATTCTATTTGCAGGTATTTTTATTCCTATAAGGATATATCACAAGTATGGTAGGGAACCAGAGGTCAATTATGATGGGGTATATGAGCATGAGCCTCCTGATGATTCTCCACCTGCATGGGTAGATATGCTTATCAATCAGTCAGATGCTGTATCTCCGAATTCTATTGTTGCTTCCACTTTAGAACTTGCAAGAAGAGGATGTTTGAAGATCCAAGAAGAAGTAAAAGAGGGGTTTTTAGGGACAAAAAATAAGGATTATAAAATTATTCTTACAGGGAAGAAGATAGAAGACGATTTAAGTGAAGAGATAAGGCTTTTACTTTCTAAATTCCAAGATTTAGGGGAAGAATTTTATCTCTCAAAGCTTAAGAAAGTTGATCTATCAAGCTTTAAATCAAAATTTGACAAATTAGTGAAAAATAAAATCTATAAAGAGAAAAAATGGATTAACGAAGAAGGAATTAAATATTTAAACATCTGGCTTGTTATTATCTTTGCAATAGAATTTTTATCTTTTATTCTAACATCAATTTCTTCAAGTTTTATGAAAAATGCACCTTTGTATTTTTTACCTTTATTTATATTGGGTTTCATCAGTATTTTTTTGAATCTTATATTCCGCAAGGCTGTGAAAAGATATACTCCTGAAGGAAAACTTCTTGCTTTAAGATGGAGAGCCTTCAAAAAATTCCTTCAAGATTTCTCCCTTATGTCCCAATATCCTCCTTCTTCATTAGTCTTATGGGAAAAATATTTAGTCTATGGAACAGCCTTAGGAGTAGCAAAAGAAGTATTAAAAGCAATGCAAATGCTTAATGCACCTATAGAAAACATAGACTGGTATAATCCAGCTATGGTAGGTTCTATGGCAAGTTTAGCTGAATCCATTGAAAGTTTCAGTTCTTCTTTAGAATCTTTTAGTAGTGCCTTTTCAAGCAGTGTGGCATCATCAACTTCCTCTGGATCTTCTGGTGGAGGTGGTGGTGGAGGCGGAGGCGGGGGTGGAGGCGCAAGCTAAAGATTACTATTTAATTAGTACTAACATAGTAATCATGCCTATTATTATTGTGACTGATATAAAGACTGAAGCAAATTTTTCATTTAAGCCTCTTTCATGAGAATAAATAACTGCTACTAAAGGTGCAGGAAGTAGAGAGCCGATAGAGATAATCCTTACAATAAAAGAAGGACCAAAAATAGTAAAAAGTAATATGGAAAAGATTATCCCTGGTATAAGCCTTATAAGAACTCCCCATATTAGTGCTTTAATCTCTTCCATATTGAGGTTTAAATCAAGGAAGAAGCCAATGGTAAAGAGAGCGAGAAAGCTATTGGGAGCTGCAATTTGAGAGATAACATTTAAAAAAATCTCTGGAAATCTTACATGGAATAAGTTAAGTATAAGAGCCGCAAAATAAATATCCAAAGGGAAAAATAGAATTACCTTTTTTAAGACTTTCCCAAAATCTATTTTCCCTTCTTCCATAGCAATTAAAGATATAGCATATGCAAGACCAAAAACAATAAAGGAATTTCCCATATCAAACATTGCCATATAAGAAAGTCCATAATCTCCATATGCACTTTGGATAAAGGGATAGGAAAATAATCCCACATTATATCCACATATAGAAATAAGCAAGGTCCATTTAGTCTTCTCATCCAAGTTTATTCTCTTTAAGATCTCTCTTCCTACAAAAAATACAAAGAATCCTAAGAAAATAGATACAAATGGCAAAACAAAAAGATTTTTATCAAGATTTGAAGTGAGAAAGATCTTAAGAATTGTTGCAGGCAATGTGATATACATTACAAATCTACTAAAAACAGTCCCAGTTTCTTCAGGCAAGATTTTTATTCTTTTAACTATATAACCCAGTATAATAACCAATATATTTGTAAAGATTTTCTCAAGCATTGCAACCACCTTAACTATTTACTTTAGATTTAAAGCATTATAACATTTTTTAGATACCTGTAATAAGGAGGAGAAAGCATGATACTAATATGGGATAAAGATTATAACGAACTTATTGGCTTTCTTAAAGACCAAAAGGAAAAGCCTTTCTTACTTTGTGATGAGAATACCTTTAATGCATGTGGAAAGTCTATAGCAGAAAAATTAAAGAAAGAACAATTAGATCATGATTTATTGATGCTCCCTAATGATGCTCATGCAGATGAAAAGAACATATGCAAGCTTATGTTAAATACAGAGGATAATCATCTTATTATATCTATAGGATCTGGAAGTCTTACTGATATTGCAAGATTTTCAGCCTATAAACAAAAACTTAGATTCATCTCAGTGCCTACTGCTCCTTCTATGGATGGATATGCATCATCAGTAGCTGCACTAACTATAGATGGACTCAAAACTACAGTCTCTGCTTCAGCTCCAGAAAAAATTTTTGCTAATATAGAGGTTATTAAGAATTCACCTAAAATTTTAAAGTTAGCAGGCTTTGGAGATCTTATGGGAAAATTTACAGCTCTCTCTGATTGGAAATTAGCAAATATTATTACAGAAGAGGATATAAATTGGGACGTATGGAATACTATGTATAATACATGCGAAAAAACTCTAAAAAATGTAGGAGAAAGTGAATTTGAGAAGTCATTACTTGAAGGACTTGTAAAATCTGGAGAGCTTATAGCAATTGTAGGAAATTCAAGACCTGCTTCGGGTTCAGAGCATCATATATCTCATTATTTAGAATTCTTAGGGTATGACCTTTTTCATGGAATAAAAGTAGGAATCTCAACTTTTTATGCAATAAAGCTATATAAGTATCTTCTAAATCTTGATTTGGAGGATTTAGAAAGATTTCAAGATGTAAGGATAGATATTGATGAATGGGAAAGAGAGATGGAGGAGAACTTTCCTAAAATCCAAAATAGAATCATAGAGGAGAATATTGAAAGGATAAAAGACTTCAATAATGCAAATTATAGAGCAAAAATTTTAGAGAGGATAAAAAATAAAAAAGATGAGATCTATGAGATAGCTAAAAGTTTAATAGAAAAAGAGAGTGAGTTATCAGAAGGATATAAAAAATTAGGATTTTCTGTGGATCCAGAAGAATGGGGGATTAAAAAAGAGGATATTAAAAAAGCTTTACTTTACTCCTTATATATAAGGGAGAGATTTACTATTCTCACTCTTTACCAATTTTTAGGAATATTAAAAGAATTGGCACAAGATGATATAATTTAAATATGAGAAAGAGAATTGGTATCCTCATTGACAACTTCTATAATTATCAATGGAGCATTTTACAAGGTATATTCTCCGCTGGAGAGAAGTCTGATGCTAATCTTTTTTGTTTCGTAGGAAAGTCATTAGAATCTCCTTATGGATACGAAAAACAAGGGAATCTCATATATAATCTTGCGGATAAGGAGAATGTTGATGGTCTAATAATCTTTAGCTCTGCCATAGGTTCAGATGTATCTTTTGATGAGCTTGTAAATTTCTGTAAAAACTTTTCTAAAAAAATTCCTACAGTAAACATAGGACCTCCTATAGAAAATATTCCAAGTATATTCATAGATAATAAAACAGGATTCCAAGAGCTTCTCATACACCTTATAGAAGACCATGGATATAGGAATATTGCTTTTATAAGAGGACCAGTCATGAATGAAGAGGCAGATATAAGATATGAGACATTTATACAGGTAGCAGATCAATATGGAATAAAGATAAATCCTGATTTTATTTATGAGGGGAACTTTCTTAGAAATTCAGGAGCAGAGGCTGTTAAGACGTTCCTTGATAAAAGAACATTAAAATTTGAAGCATTAGTCTCTTCTAACGATGATATGGCTCTTTCTGCATTGGAAGAACTAAAAACAAGAGGTATAAAAGTTCCTGAGGATATTGCCATAACAGGTTTTGATGATGTGGAAGAGACAAGTCTTGTAACACCACCTCTTACTACCGTTCATCAACCTCTTTACGAAATGGGAGAAAAATCCGTAGAGATGCTTCTATCTATCATCTCAGGAGAGAGAGTTCCTGAAAAGGTATTTCTTCCCACTAAGCTTATTATTCGGAATTCTTGTGGGTGTGAATTTTCTGGCATTAATAGGGCAAAAGTAGAAAGAAAAGAAGAAACTATACATCTAAGTTTTGAAAAACTTAAAGAGTTTAGTAAGGAATTTATCAAATATGTAGAGGAAAATCTTAGAAATTTTGAGAAAGAAGAGGAAAGACATAATTTAGAAAAAATTTATATGTCTTTCATTGAAGCATTAGAAGAAAAGAATCCAGATATATTTATCAGCACTTTAGAGGATATTCTCCAAGAAAAAGAGACGGAAATAGAGAACCTTAGCATTTATCAGGAATATATCTCCTTGCTCAGAAAATTTTTATTCTACTATTTTGATAAAGAAAATCTTCACAATGCAGAAAACTTATGGCATCAAGCAAGAGTCATTATTAATGATTTTTCTGAAAGAAATCAGGGTTATAAGAGAATAAAAACAGAGCTTGAGACAGAACTTATGGGAGAGATAGGAGGGGATTTAATCTCAAATTTTGAAATAGATAGTATTTTAAATCAAATATTAGAAAGACTCCCTGATTTAGAAATTCCAAGCTCTTACATAATATTCTATGAGAATAAAAATATACCAAGTAGAAAGGGAAAACTGATATTTGGGTATAAAGATAGGCAAAGGATCCCTGAAGATAAAATCTTCCCCATTAAAAAAATAATTCCAGAAGAAGTGTCGCCTACAATAAGGACTACTTATATTATAGAGCCTTTATATTTTCAAGAAGATTCCTTTGGATATGCATTATTTGAAATGGGACCAAATAAAGGAATTATCTATGAGATTTTAAGATCTCAGCTCAGTGCAGCTATTCAAGGAGCTTTACTTTTTGAAGCAAGAGAACAATATGAGAAAACACTTGAAAAATATATAGAGGAGCTTACAATTTTAAACGAGACAGGAAGTGCTATTAGTTCTGCTTTAGAATTAGACCTATTATTGGAGTTAATACTAAAGCAAATCTCCAGAATTTTTGACTTCTCTGCTTTATACATCGTTCTCTGCAATGGATGTACTAAAGATGAGAAATTTAATATTGCTGCTAAAAATATTAAAAATGAGGAGGCCACAATTTCTCATTATGATAATAAGCGAATATTTAAAGTAATAGAAGATAAGTCTCCTCTACTCAAGACATATAAAAAAGGAAAGATAAAATCCTTTTTAGCAGTACCAATCATAGCTGGTAATAAAGCAATTGGAGCTCTTGTTTTAAAACACTGCGAAAAAGAAGATATCTACGACGAGCATAGTATAGAACTCCTCTCTACCATATCAGATTTTGCAGCTGTTGCTATAGAAAATGCTCGCCTTTTTGATGAGACGAAACGCTTAGCAACCACAGATCCTTTAACTAATGTTTTAAATAGAAGAGCATTAGAAGAGGTATTTCAGAAAGAAGTTGCTAAAGCTCAAAGATATGATCGTCCTTTATCTGTTATAATCCTTGATTTAGATGATTTTAAACTATTTAATGATACTTATGGACATATTTTTGGGGATCAAGCTCTAAAAGAAGTTGCTAATACCTTAAAATCATCTTGTAGAAAGGTAGATGCGATTGGAAGATATGGAGGAGATGAGTTTACCATCATACTTCCTGAGACAAATTCCTCAGGATGTATAAGAGTAGCAAAGAGATTATTAGAGCGTATACAAAATACTTCATTAGTAACCCCAGATGGTAATAAAATTGCTGTTACCGTCAGTATGGGAATAGCATCCTACCCTGAAGACACTTCAGAGCCAGAAAAACTTCTCTCCCTTGCAGATACTGCTATGTATAGAGCGAAGATTGCAGGAGGCAATCAATTTTCAACAATAAGTTCAGAGGTTTCTCAAAAAGAGTTTGAGCCTAAATTTGACACATTGATGGGGCTAATTAATGCCATTGATAGTAAAGATAATTATACTTTTAAACACTGCAGAGATGTTTCCAAATATGCATGTACCTTAGGAGAGGTCTTAGAACTTTCTCAGGAAGATTTGGAGATCTTAAAAATCGCAGGCGAACTTCATGATATAGGTAAAATAGGTATACCTTCTGAAATACTTAAAAAACCAGGTAGTCTCAATGAAGACGAATGGAAAATAATAAAAGAGCATCCAAGATTAGGCTTTTTAATATTAAACCAACTTCCTAAAATGGATAGATTACTACAAGCAGTCTTGCACCATCATGAAAGATATGACGGAAAAGGATATCCTTCTGGTTTACAGGGTAAAGATATTCCTCTACTCGCAAGAATCCTTGCAGTAGCAGATGCTTACTCAGCTATGAAATCCAATAGACCATACAGAAAAGCCCTTTCTAAAAAGGAGATTCTTAAAGAATTAAAGACAAATATGGGCAAGCAATTTGATCCAGAAATTGCAGATAAATTTATAGAGCTTCTTGAAAAAGGATTAATTGATTAAAGTCTTATTGTAAATAAAATCCTAAAAGAATATAATTTTCTAAAATTCAGATCTAATAAGGAGGGCTATACCTATGAATAACTTCGTATTCCACAATCCTACAAAAATTATCTTTGGAGTGGATACCACTAATGAGGTAGGAAAAGAAGCAAAAAATTATGGAAAGAAAGTACTTCTTGTGTTAGGACAAGGAAGCATTAAAAAAATTGGACTTTATGATAGAGTAGTAGGACTTCTTAAGGATAGCGGATTAGAAGTCTATGAACTTGAAGGGGCAAAACCAAATCCAAGGGTAGACTTAGTAAGAAAAGGAATTCAGATGGTAAGGGAAAACAAGATTGAACTTATTCTTGCCCTCGGTAGCGGAAGTGTAATAGATACAGGAAAAGCTATAGCAGCAGGACTTACTTATGAGGGGGATGTATGGGATCTTTTTAGATATAGAAAGCCCATAAAACCTACAATTCCTATAGGTGTAGTATTGACTCTTGCTGCTACTGGTTCAGAGATGAACGGAAATGCAGTAATTTCAAATATGGAAACCGAAGAAAAACTTTCTATATCAAGTCCCTATATCTATCCAAAATTCTCCATTCTTGATCCTAAAAATACTACTACTGTTCCAATGAATCACACACTCTATGGAATAGTAGATATTCTTTCCCATGTTTTTGAACAGTACTTTGATAGAACTGAAGGAGCTGTATTACAGGATCGTTTTGCAGAATCTATAATGAAAACTGTAATTGAGACTACCCCTAAGCTCATTAAAAATCCTGAAGATGTAGAAGCAAGAGGAATTATACTTTGGTGTGGGACAAATGCGCTAAATGGCATTATAGGAGTAGGAAAAGAACAAGATTGGGCAAGTCATGACATAGAACACGCTATATCTGCTGTATACGATATTTCTCATGGATTAGGACTTGCTATCGTATTTCCTCACTGGATGAGATATGTTATTGACGTAATTCCTCATAAATTTGCACAATTTGCAAGAAACGTATGGGGTATTCAAGGGGATGATGATTTTGAAGTAGGGCTTAAAGGCATTGATAGATTAATAGATTTTTATGAAAGCATTGGTGTCCCAACAAAACTTTCCCAAATAGGTATTAATGATGAAAGATTAGAAGAGATGGCAGAAAAAGCTACCCTATTTGGTCCCTTAGGGAATACCAAAAAATTAACCAAAGAGGATGTTTTAAATATCTTAAAGATGTGCTTGTAAAAACTTGCTTGACAGCAACTTTTTTCGCTGTTAGGATTATTAAAACTCTTCTGGAGGAAAAATAATGGAAAGAAGCAATTCCGTAAAAAAGGGCATAGAAAGAGCTCCACATAGATCTTTATTTTATGCTATGGGCTACACTCCTGATGAATTAGAAAAACCTCTTATTGGAGTTGTAAACTCTGCAAACGAAATGATCCCTGGACATATACATCTTGATATTATTGCTCAAGCTGTAAAAACAGGAATCCTTGAGGCTGGCGGGACTCCTATGGAATTTAGAGTAATTGCAATATGTGATGGTATTGCTATGGGACATAAAGGCATGAAATATTCTTTAGCAAGCAGAGAGTTAATAGCAGATTCTATTGAAGCTATGGTAGAAGCATACCAGCTTGATGGAATTATTCTTATAACTAACTGTGATAAGATTGTGCCAGGAATGCTCATGGCAGCAGCCAGGTTAAACCTTCCATCTCTTATCTTAAGTGGTGGACCCATGCTTGCAGGAAGATGGAGAGATAAAGATGTAGATCTCATAAGCTTATTTGAAGGTATAGGGCAGGTAAAGGCTGGGACATTAAAAGAAGAAGATCTTTATGAACTTGAACAGTATGCATGTCCAGGATGTGGCTCCTGTTCTGGAATGTACACTGCTAATACTATGAATTGCCTATCAGAGGCTTTAGGTATTGCTCTTCCTTTCAATGGGACGTTACCTGCTGCTTATGATGGTATAAGAAAAAGATTATCCAAAGAAGCAGGAAAAAGAATTGTCCAATTAGTAAAAGATGATATTAAAGCAAGAGATATATTAACAAGAACTGCATTTGAAAATGCTATAGCCGTAGATATGGCCCTTGGAGGTTCCACAAATACAGTCCTTCATCTCCTTGCTATTGCAAGAGAGGCTAATGTAGATTTACCCCTTGAAACCTTTCAGAAAATAGCTGAAAAAACCCCTAATATATGTAAATTAAGCCCTGCTTCCTCTCAACATATTCAACTCCTTCATGAAGCAGGAGGAATACCAGGAGTTTTAAAGGAACTCCTTAAAGGAAATCTTATAGATCCATCTGCCATTACTGTTTCAGGAAAAACTATCGGAGAAATTGCAAGGGGGGCAGTAGTGAAAGACAGGAATGTAATTAGGACTTTAGAAGATCCTTATGGAAAGGATGGTGGACTTACTATACTTTATGGAAATTTAGCTCCTGAAGGAGCAGTGGTAAAAAAATCAGCCGTAAGTCCTAAAATGCTAAAGCATGAAGGACCAGCAAGAGTTTTTAATAGTGAAGAGGAAGCTATAAAGGAGATTTATGCAGGACATATTAAAAAAGGTGATGTGGTTGTAATAAGATATGAAGGACCAAAGGGAGGACCAGGAATGAGAGAAATGTTAGGACCCACTTCTGCACTGTCTGGAATGGGACTTGATGAAGATACAGCTCTCATTACCGATGGAAGATTTTCAGGAGGAAGTAGAGGTGCCGCTATAGGGCATATCTCTCCAGAGGCAGCAGAGGGAGGTCCTATAGCATTGTTAAAAGATGGAGATATCATTGAGATAGATATTCCTGAGAGAAAATTAAATGTGAAATTAAGCGAAGAAGAATTAGAAAAAAGGGAAAAAGAATGGAAGCCTATTAAAAGGGAGATTGAATTTAACTATTTAAGAAGATACGCTGCCTTGGTAACATCTGCGAGTTGTGGTGCAGTGTTAAAAGATATATACGAAGAACTTTAATAAGGAGGGAAAGAATGATTATTACAGTAGTAGATCATTATCCTAAGATTCCAAATCCTCCAAGAGAAGCAAAATTAAGAAAGGCAATTCATACTTATGATCAAGGAAAGATGACAAGAGAAGAATTAGAAACTGTTTTTGATGAAGTTACAAAGGAGGTAATTGAAGAGCAAATATCAGCTGGAGTTGAGCTCATAACCGATGGACAAATAAGATGGGAAGATGGACAAAGCTATATAGCAAGAAAACTTAAAGGTATTGAAATAGGAGGACTTTTTAGATATTTTGACAATAATACTTATTACAGACAGCCTATTGTAAAAGAAGAGATAAAATGGAAGGAGCCCATCATCTTAGAGGATTGGAAAAAAGCGCAAAAGTATGCTGGAAATGTTCCTGTAAAGGCAGTATTAACAGGACATTACACATTAGCAAGATTAAGTAGAGACGAGTATTATAAAGATCTTAATTCTTTAGTTCACGCTTATGCCGATGCACTAATAGAAGAGGTAAAACTCTTAGAAGAAAATCATGTTCCATTTCTTCAGTTTAACGAACCCTCTATTCAATATTTCCCAGAAGACTTTAATTTATTCTTAGATGTGTATAAGAAAATTAGGGAAAATTACTCTGGTAAATTGGCAATTTATACGTATTTCCACACTGTAATTCCCATAAAAGAAAGGATCAAGGAGTTACCTGTAGATATATTTGGAATTGATTTTATCTCTCGGAAAGAGAACTTTGAAGTATTAAAAGACTTTCCTAAAAATATGGCTTTAGGATATGGGATTATAGATGCCAGAAATACTAAATTAGAAACACCAGAACAGATAGCAGATTTAGTAAAAGAGGCATTAAAGTACATCTCTGATGAAAATCTATTTGTCAATCCCAACTGTGGTCTTGAATATCTCCCAAGAGAGAGAGCTTACGACAAATTAGTCAATCTTACAAAAGGAGTAAATTTGGTAAGAGGTGAGAGAAAATGAAAGAAATAAAACTTCCTATACTTCCTACTACAAGTGTGGGCAGCTTTCCAAAACCTGACTATTTGATAAAAGCAAGAAATCAATATTCAAGAGGATTAATCCCATATTCTACTCTTCATGAGTTGGAATTAAAAGCCACTGAAGAGGTCATAAAAATGCAAGAAGAATTAGGAGTAGATATATTAGTACATGGAGAGATGGAAAGAGGAGATATGGCAACTTACTTTGCAGAAAATTTAGATGGATTTGCTATAAGTGGATTAGTAAGATCTTATGGAAATAGATACTACAAAAAACCAATTGTAATAGGAAAAATAAAAAGAACAAAACCTATTACAGTAGATATGTTTAAATTTGCTCAAAGTCTAACGAAGAAACCTATAAAAGGAATGCTTACAGGTCCATACACTATTGCAGACTGGTCTTTCAATGAATATTATGAAAATAAAAGAGATCTTACTCTTGATCTTGCTGAGGCTATAAATCAAGAGGCTTTGGAGCTTGAGGAAGAAGGAGCTATCTTTATACAGATTGATGAACCTGCAATCCCTACACATCCTGAAGAGATTAAAATTGCAAAGGAGAGTTTTCAGGTAGCCACAAGAGGACTAAGAAACTTCATTATTACACATATTTGCTATGGAGATTTTAGACCTATATGGGAAGAGCTAATAGACTTTCCAGTACACCAATTTGATTTTGAACTTACCAACAATGCTGATAAATTTTATCCATTAATTGAAAATTATGGGTTTCCAAAGGATAAGTATATAGCAATAGGAGTAATAGATGTACATTCTCATAGGATTGAAAGCATAGAAGAAATCAAGGCAAAAATTAAAGAAGCTTTTAAATACTTTAAGCCAGAACAGATCTTTATAGATCCAGACTGTGGTTTAAAAACAAGGACATGGGAAGAAGCAAAAGCAAAGATGGAAAATATGGTAAAAGCTGTAAATGAATTAAGAGAAGAATTTGCTAAGGAAGCTTATCCCACAGAGATAACAATAAAACTAAATGATTAATTATGAACCTAAGATATCTTTTGGAACAATGGAATTTTTGGTTAGATGAACTTTATAGCTATGCAGTTATAAGAAAAATATCCTTAGATGATTGGGAATTTACTGATAAATTAGGAACAAAATTAGAAAACATAAAGGTAGGAGAGAGTTGGAAAAAGCTCTCTCTACCTGTCTTTTTTAAAAAGAATATCATTCTTCCAAAAGATTTTTCAGATTCATATCCTCTTTATCTATCCATAGATGTAGGCGGAGAATCTCTCATCTATATTGATAATGTTCCATATGCAGAATTAAACGAGTATCACAAAGAGCATAAAATCCCTTTTAAAAAAGAATTTGAAATCTTAATAGAAGCAGTACCTAAGGGTCTTTTTGGACAGCATCAATATAATCCCATATTTAAAAAAGCAGAGATATTTCAAAGAGATAATGAACTATATAGAGCATGGCTTACTTTTAGTCTAATAAGAGAATTTGGCTTAGATTTAGAGAATTTAAATAAAGAACTTCAATATGAGATTGAAGATATCTTAGAAAAAACCTTAGGGAATATAAAACTTATAAGCTCCCAAGATGAGTTCTTACCAAGGATGAAAGAGACTAAAATGACCCTTGATATACTAAAGGGTTTATGGAGTATGCCTAATTTTCCTAAAATAGAAAAACCAATTCCAGAGGATATAAGAGATAGTATTATTCAAAATTCTGAAAAAGCACAGTCTCTTCTAAGAGATTTAAAGAAAAAATATCCTAATTTAGGGAAATATTACGCAATAGGGCATTCACATATAGATTATGCATGGCTTTGGACCAGAGAAGAGACCATAAGAAAAGCTCAAAGGACTTTTTCTACTATGATTACACTCATGGATGAATATCCTAAATTTTTATTTTTACAAAGCAGTGCTCAACTTTATAAAGATTTAAAAGAGCATAATCCATATATATTTGAAAAGATCCGTGAGAAGGTTAGGGAAAGAAAATGGATCCCTGAGGGTGGAATGTGGGTAGAGAGCGACTGTCAACTTCCTTCAGGAGAGTCTTTGACAAGACAACTTTTGTATGCTCAAAAGTTCTTTGAAAAAGAATTTGGGGAAAAATGCAAGATAGCCTGGCTTCCTGATACTTTTGGGTTTAATGCTAATCTGCCCCAGATTCTTAAAAATGCTGGGATAGACTACTTTGCAACCACAAAACTCACATGGAATGAAACTAATACTTTCCCATATGATCTATTCCTATGGAAGGGGCTTGATGGGACAAAAATTATTGCCCATATTTTTGGAAAAAGAGGAGGATATAACGGCTCTACAGAGTTAAAAGAGATCATAGAAAATTGGCAGAATTTTCACGGAAAAAATCTCTCTGATGGAATGATTTATACCTTTGGATATGGAGATGGAGGTGGAGGTCCCACCTCAGAAATGATAGAAAGATTGGAAATTATGCAGAATTTTCCTTATATACCAGAGATAGAATTTTCTCATCCAAAAGAATTCTTTCAAAAAATATCTAAAGACAATCTTCCTACATATTTTGGTGATTTATATTTAGAACTTCATAGAGGGACCTTTACTACTCAGAGCAGAATAAAAAGGCTGCATAGAATGGCAGAAAATCATATCTTCTTATTAGAGAGCCTTTATACTCTTCTAAACATCTTTGAAAATACCTCATATCCTAAAGATAAGTTAACAGAGCTTTGGGAAAAACTCCTAAGAAATGAGTTCCATGATATATTACCAGGATCCTCCATAAGAGAAGTATATACCGATACCGAAAGGGAATTAAAAGAAATCTTAGATGTAGAGCCAGAAATAAAGACCGAGGGAAATGAAAAAAGCCTATTTGTATATAATGCCACCTCTTTTCCCCAAAAATTAAAATTAGAGATCCCTTTGGAAGAGGACGAAGCATTATACACCGAAGATGGAGAAATTATACCATCTCAGAACAAAGGAAACACTGCATTAGTATACTCAAAAGATATAGAGATCCCAGCTTTAACATACACCACTTTTCCTATAAATAGAAAAACTCATGGATCAGATATTACAACAGATATCTTAGTAAAAAATAATACCATTGAAAATTCCTTAGTGAGGCTTGAGGTATTTAAAGATGGAACATGCCAAATATTTTACAAAGAAATTGGTAGAGATCTATTTATTGAAAAAGGAAACGTCATATTTGCCTATCCTGATAGACCACGATATTGGGAAGCATGGGATATCCCTTTAAACTATGAAAGGTTTAGAGAAGAATTAAACAAGATAGAAAAAATAGAGATAATAGAAAAAGGTCCATTAAGGGCTAAAATTGAAGTACTAAGAAGATACAGAGCTTCTGTAATAAAGCAAAGTTATGTGTTATATGCCTACTCTAAGAGAATAGACATAGAGACTGAAATAATGTGGAATGAAAGAAGAACTATGGTAAGAACATACTTTCCAATAAACATAAATGCATCTATATCTCAATATGAAATACCCTATGGGATCTTTTGGAAGCCTACCAATAAAAATACTTCATGGGAAAAAGCTCAATTTGAAATACCTGCTCAAAGATTTATTGATCTATCTCAAAAAGATTTTGGAGTAAGTATATTGAATAATGGAAAGCATGGACACAGTATAGATGAGAATGTCATAGGAATCACACTCCTTAGGTCTCCTATATCACCTGATTATTCAGCAGATTTAGGAAATCACCACTTTACATATTCAATTTTCCCACATGAAGGAGATTTATCAGAGGAAACTATTAAAGAAGCAGAAGATTTAAACAGACCATTATTTTCAAAAATTATAAAAGGGAAAATAAAAAGCAAAAGCCTTATGAAATGGGATAAAAATAACATAATTATAGGAGCAGTTAAAAAAGCAGAGGATGGTGAAGGGATTATCATAAGACTTGTAGAATATTTAGGAAAAGAAGCAGATGTAGAATTTTCTCTTCCTTTCCCTATAAAGTATGTCTATGAAACAAATATTTTAGAAGAGGAACAAACAGCTTTAATTCATCAAAAATCAAATCTAAAAATCCATATAAAACCTTATCAAATCAAAACATTAAAGTTAATTTATTGAATATTTTAAGATTTTATGATATATAATAGACAAAAAGCCAATTTACAGGAGAAGAGGATTAAAAATCTTCTATGAAGATAAAAAATAAAATATTTCTCTACTATATTGGCATATCTCTTATATTTTTTGCAATTCTTGAGATAATTTTCATAAACCTATTAAGGAATGAATATGTTAGTGCTTTTGAGACAGAGATAGTAACATATACAAACATATACATGGATGATATTGTCAGCAAATTGAAAGATACTGACACAAATTCTCTTTCCAAAAACTCTTCCTTATCTTCATATCTTTTCAATGAACTCTCAAAATTTAATACCGAATCCAATTTTGGAAAGATTGAAGGGATTATGATTCAGGAAGAAGATTCCAACTTACGTTTTACTACAAACCTTGATTTTGAAAAACTTCCTGATAAAGTACTCACTTTAGAGCATGGTAAAGTAGCCGATTTTAAGAATCATAAGTACTACTTTGTATATCCATTAAAGGAAAATCTTCGTCTTATATTAGGATTTAAGACTACAGCTTTAGAAAGTAGATTAAAGAAATCAACTATTGCTTTTTCTTTTCCTCTCATTGCCTTACAAATTTTCTTTACTATACTTTTCTACTCTTCTACAACTCACACCTATGTAAAACCCTTAGAAGAACTTGCTAAAAGTTTAACTATAGATCCTGCTTCAGATCCAGCACCAAAAGAAGAGCTATTACAAAAGAATGATGAGATCGGCATGTTATCTCGGAAAATTGCTGATTTTGATAGATCTCTTAAAAATACCATTAATACCCAGGAAGAGATTATACGGCAAGAAGGAAAAAACCTCAACATATTATTAGAGTTTATTTCACAATTTAACTTGGCTAAAAGACCTGTAAACATTATAGGTATCATAGATAGATTTTTCGGTTCTGATTTCCCTGCAAAAGTATATGATATATATCTTAAAAACCCAATTGAGGACAAAACTTTCTATGAAAAATTTCAGATTGTAAACCAGGAAGAATCAAAAGAGATCTTTGAAATGCTCCTGTTTTACAAAGATCAAAATAAAATTTTTACAGCAGAGGATCTAAAGTACTTCTCAAATCTTCCACAAGATTACTTATTAATCCCTCTAAGCAGGGAAAAATATAATTATGGATTCATAGGGATAGGAGAAACAAATTCTTATAAAACTCAAGATATAGTCAAATCTATCTTCTACCATCTTACAATAGCCTTAGAAAATGCCTTTTTGTATGAGTATAACGAACGACTTTCTAATTTAGATAGTCTTACAGGTGTATACAACAAACGTAAGTTAGATGAGTTTTTAGAAATAGAGACCGAAAGAGCCTTAAGGTTTGGACATCCCTTAAGTTTACTCTTTATAGATCTGGACAATTTTAAAAACATTAATGATAAGTATGGACATATATTGGGAGATAACTTCCTTAAAGAATTTGCCTCTTTTCTTGTAAAGAACCTGAGAAATATAGATATTATAGGAAGATTTGGAGGAGAAGAATTTGTGTGCCTTCTCATTGAAACCGAAGTACAATCTGCTTTTCTTGTGGGAGAAAAACTAAGAGATAAATGGAACAAAGAGAGACATATCATACCTATAAATGTAGAGAACAAAATAGGCACTTTAAGCATTGGAATCTCTAATCTACCTGTACATACTCAAAACACAATAGATCTTTTGATCCTTGCTGACAGAGCTCTTTATGAGGCAAAACGAGAAAGAAACAAAACATTAGTCTATAGTAAAAATTCCAGCAAGATTATTTAAGAAATCTCTGAATTTTTCTAAATTACCTTGCAAAAAATAATCCCCTTTACTTCCTTTCCAATCATATTTTGCCAATTCACAAACTACTTTATCCCAAGTCTCATCGTTAAAAGTCTTTGCACGAGAGATAATTCCCTGTCCTTTAGCATTAAAAAGAATACATAATACCTCTTCTTCTTTTATAACATGCTGAGAAATAAATTTCAGATTGTTTATATCTTCATCCAGAACTTTTATTACTACTAAACCTAAAGGAGTTTTTATAGCAGAATTTAAAAGTTCTTTTGCTATATAGACATTTAATTTCTCTTTTAAGTTTTTATTCTCTTTATATAATCCTTCAAGTTTATCTATAAGTTTTGTAACGTCCTCAACTAAATAAGGACTTCCAAGCTTTGCCTTTAAAAGATTATATTCCTTCTCCCGAATATCAAGCCTTTTAAGAATCCTTCTTCCTGCAATAAACTCAATTCTCCAGAAATCATTATTCTTCTTATAAACATCTAAAATCTTAAGTAAACCTAAATCTGACAATTTGTTTACATGTAGACCACCACAAGGATTGATATCTAAATCAGGGATTTCTACAATGCGAATTTTACTGTCCTGCCAATATATCTTTACCGAGATATCCTTTCTTATATATGTATTAACTTTTTCTTCTATTTCCTTTATCAATGAATCATTAAAATCCAGTTTTGTTGGTACTTCAATCTTGGAATGATCTTTAAAAATTTGAAATCCTGTAGTAGAAAGAGCATAATCTCTTTCCAAAATAGCAGATAAAAGATGCTGGGCAGTATGCTGCTCCATATAATCTTTTCTTAAATCTTCATTTATCTTTAATACTACTTCCTCACCTTCTACAGGCATTATTCCTTCAAGATACCCCTTATGCCAGATCTCATCATCGTCAGAAAATACATTAAAAACCATGAGTTTGAAATTATTTCCTAAGATCTCTCCCTCATCGGAAGGTTGCCCTCCACCCTCCGGATAAAAAATAGACTCCTCAGAAGAAAGAAGAATATATTCTTCTTCTTTCTTAACTCTTTTCACCTTTGTAGTCCACACAAGAGCTTCAGGATGAATATAATAAATCTTTTTAGTCATAATCCAATTATACTAAAACCCATAAAATAAAAAAGCCCCGAATTTTTCGGGGCTTTCTCGTCTAAATTATCTTCAATTATATGGACAATTTAGAATTTTCTATAACGAGGTGCAGAACTTCTTTCAGTTCTTGGCCTTGCTTCACTTACAATGATCTTTCTTCCATTAAATTCAAAACCATTGTAAGAGTCAATCAACTTCTGAGCTAAATCATCAGAAGTTTCAACAAAAGCAAATCCCTTAGATCTACCAGTGTTGCGGTCAGTGATAAGTCTTACGCTCTCCAGCTCACCTTCCTTTTCAAATAGTCCTCGCAGATCATCCTCTGTGGTCTGCCATGATAGGTTACCTACGTATAACGTCTTAACCAATTTAACGTACCTCCTAAAAAAAATTTACTTTTCCATTATACACTCAAAAATCTCTTTGTCAAATTTTATATTTAAATCTCTGAAAAATATGCTCTCTCATCTCATCTACAGGTTTTGATCTCTCTTCCCGAATCTTTGGTAAGAATATCCTTGAAAAAGTAAATCTAAGAACCCCTGATAAAATAAAGATAAGATGATATTCCACCAAATGAATACCTAAAAGCTGATTTACAAAAGTAATAACTGTAGGTGCTATATATTCAGTAATATAACCACCAAGAATATAGCCTATAGCATTTACTATCCCTATAAAAAAGTTATATACAGCAATATAAAAGGATCTATTCTCATCAGGAGAAAGATATAAGAGTAAATTGTTAAAAGTAAGATCAATACCTGGCCAAAAAATCCCTGATAATATTTGAACCATAAGTACAAAAAATAGCCATCTATTAGGAGCAGTAAAGCACCATAGAAAAGGAAGGAAACTCACTATTGTAGAACTCATAATAAGTACAGGCTTATTACCAAATCTATCTATAAGTCTTCCTAAAAATCGCACTGAAAGAATTGTAGCCAAATTACTAACAATTTGAACATAAAGAGCTATATCAAAAAATGACATCTTCAAATTTTTTAACATATATAGATTAAAATATGGGGCAGAGAGGCTTAGAGCAAAGTTCCAAAAAATTCCAAATATAAGAAAACTTGAAAAATTATGGTTAGATACAACCTCTTTAAATAGTTTACTAATCTTAACATTATTAAAATTGCTACTTTTCATTGGTGGATCTTTTACCCAAAAGAAAGATGCAATATCTAAAAGTCCAAATAATACTGCAATGGCAAATACAGTAGAAAAACCACTAAGTCCAGGCACCCTATCTAAAAATACTCCTATAGCAAGTCCACTTATAAAGGAAATTATTGTAGATAACATACTTCTGGAGCTAAAAAATCTTCCTCTAACCTCTATGGGAACCAGATCTCCCATCCAAGACATAAAACTTACATTTATAAAAGCACCACCAATAGCACCAAAAATAAGTAGGAACAGAATTATAGAAAAAAGTATACTCTTATCTTTTATAAAAAATGGAAGAATAGCTATAAAAAGCCAAGGAGCTCTCTGAACAAATCCACCTACAAAAAATAGTATCTTTCGTTTCTTTGTTTTCTCTAAGAAATAAGAGGCAAAGATCTGTATAGCACCACCAAGGACAGGCATTGCTAACATAATACCGTATAATAGATCTCCCAAACCAAGCTCTTTTGCAAATCCTGCTATAGGGGCACCTGTGGTTACATTAAAAAATACAATGCCAAAACATACGCCAAGAATAACAAGGTTTAAACTTTTTCTTAGCTCTTTATCTTCTATATAACTTGTACCAAAAAAATTACGTACTTTCACAGAAGAGAATTATACCATAAGATTTAAATAATATTTAATTCACTTAGAAACTATTACTAAAAATCTTTATAGTAAATTATTTCTAAAAATAAAAAAAATCAAATGATATCAGTTATGGAAATATTTGTATGTCTAACCCATTTTAAAGAAGAAATTTCATTATAAAGCTTCTTAATCTTCTCAACTTTGCCTCTCACTAAAATAACTTCCAAACAATTCTTTTCATCAAGATGAACATGTAAAGTGGATATTATTACATCGCAATAATGGTGTTGAATGTCAGTAAGCTTTTCTGAGAGTCCATATATATCATGCTCATAAACAATACTTATACTCCCTGCTACTTTTTCACTCTTTAATTCCCACTTCTCTTTTATAATATAATCCCTTATAAGATCTCTTATAGCTTCAGATCTACTGTTATACCCTTTTTCTCCTATGATCTTGTCAAACTTGGTAAGAAGATCCTCCTCTATTGATACACCAAATCTCTTAATATCTGTCATTTTTATCTCCGAGGTATTACTTTTATGAGTGATTATAACACATTTATTTTTATAAAAAGATGAAAAAATTCCTAATCTCATACTTTTTTGGTATAATATCCTAATATTAAAATTTGCCAGGAGAACATCTATGGAAGAAAAGATTGAAAGACTTAAAGAGCTACTAAGAGAGATGGAAAGGGTTGTAGTAGCTTTTTCAGGAGGAGTGGACAGCACCTTCTTGTTAAAAGTAGCCAAAGAAACCTTAGGAGAAAATGTGTTAGCAGTAACATTAGTATCTCCATTATTTCCTGAAAAGGAGATTAAAGAGGCAGAAAAGTTAGCAGAAGAGATGGGAGTAAAACTAATCTTAGAGAAAGATATCTCTTTTTTAGAAGATACAGCATTTTTAAACAATCCTCCTGAAAGATGCTATTTATGCAAAAAGAGAATATTCCAAAGAATTTTAAAGATAGCTCAAGAAAATCATATAAATTATGTACTTGATGGAAGTAATATAGACGATTTAGGAGATTACCGCCCTGGAATGTTAGCACTTAAAGAACTTGGTATAAGAAGCCCTCTTATTGAAGTGGGATTTACAAAAGAAGAGATAAGAAAACTATCAAAAGAATTAGGGCTTCCCACTTATGATAAACCTTCTATGGCATGCCTTGCTTCAAGGATACCTTATGGAGAAAAAATAGAAATACCAAAACTAAAGAGAATTGAAGAAGGCGAAGAATTCTTAAGAGATCTTGGTATCAGACAAGTAAGAGTAAGAGATTACAATAATACTGCAAGGATTGAAATAGAAGAGAAATATTTTGAAATAGTTCTAAATGATAAATTCAGAGAAAAAATTATAAATAAATTTAAGGAATTAGGATATACATTTATTACTTTAGATCTTGAAGGTTACAGAACAGGAAGTATGAATAAAACCATAAATAAAGCAAAGTAGGGGACACAATTGGTCCCCTACTATTAAATTAATCCAGCCTCTTTATGTTTTAAATATATCTTTTCAGCAAGATCATCCAGTAGTTTGAGATCTTCTTTTTTAGGTAAACCTTTAATGATTACAGGATCTATGATCTCAGCATCAAGATTAGATAAGAGACCTTTCAATATATCCAAAGTCCTACCACCCCATCCATAAGAGCCTATCACACTAATAAATTTTGTCTTTGGTTTTAATGCATTTGCCAAGTAAACAGCATATACAGCTTTTGGATGAGGACCAGTAAGAACTGTAGGAGTACCAACCACTATTGTCCCTGCATCTACCAATGCCATAGCAAGTTTCCCAATATCAACAGAAGATAGATCAAAAATCTCTACTTTTATATCCTTTTCAATTAATTTATCTGTCAAATAATCTACCATGATCTTAGTACTATTATGCATAGAGACAAAAGGTATCACTACAATATTTTTAGGCGGATTACTTACCCAATCCTTATAGGCATTTATAATAAAAGAGGGATTTTGGTATATAGGACCATGACTTGGAGCAATTAAGTCAATCTCAAGATCCTTTATTTTCTCTAAGTTTTTCTCCACAATAGTTCTAAAAGGCATCATAATCTCCGCGTAGTATCTTTTTGCTGCTTCATATACTAATCCTTCATCTCTTACATAAAGATCCGATGTGGCTAAATGTGAACCTAAAAAATCGCAGGTAAACAAAATTTTATCCTCTACTAAATAAGAAACCATAGTTTCTGGCCAATGTACCCATGGTGTATATATGAACTTCAAAGTTTTATCTCCTAAAGAAATCGTCTCACCATCAGCAACAGTTATAAATCTATCCTCAGGAATATGAAGATGCAACATAAGAAGTTCTTTACCCTTTGGATTTGTTACCACCTTTGCAGATTTATATTTTTCAAGGACAAAAGGAATACTACCTGAATGATCTTGTTCAGTGTGGTGAGAAATTACATAATCTATATTTTCTACTTCCTCAAGATATGAGGCTAAAACATGCTCCCTTGTTGGATCTACGGTATCAATTAAGGCAGTCTTATCAGTTCCATAAATGAGATAAGCATTATAACTGGTACCATCAGGAAGGGGAATTAAGGCATCAAATAACTTTCTATTCCAATCTTGAGCTCCTACATAAAAGATCCCATCTTTTATCTTTCTTGGCTTCATTATTGCTCCCTCCTTAAATTTATACTTTTTATATGGTTGTTATTATAATCATAATAATATAAAATTGCAAAATTTTTTCAATTAATATTTAAAGGTTTTAACAAGAACTAAATATACGAAATTTTTAGAGGATACCCTTTTAAAAGGTTTTATTAGATTAAAAGAGGAGAGACCTTAGAGTCTCCCCTCCCTACGCAGTAGCACCACCATCAATACTTATAATACTTCCAGTCATATAAGCTGCCTCATCACATGCTGCAAATAGAATAGCAAAAGCGATTTCTTCTTCTTTTCCTAATCTTCCTAATGGTCTTCTTTCTGACATCTCCCTTAATGATTCCTCAGGATTGGGAAGTTTATTAAGTCTCTCCTCAAGTCCCTTAGTAAATGTAGTCCCAGGACAGACAGCATTTACCCTTATATTTTCCTTAGCATAGTCTATAGCCATGGATTTTGTAAGAGAGATTAAAGCACCTTTTGAAACACCATAGGCACATCTTTCTGGTATTCCTTTGAGCCCTGCCTCAGAAGAAACATTTACTATAACTCCTCCACCTTGTTTTTTCATCTCCAAAACAGCATATTTTGAAAGGAAAAAAGGACCTTTAACATTTACAGAGATTGTCTTATCAAAATCTTCTTCCTTAGTATTCTCAACTTTTCCTGGTACTACAATTCCCGCATTATTCACAAGGATATCTATCTTTCCAAAAGCCTTTACAACTTCTTTAATAATTCTTTCAGCGCTCGCAGGAGAAGATACATCTCCTAAAATAAAAAGTGCCTCTCCCCCATGTCCTTTAATAATATCTACTGTCTCATTTCCTCTTTCAGCAGAAATATCATTAACAACAACTTTTGCTCCTTTCTCAGCAAACATAATAGCAGTTTTTCTCCCAATTCCAGAACCTGCTCCCGTTATTAAAACAACTTTATCTGTAAAGTTCATAGTCAATCCTCCTTATCTTCCAAATATCAGATTAGGTATTAAGAGGACCAAATCTGGGAAGAAAGCCACAGTCAGAAGAGCAGCAAAGACCGCTATCATAAAAGGCCAAGACTCTTTCATATATTCACCCAAGGATACATCCAAAATAGAACACACAGCATATGTGGCAGCTCCTACAGGAGGGGTAAAATTCCCTATAGCGCAAGCCATGAAAAATACAAGGCCAAAATGTACAGGGTCTATTCCTAATTTTAAAGCAATGGGATAAAAGATAGAGGTAAGCATAAGAATAAGCACTGTGGCATCAATAAAACATCCTGCGATAATTAAAGGCCCTATAATTATCAAGAGAAATATATACGGATTATTAGTAATTCCTAAAATTAAATTAGAAACAAGCTCAGTAATGTTTTCCCATACAATACCATAAGTGAATATGGAGGATAAAGAGATTAAAGACATGGTAGCACCAATATCAACCATGGAACCTTGCAAAGCTTCTAAGAAGCCTTTTAAGGTTAGATCTCCATATATCAATACTCCTACAACAACAGCATAAACTACACATAGTGCCCCTATCTCTGAAGGAGTAAAAAGTCCAAATCTTAATCCTACAAGAAGGATCACAGGAAATAGTAAAGCCCAGATACTTTGAAGAGCTGAGGAGCCCATCTCCTTCAAAGAAGCCCTTTTTTCTCTTTGAGGAGGAAGGTTTCTTATTCTTGATGTTATAGCCACACTAATCATTAAAAATACCATTACTAAAAGCCCTGGCATAATTCCCCCAGCAAAGAGTCTTCCTACGGAGACTTGTGCTATAGTTCCAAACAAAATAAGCCCTATACTGGGAGGAATTGTAGGTGTTTCTAAGGAAGACCAACTTAATATTCCAGCGGCATAACCTTTAGGAAGACCTCTTCTTATCATCTCTGGACCCAATATACGACTTTCCATTGCAGCATCAGCAATAGCAGAGCCAGAAACTCCACCCATAAGGGCTGAAAGAACACAAGAAACGTGAGCAAGTCCTCCTCTCAGATGCCCTGTTAAAACAGTAGCCAGATCAATTAACCTTGAGGTAATTCCTGCATGATTCATAAGATTTCCAGCAAATATAAATAATGGAATTGCTAAAAGAGTAAAGTTTAAATTTTGAGAAAGAGGAAGTTGTATAGGAGTAGTTATAGGAATTTCTCCCAAATGTTGCAGAAAAAACACTGTGCCTGAGATACCTATCGCAAAGGCAACAGGCATTCCCAAAAACATAAACAAAAAGAAAAATATTATTACTAAAAGCATGCTAAATTACACCTCCCAAATAAAGATCTAACTTTTATTCTGGGATTTATTTCCCTCCCTTAAAGTTTTTATCTCATCGGAAATCTTAAAAATTGTAGTAACAAGAATAAGAAAGCCCCCCACAGGAACACTCAAACCAGCCCACATATAACTAAATCCATACATCCCCTCAAAAGTCCTAAATCTCATAATATATGAGACCTTTATCCCAAATACAATAAGAAATATGCAAAAGGCAAGAATTACAAAATAATTGAATAATTTAGTATAGCTTTTCATTCTTTCAGGAAGTTTGTTGACCAGAATGTTTACAGACATAATTTTATTCTCTCTAAAAGCAGCATCTGTAGCCATAAACACTGACCAAGCAAATAAAAAAGAGGCAAGAGGATTTGCCCAACCAATAGGTCTATGAATAGTCCTTGAGACACCTGCGATAAATACTAAAATTGCCATAGCTATCAAAAGGACCTCAACTATAAAAGTCTCAATCTTTCCTGAATATTCATATAGCTTCCTCATTTTTATTCATCACCCCTCACACCAAAATTTAAAATTAAGAGAAGACCACCCCAAAATGGGTGGTCTTCCAAAAAGATTATTCTGTTATTTTTTTCTCATTTCCTTCCAAACTTTATCTTTTACTTCTTTTAGCTTTAAAACCTCATAAGCCTTTTCTCCAGCCTTCCTAAATGCATTAATATCAATATCTTTTGTCTCAATAATTGTCATTCCTTTTTCTTTAATAAGTTTCTTAACTTCTTCTTCTTTTTCAACAACTACTTTAGAAGCCTCCAAACCCGCCTTATCGCATTCTTCCTCAAGAATTTTCTGGTAAGTAGGAGGAAGGCTTCTGAACCATTTTGCACTTACTACTTCAAAGTTGATTAGCAAAATATGTTTTGTCTCACTTACATATTTCAGAACTTCATATAATCTCATTCCAGGAATATTGTTGTATACAAGCTCTACACCATCTATTGCCTTCTGTTGCAAGGCTGGATAAACATCACCAAAGGCAAGAGAGACTGGTGTTGCACCAAGAGCACGAACAGATTCTTGCCATACAGGTGTTCCAGGAGTCCTAATTCTCAAGCCCTTGAGATCTTCGGGAGTTTTGACTGGTTTATTAGTCATGAAATGTCTAAAACCTTGTATCCAGGTAAAGGAGAGTACTTTAAACCCATATTTCTCTTCTAATATTTTTAACCAGTTATGAACTGTAGGCATCTTTTTCAGCCTTACAACCTCTTCAGGAGAATCTACAAAGTATGGACAATTCATAACCCCTATTTCTGGAAGATACATTGCCATACGTGCTGCATCTGTATTCTGTCCTACATTTGCTCCTTGTCTAATCTGTTCAAGAATATCTTCTTCTACCCCCAATTGTGCACTATGATATACTTCAACCTTAAGTCCACCTTTTGTCCTTTCTTCTACAGCCTTTGCCCATTTTAGAAATCCATCGTGGAAAGGATCCAAAGGAGAAAGCACATGATTAAACTTAAGTACATATTTTGGTGTCTGAGCAGAAAGAGGAACTGCCAAAGCCACTAAAAGTAAAGCAGAAACTAATATTAAACTTACCTTTTTAAGATTCACAATACATCAACCTCCCCTTAAAAAATTTTTTGAAATTTAAAACCACTCCCTCTCTTTAAAAACCTATTAATACAAATCTTCCTCTCACCTCCCTAAAAGTTGTTAAAATCATTCAACCCAAAATTTAGGTTTCTCACCCTTTAATACTGAAATTAGATTCTCCACCGCCATTTTTGCCATATTCTCTGTAGCCTCTTGAGTATGAGCTCCTATATGAGAAGTCATCACTACATTCTCAAGATTTAAAAGAGGGGAATCTATAGGTGGCTCTTTCTCAAATACGTCAAGTCCTGCTCCCAAAAGCTTACCTTCTTTTAGTGCATTATAAAGAGCCATCTCATCAATAATTCCCCCTCTTGAAGTATTAATAATAACAGCTCCAGGTTTTACAAAAGATAATTCTTTATCTGAGATAAAATGATATGTTTCCTTTGTTAACGGCATATGTATGGAAATAACATCAGAGTTTTTTAAAAGTTCCTCTAAAGAAACATAGATTATGCCCTCTTCTGCTGCCCATTCTAAATCAAGATCTTTATCATAACAAAGTATTCTTAAATCAAAACCCTTAAGGAGTTTTACTAAACGCCTACCTATATTTCCTGTGCCAATAATTCCTAAAGTCTTACCAGAAAGTTCATAGCCAACAAATCTTTCCCAAGATCCTTCTCTGGTCTTTCTATCCGAAAGATTTATCTTTCTCAGTACTGTAAAAATAAGTCCTAAGGTAAGTTCTGCTACAGCATTACTATTTGCTCCTGGAGTATTGGTTACTAATATTCCTTTTTCTTTTGCCTTCTCTAAATCTATATTATCTACCCCTACACCATATTTAGATATTACTTTAAGTCTCTTTGCTTTCTCCAAAACTTTGGAAGTTACAGGATCTATCCCTACAATAATTCCATCCATTTCTTCTATAAGTCCAGCCAGCTCTTCCTCTGTGAGTACCCTTCCATATGGATTCATAACCACTTCAAAATTTTCCTTCTCTAACAGTCCTATACATTTATCTTTAACTGTCTCAAAACTTCTTGGAGTTATAAGTACTTTAAAAGCCAACTTACCTTTTCTCCTTTCTTTTAAAATCTTTTTGGAACAATAGCTTCCCTGGTCAATTTCAGATTTTCTATTGTTTTATCAAATCTTCTTAATGCAACACCTATAAAGAGAGTATCTATAATAGAAAGTTGGGCTATTCTTGCAGAAGTGCTTTCAGTTCTATAAAAAGTTTCTTCGGAAGATACAGCGAGTTTTATATCCAAAACTTTATCCATAGGAGTTTTAGCATAGTGAGTGATACCTATAGTGACTGCTCCTCTTTCTTTCACAAGAGTAAGTGCATCTACAATATCTTTACTACTTCCAGAGGCAGAAATACCTATAACCACATCATTAGGCTCCAGAATACTTGCTGCCATAGCCATTACATGGCTGTCTGTATAAGCTATCGTAGGTATACCAGTCTTCATAAACTTGTGTTGAGCATCAAGTGCTACAGATCCAGAACCTCCAACCCCATATATCTGAAGTTGCCTTGCAGAAAGAATTGCCTCAATTGCTTTTGCTAACTCTTGAACTGAAAGAATATTTAATGTAGCTTCTATAGCTCTAATATTGGCTAAAAAAACTTTCTTTAAGATTGTTTCAAGGTCATCTCCATCTTGAACTGCTTGATGTACCGTCTTAATAGGCTGAACTTTTTCAGCAGCAAGCATAATTTTTAATTCTTGAAAACCTCTAAATCCTAATTTTTTACACATTCTTACAATAGTTGCTTCACTTACTCCAATTCTTTCAGCAAGTTCAGTTATGGGAAGATGAAGAACCTCTTGCCACCGAATCAAGATATAATCTGCTACCTTTTTCTCTGACTCTCTTAAAGTATCTTTTCTCTCTTTAATCCTCTCAATGATACTAACTTCCTTCATTATTCACCTCTGAAAATTTTTTACATTTAAAATTAAATTTCCTCATTTCTCATAAATTTACCCAATCATGTAAATTTTTTACAAACCATAATTAGTTAAATAAATAACTTACTTTTGAATAATATCACAGTTGTAAATTTTGTCAATATAAAATCTTGAAGAAAATTTTTTTCATAAATAAAATAATTTTTAACACAGGGGCTCAGAAGCAAATAAAAAGAGATTACAACTTAAAGATTAGAGAGTAAATACTTGGTAGATTTAAAAAGCCTATTAGCATACTCCTTAGGATCCATCTTCCCATATTCAGGTCTTCTTACTTCTGGTACTATATATCCATCAAATCCACCATCTCTAAGATATATTAAGATTTGCATCAAGGGTATAACTCCTTCTCCAGGGAATAACTGCTGAGTCTCTCGTAGATAATATCTGGGAACATTTTCAGCATCTTTCAAATGTACAAACTTAATTTTTGAAAGATCTTTATCTTTCAATACATCTAAATCTTCTTCTGAAGAGTAAAAATCAAATGTGTCAAGGAGTAAAAAAATTTTTTCATTACCTTGAGCTATTTTCCATCCTCTTCCAAAGGTATTCACAATAGATTTAGATTTTATTCTAAGTACTATTGGTATCTCTACAAAATTTAAAAGCTTTTTAAGATTTCTATTAAATACATCTATTGCTACAATAGAGCTTAAATTTTCGGGCTTTTCTGCAGGATTAACTAAGAAATAAGGTATATTAAGTTCTTTTGAAATATCATATATTTTTTGAAAGTCCTCTTCATTGTATTCTTCACCAATCTTAGAATCATGCAGAATTATTAAAGGCTTTAAATTGTTGCTTTTCAAAACATTGTCTACGGAATGTACACTCTCTCTTTCTAAAAACTTTAAAATTTTGTCCAATCCAAGAGATATATACTCTGAATAATCCTTAGCTAAAGCTATCTCTTCTTCAAAGGAAAGTAGAATGGGATTATCCATAGACCATACAATTTCCATTTTTTTTTTATCCCTCCTAAAGTTTCTTAATCTAAATTCTAACATAAACATAGCTTGTCATAAATATTAAACTATGCTAAACTATCCGAGAAATTATAAGAAATAAGCTAAGGAGGTAGATAAAAACATGAGAAAGCCCGAAGAGATAAAACAGCTTATACAAGAGTTAACTGATTACAAACATTCAACACTCTTAGAAAATTTTGGACCTGAATATATAAGAAGAGAAACAGCTCAGAAAATGATCTCTCTTCTTAGATGGGTCTTGGAAGACTCATCAGCTCCAATAAATCTTAAATCAGATAAATCTTAAAAACAAGAGCATAACTTAATTATTTAAATTAGGGAGGTTTCCTTTTGAAGAAATTTTCTAAATCTAATTTAGACTGGGAAGAGAGGCTTGTCGTTTTTTATTATACAGCTCTGGAAAGTTATGTTGATAAATTAGAACTTTCTGAGGAGCTGAAGGATGAGTTAGATGAACAGATAGAAGAGGATGACTATTTAATTTTAGCCCAATTTCTTGCTTTAGCCACCAAAAAATTCTTGCAACAAGAAGGTGGACTAAAGCAAGAAGCGGATTGGGATTTACTGTTTCCACACACCTATTATATCCATTAGTTAATCATGAATAAGGATATTGAAAGGAAAATTATCTCAATCTTAGAAATTTTAAACAATGCTACAGAACCTGTTGGAGCAAGTTTTATATCGGAAAAACTCCTTGAAAGAGGAATTGAGCTAAGTGAAAGAGCTGTAAGATATCATTTAAAATTAATGGATGAAAGAGGGTTTACAAAAGTTGTAGGGAAAAAGGGAAGATTAATAACTGAAAAGGGAAGAGAAGAGATAAAAAATGCTCTTGTATCAGACAAGTTAGGTTTTATCATAAGTAAGATAGAAAACTTAGCTTTTCATGTAACCTTAGATAAATCTAATGGAAAAGGAAATGTAGTTTTAAATCTTTCAATTGTTCCTAAAAAAGATCTTAAAAAGGCTCTCAATATAATAGGAGAGATACTCAAAAAAGGATATGGCATAAGCGAGAAAGTTATAATCTTTGAAAGAGAAGATGAAGAAATAGTACCAGGCATTATAGTACCAGAGAAAAAAGCAATTATTGGAACTTTATGTAGTGTAACTATACATGGTATTTTAATAAAAAATGGTATACCTGTGAATGCTAAATTGGGAGGAGTTTTAGAGATAAAAGCTGGAGAGACCACAAGATTTCTTGAAGCTATAACTTATCAAGGTTCTACTTTAGATCCATTAGAAATCCTTATAAAAAGTGGGATGACATCGGTCATCAACACCGTAAGAAGAAAAGAGGGCAAGATACTTGCTACCTTTAGGGAGATACCACTTTCTGCCAGAGATGAGACAGAAAAAATCCTTGAGGAGATAAAAGAGATTGGGCTTTCTGGGAAGATACTTCTTGGTAAACCTAATCAAGAGATCTTAGCAGTTCCAGTCACTCCCGGAACTGCTGGTTTAGTAATAGCAGGAGGATTAAATCCATTAGCAGGCGTTATTGAAGCAGGAATAGATGCAGAAAATAAAGCAATGAGTATAATATATAAGTATGAGGATTTAATTCCTATTAAAGAACTCTTAGATTAAAGGAATTTTGATAAAAGCTCTTCTAAAGTTGGTAAATTCTTTCTTCTTTCTTCCCATTCCTCTTTTAAGCTCTCTAAAGAAGAGAGTTTAGTTTCTAAAACTTTCAAATTAATCTTAGGATTGGGACTTCCAAAGGTTTTCTTAGCATTTACACTTTTTTCAGGAGATAATAGATCAAAAACATCCTCTTCAAAAAAAGGAGAAAATGTTTTCCATTCATCAATTTTTAATTCATTGAAATTTTTCTTTTTCTCTTCGCAGTATCTCACCAAGTCTCCAATTATCTTATGAGCTTCTCTAAAGGGAACTCCCTTTAGGACTAAATACTCTGCAAGATCTGTAGCTAAAAGGAAAGAATCTTCTGCAAACCTTTTTAAGTTTTCTTTATGAAACTCAATCTTAGGAAGAAATCCAATCCAGACCTTAAAAGCCAATTTTAATTCATCTACAGCAGAAAATACCAATGGTTTATCCTCTTGAATGTCTCTGTTATAACTTAAAGGTAAAGCCTTTAATGTAATAAAAAGATCCATTAGATTTCCTATTATTTTTCCTACCTTTCCACGGGTAAGTTCAGCTACATCAGGATTCCTTTTATGAGGCATCATACTGCTTCCTGTAGAATACTCTTCTGGTAGTGTTAAAAATGAGAATTCTTGAGATGACCAAAGAATAATCTCTTCTGCAAGACGAGAAAGATGAAGATATGTCAAGGAAGCAAAGAATAAAAACTCTAATGCAAAATCCCTATCGGAAACAGCATCCATACTATTTTGAGATATTTTTGAAAACTTTAAAAGTTTTGCAGTATATTCTCTATCAAGGGGAATACTACTTCCTGCTAATGCACCTGATCCAAGAGGCATCACATCTAATCTTTTATATAGATCTCCCAGTCTTTCCAAATCCCTTTCAAACATAGAGTCGTAAGCAAGAAAATAATGTCCAAGGGTAACTGGCTGGGCATGTTGAAGATGAGTATATCCTGGCATTACTGTATCTATATGTTCTTTTGCAAGACTAAGAAGCACAGCTCTAAACTCTATAAGAAGGCTTGAAATTTCACAAACCTCTTCACGAAGGTAGAGTCTGAAATCTATTGCTACCTGATCGTTCCTACTTCTTCCTGTATGAATCTTCTTTCCTATATCACCTATTTTTTGCGTTAACTTCTCTTCTATAAAAGTGTGAATGTCCTCTGCATCACTGATAATATTAGGATCAGTTAAAATTGACGAATTAAGATCTAATATGGCATCTCTAAGAATTTGCATCTCATTGGAATTAAACATACCTATCTTTTTCAAAGTAAGGAGATGAGCACAAGTTCCAACAAGATCAGCCTTCCAAAGTCTTTTATCAAAACTTAGAGAAAAAGTAAAATCTTCCACATCTTTATTTAGAGACTTTGTCCAACGACTTTGCCAGAGAGCCATTTTTCCTCCTTATAAAACTCTTGAATAGCCCTATAATCAATATCACCGTTAATCTCAGAGAGCATTTTGATTATGGCATTCCACATATCCTCGGCTACAATACATGGAATTCCTACATCAAAACAAGCTCTTCTCCATAATTTATCCTTTTCACCGATAGCTACTACAAGATCAAAATTATAGGAAGTAAGAGTTGTAAGCTCATCCCCCTTAGGCTCTATCTTAATAAATCCATCTCTTTCTTCTAAAGAATACAATTTATATCCCTTTTTAATGAGAGTATCCCATAAAGCCTCAAAGTATGTGGTAACAAAAATTCTTCCACCATTTATAGGCACTTTTATACCACTGGCAAGTAATGCTTTATAAATAGCTTTAGACCAATCATAATCTATTCCCATAACTTCACCTGTAGATCTCATCTCAGGACCAAGTTCTATTTCGGCTCCTTTTATTTTTGTAAAGGAAAACACAGGAGCTTTTATAGCATAGTAGTCAGGAGATGGATGAAGCCCTGGTTTGAGATTAAGATCTTTTAAGGAGTAGCCCAGAGCTATCTTAGTAGCAAATCTTACAAGAGGAAGTCTTAAAATTTTACTCAAGTAAGGAACTGTTCTTGATGCACGAGGATTTGCTTCCAACACATATACCTTCTCATCTTTTTTGGAAACCACATATTGGATATTTAAAAGTCCTTTCACCTCAAGTCCTAAAGCAATCTTAGTAGAGTAATCTACAATAGTATCTATTACCTTCTTAGATAAAGAGTAGGCAGGGAATACTGTAGTACTATCTCCAGAATGAACTCCTGCTCTCTCAATATGTTCCATAACTCCAGGAATAAATACTTCCTTTCCATCGCAAAGAAGATCTACTTCTGTTTCCTTACCTAAGATAAATTGATCTATCCAAAGGGGTAAAATTATATCTCTTCTTTTAAAATAGCTCTCCAGATCCTCCATATTTGTTACTATAATCATAGCCCTTCCACCAAGAACATAAGATGGTCTTAAAAGTACTGGAAAGCCTATTTCATTTATTACTTCCCTCGCTTCCTCAAGATTTCTTATGTAATATCCCTCAGGTCTTGGAATATTAAGTCCTCTTAAAAACCTATCAAACTTTTCTCTATCTTCTGCAAGATCAATACTTTTCTGAGAAGTACCAAGGAGATAAAAACCCCTCTGAGTCAAATTCTTTAAAAGATTTATAGCAGTTTGACCACCAAACTGAGATATAAATCCAAGAGGTTCTTCTTGTTCCATAATATTGGTAACATCCTCTGCAGTTAAAGGCTCAAAGTATAACCTATCAGACATATCAAAGTCTGTACTTAAGGTTTCAGGATTGTTATTTATCATAACAGATACAAGTCCTTCTTCTCTTATTGCCTGTACTGCATGTACAGTACAATAATCAAATTCAATCCCTTGCCCTATCCTTATAGGTCCACTTCCGATAACCACTACAGACCTTTGAGGATTCTTTTGAGCTTCATTTTCCTCTTCATAAGTAGAGTAATAATATGGACTTTGAGCTGAAAATTCTGCAGCACAAGTATCTACAATTTTGTAAACAGGGAAAATTTTGTGTAACCTTCTGAATCTAAAAATTTCTTCCTTTGTAGCATTTAAAAAGCATGAAAGATCATAATCCCCAAGTCCAATCTTCTTAAGTCTTCTTAATTCTTGAGGTGTTATTTCAGAGAGAGATTTACCATTATATTCTTTGGAAAGTTTAATAAGATTATAAATCTTTGTGAGGAAGAATTTATCAATCTTTGTAAGTTCATAAGCTTCGTCAACACCCATGCCTCTCCTAAATCCCTCAGCAAGGAGGAAGAGCCTCCTATCATCTGCTTCTTTCAAATATTTTTTTATTTCCTCATCAGTAAAATAGGAAAATCTATGATCAAAAAGACCAGCCTCAACCTCTAAAGATCTTAATGCTTTTGAAAGAGCCTCTTCAAAGGTTCTTCCTAATGCCATTACCTCTCCCGTAGCTTGCATCTGTGTCCCAAGTCTTCTTTCTTTCACTTTAAACTTTTCAAAAGCCCATTTTGGAATCTTAACCACTACATAATCTAAAGCAGGCTCAAAAGCAGCATAAGTTTCTTTTGTAACAGGGTTTCTTATTTCATCAAGAGTCCTTCCTAAAGCAATCTTAGCAGTAAGCCTTGCAATAGGAAATCCAGTGGCTTTTGATGCTAAAGCACTGGATCTACTCACTCTTGGGTTTACTTCTATTACATAGTACTCTCTACTATTAGGATTTAACGCAAACTGAATATTGCATCCACCTTCAATTTTAAGGGCTGAGATGATTTTTAAAGATGCGCTTCTTAACATCTGATATTCTATATCATTTAGAGTTTGTGTGGGAGCTACAACTATACTATCACCAGTATGAATCCCCATAGGATCCACGTTTTCCATACCACATATGGTTATCACATTTCCTTTTCTATCTCTCATTACCTCAAATTCTATCTCTTTCCATCCTACAACACTTTTTTCAAGTAAGACTTGACTTACCGGACTTAACTTTAGACCTTTAAGTAGAGCTCTTTCAAATTCCTCTTCTGTCTCTACAACACCTCCACCTGTTCCTCCTAAAGTATAAGCAGGTCTTATAACCAAAGGAAATCCCATCTCCCTACCAGCTTCTCTACCTTCATCTATGGATCTTACTACTACACTTGAAAGTACAGGTTCTCCAATCTCTCCCATTCTTTTCCTAAATAGCTCTCTGTCTTCCGCCATACTTATGGACTCCAGAGATGCTCCTAAAAGAGGAATATCAACTTTATCCAAAACTCCTGAAGAAGCAATTTCCATAGCAAGATTTAAGCCTGTCTGCCCTCCAAGAGTAGCAATAATCCCATCAGGTCTTTCCTTTTCAAGAATCCTACTTATACTTTCCACAGTAATAGGTTCTATATAAATCCTATCAGCCATTTCCCAGTCGGTCATAATAGTAGCAGGGTTGGAATTAACAAGGACTACTTCTACACCTTCTTCTCTTAAAGCCTTGCAAGCTTGAGTTCCTGAATAATCAAACTCTGCTGCCTGCCCTATCACAATAGGACCCGAACCTATGACTAAAATTTTCTCATACTTTTTCTCCAAGAATGACCACCTCTCTATACAATAAGTCTATAAAACTCGTCAAATAAGAATCTTGTATCCAATGGACCTGGTGATGCCTCTGGATGAAACTGTACTGCTATAATTGGTAGAGAGTTATGTTTTATTCCTTCCACAGTATTATCATTTAGGTTATAGTAATTTACCTCAAAACCGGAAGGTAAGGTGCTATCATTTATGGCATAGCTATGGTTTTGAGAAGTAATAAATACCCTCCCTGAATCTGTATTATAAACAGGATGGTTTGCACCACGATGTCCAAATTTTAATTTATATGTCCTTCCCCCCACACTCAAGGCTAAAAGTAGAATCCCAAGACAAATACCTAATATAGGTTTCTCCATTTTTAAAATACTTCTTATCGTTTCTTGTACATAAGGAACATTAGAAGGATCCCCAGGTCCATTTGAGAGCAATATCCCATGAGGTTCGTAATTTTTTATATCTTCAAATGAGGTCCAAGCAGGAAAAACTTTTATTCTAAAATTATATTTTAAAAGCTCCCTTATAATTCCTCTTTTCACACCAAAATCAAGAAGTGCTATTCTTTTTTCTCCCTCAGGATTTATTTCGTAAGGCACCGTGGTAGTTATCCTTCTTACTAAGTCTAAATAATTGAAGTCATAATTTGCGAGTTTTTTTGCAAGGACAAAGGGATCTTTTTCTTCAGTGGAGATTATAGCTTTCATAGTACCAAATTTCCTTATCTCTCTCACAATAGCTCTGGTATCCACATTATGAATCCCTACAATTTTATTTTTGATTAAAAATTCAGAAAGGGTAAGCTCGCTATCCCAATGAAATTTATAGTCATTAAATTCTCTTGCTACAACTCCTGCACTATAAATTTTATTGCTTTCTAATCGTTCCATATCTATTCCATAATTTCCTATTAGTGGATAAGAAAAGACAATAATTTGATTAGTATATGATGGATCTGTCAGCTCCTGTGGATATCCAATCATACTGGTATTGAAGACAATTTCTCCTACTTTCTCCCCTTCATATCCAAAACTTTCACCTATATATGTATGCCCTGTTTCTAAGACAAGAGTAGCCTCTTTATTCTGCATAAGATTCACTCCTCTTTAAAAGGACTTCTTTAATCTTTTTAAGCCCAAAATCCAGCTCTTCTTTTGTTATAATCAGAGGAGGAAGAAGTCTTAATACATAATCTCCTGCAGAAAGGACTAAAACTCCATTTTCAATTAATTCTTCTATTACCTCTCTTACTTTTATTTTTAATTCTATACCCCATATTAATCCTCTTCCTCTAATCTCCTTAATAATAGGGATCTCAGTTTTTAATTCACTAAGTTTTTTTTCTAAATAAACTCCTTTTTCTTTAACATCCTTAAGAAATTCTTCTCTTCCAACTAAATCAAGTACTGCCATACCTGCTGCACATGCTACTAAATTTCCTCCCATTGTAGTACCATGAGCACCAGGACCCATAGTACCGGCAATCTCCTTAGTAGTACAGACAGCACCTAAGGGTAATCCTCCTCCTAATGCTTTTGCAAGAAGAATCATATCTGCGTAAATTCCATAGTATTCTTCTGCAAGGAAATATCCTGTCCTTCCTATACCAGTTTGTATCTCATCAAGGATAAGAAGTATTCCTTTTTCTTTTGTGATACTTCTTACCTCTTGTAAATACTCTTTATTTGCAGGATAAATCCCTCCCTCTCCTTGGATAGGTTCTAAAATCACAGCACATGTTTCTTCATCAATGGCTTTTTCAAGAGAGGAAATATCATTAAATGGCACATAGGTAAACCCAGGCACCATAGGTTCAAAGCCCTCTTGATATTTTCTTTGTCCTGTGGCAGAAAGAGAGCCATAAGTTCTACCATGGAAAGAATTTTCCATAGTTACAAACTTCCATCTTCTGCCGTTAAAAAATTTCCTTGCAGTTTTTATAGCAGCTTCTACTGCTTCGGTACCACTATTAGTTAAAAAAAATGCCTCCCTTTTTGTAAGAGAGGCAAGTTTTTCAGTAATCTCTAACTGGGGCAGGTTATAAAACAGATTTGAGACATGTGAAACCTTCTCTATCTGTGATTTTACATTCTTAATAATATCTGGATGAGCATGTCCTAATGCATTAACCCCAATACCACTGGTAAGATCTAAATATTTATTACCCTTATCATCAAAAAGCCAAACTCCTTCTCCTTTTACAAGAACAGGTTTAAATCTTTTATATACAGGGAAAAATCTATCTTCCATCTCATCACCTCATGTCCTATAATAGGCATTAATCTTCACATAATCTTCGGTTAAATCACACCCCCAGGAAACTGCCTTATATCTTCCTTCGTTTAATTTTACCCTTATCAAAATTTCCTCGCCTTTTAAATATTTTTTAACTTCCTGAGAATTATAACTTAAAGGTTCATTTTTTGCAAAAACTAAAAAATCTCCCAAATAAAGCTCTATCTTAGATAAATCCAAAGGATACTCTGTCTGTCCCATACTTGCTAAGATCCTTCCCCAATTATCATCTCCACCAGCGAAAGCAGCTTTCACTAAGTTAGAAGTTATTACAGATCTTGCCAACATCTTCGCCACCTTAAGACTTTTAGCTTTTTCTACACTTACATTAATAAGTCTCTTAGCACCTTCCCCATCTTTTGCAATCTTCTTAGCAAGATCTTGAGAAACCATATTAAGCCCTTTTTGAAATAATCTTAGAGGAACATCCTCTTCATATGTTGAAAATAAAAGCACTGTATCATTAGTACTGCTACAACCATCTATACTAACCTGATTAAAAGAGATATCCGCTGTCTTTTTCAAAGCTTTCATTAACTCTTCTCTTGGAAGTTTTGCATTAGTCCCAATAAATGTAAGCATTGTAGCCATATTAGGATGAATCATCCCTGAACCTTTTGCCACCCCAGTAATAATTATATTATCTTTTTTTACTGATGTAATCTTAGGAGAAGTATCGGTAGTCATAATAGCTTCTGCTACTTCTCTTCCAGTACCTTTATCTAAACGCTTAAAAGCCTCTTCAATTCCATAAGATATCTTCTCTTTTTCCAAATAAGCTCCAATCTTTCCTGTGGATGCTATAAACACCAATTCTTTTTTTATTCCCAAATATTTTGCTACTTCTTCAGCCATAAACTCTGCATCTTTTAAGCCTCTCTCTCCTGTGCATGCATTGGCTTGTCCACTATTTATAATCACAGCTTGTATAAGACCATATTTTTCAAGATGCCTCTGAGAAATAATTACAGGCGCAGCTTTTACTGTATTTTTTGTAAACATAGCTACTGCAGATACAGGTTTTTCAAAAACAATAAGAGCAAGATCTAATTTATTATCTTCTTTTAGCCCGCAAGAGACCCCTGCTGCTTTTACTCTTTTTAAATCTGTTAATGTATGCTCACTAAAATTCCACTCCATCTCCTCAAACCTTCCTTTATTTATGGATATAGTGGTAAAAAGTCAATACCTTCTTCTTCAGAAAAGCCAAAAATAAGATTCATATTTTGAACTGCTTGCCCTGCAGCACCTTTTATAAGGTTATCAATAGCGACAAAAACTACGGCATTCTCTGTATTCTTATCTACTTGGGCACTGATCATAACAAAATTACTACCCCTTACTTTTTTTATCTCCGGAGAATATCCTGGAGGAAGGATCTTTATAAAATATTCTCCTTTATATGTCTCTTTATAAAGCTCAAAAAGATCTTCAGAAGAGATACTATCTCTTAATGGAGCATAAATAGAAGCAAAAATTCCTCTAAAAGTTGGAAGAAGTTGAGGAATAAATAAAACCCTCAGATATCCAATCTCTTTCAAAATCTGCTCTATCTCAGGCTGATGTCTATGATTTAGTATGGAATAAGCTTGAAAATTCTCTGCTATATTTCCATATATATTTTTATCAGAAGCCTTCCTACCCGAGCCAGAAATTCCTGATTTAGCATCTATAATGGCTGATGCTAAAATCAAATTATTCTTTACTAAGGGATATAAGCCAAGAATAGAGGCAGTAGGATAACATCCTGGATTTGCTATAAACTTAGCTTTTTTAATTCTTTCTCTAAAGACTTCTGGAAGTCCATATTCCGTCTTTCCAATAAGCTCTGGGATTGGATGTTTTATTCCATAGACTCTCTCATAAACCTCTGGATTTTGAAATCTAAAGTCTGCACTAAGATCAATAAAGGTCTCAGGAATTTTCATCTCAGACAAAAATTTTGCAGCCTCTCCATTTTCAAGGGCAAAAAAGAATATATCAATCTCTTCTATAAAATCTTTATAAGCATCCCTTGAAAATATATTAATCTTTTTATCATTAAAAATATCTACACTTTTTAAATGGTCACTAAAAAGATATAATTTCTGCACTTTAGGATGCTTTACAAGAATTCTTGTTAATTCTTGTCCCGTATATCCAGATGCTCCCATAATTCCCACATTGATCATGACTTCAATCCCTTCTTTGCATATAAATAATTAGGAAGTCCAAAAAGTTTTATAAAGCCTATAGCAGACTCTGTTGAGAATGTACTTCCTTTATCATAAGTAGCAAGATCGTGGTCATATAGAGAATAAGGAGATTCTCTTCCTACTATAAAGAAATTCCAAGGCTGAAGTTTTACTCTTACTTTACCTGTAACTCTTTCCTGAGTCTTATCCATGAAAGCTTGAATTGCCTCTCTCAGTGGATCAAACCATAATCCGTAGTAAACAAGTTCTACATATTTATCTTCAAGGGTTCTCTTAAAATGCAGAAGTTCCCTTGGGAATACTAAACTCTCAATAGCCTCATGAGCCTTTATTATTAAAACTGCTGCAGGAGCTTCATATATCTCTCTTGATTTAATACCTACCAACCTATTTTCAATATGGTCTATTCTCCCTATCCCATAAGCTCCCACAATACTATTCAGCTCTTCAATTATCTTTACAGTGGATTTCCTAATCCCATTTAATTCTACTAAGACTCCTTCTTCAAAGCTGAGTTCAATATAACTTGGCTCTTCTTTCTTTAATTTTGTCAATTCAAAAATCTCCTCAGGAGGTTCCTGCCAAGGATCTTCTAAAATTCCACCTTCTATACTTTTTCCCCAGAGATTCTCATCTATACTAAATGGATTCTTCTTTGAAACAGGTATAGGAATATCATTCTCAACTGCATATTCCATTTCTTCTTCCCTGGAAAAATTCCATTCTCTAACAGGAGCAATAATCTCAAGATCTGGAGCTATAGCTTTCACTCCCAGATCTATTCTTACTTGATCGTTGCCTTTCCCTGTACATCCATGAGCCACATATTTTGCCCCATTTTCTTTTGCAATCTTAGCTAAGTACTTTGCAATAAGAGGTCTTGAAAGAGCAGTAGCAAGGGGATAGGCTCTCTCATACATAGCATTAGCCTTTATAGCAGGGCTCACATAATCTTTAACAAATTCATCTTTTAAATCTAAAACATAAGCTTTTTCAACTCCAAGATCTTCAGCTTTCTTTTTAATCTCATTCAGATTAATACCCTGCCCAATATCTACAGTAAGGGTTATAACAGATAATGAATATTTTTGCATAAGCCATTTTATAGCGACAGAAGTATCTAATCCCCCAGAATAAGCGAGAACAGCCTTTTCCATCTGATTGCCTCCTATCAATAAATTTGAAGAATTATATCATAAAAATGGAAAAAAATACAAAATTAAATTAAATTTAATTCAAAGTATGTTTTTGGTATAATGGAAAATGAATTTTAAAGTAAGGGGAGGAGAACTTTTTATGAGCACTTTAATATCTATTCTTTTAGCACTTTTTATAATCTTATTATGTGTGGATATTTATTTACGAACAGCTAAGAAAGAGAAAAAAGATGTCTTAAAAATGGAGAGATTTGAATCCATCCAAAATCCTTCAAATACTATAAAGTTAGAAGCAGAGATTACTCCATTAAACTGGGCTTACTTAATTGTAAGACATGGGGGAGAACGAGGAAAGGACTTCAAAATAATTAAAAATGAAACCACCATAGGCAGAGAACCTGAAAATGATATTACCCTTATTCATCCTACAGTATCAAGGTTTCACGCAAAGATCATTCAAAACGATGGTAAATATTTTATAGAAGATATAAATAGTGCTAACGGAACGTTAGTAAACGGAATTAAAGTTGCCCGTGAACTACTTCATGATGGGGATATTATTCAAGTTGGAGATGTAGTTTTGGTATTTAAATGTCTCTAATTTGAGTCTTGTTTGTCTCTTTTAATAATAGTATCTTCTAAAATAATCTTCTCTTTTTCATAAGGATGAAGAGGATAGCCTCTTTTTAAGTCATCTAAAAGCTCTTCAGGAGTTTGATACCTGAATTCAGGAAATCTTGCAGTCATTTTTTCAATAATCTTTGCAATACCTTCAGGAATATTGGGATTGATACTCCTTATGTCAGGAAGATCTTCTTGATACCTTTTCAGCATTAAGGATATAGTAGTATCTTCTGCATAAGGGAGGATACCTGTAAGAGTTTCATAAAAGACAATACCCAATGAAAAGATATCCGATCTAATATCCACTTTTTTACCTTCCAGCTGTTCGGGAGATGCATATTGAGGTGTACCCATAAATACTCCTGTTTGAGTAAGAGTAGAAGTTCCTCCTATTCTTGCAATACCAAAATCCATAAGCTTTACATTGCCTTCATTAGTTATCATAATATTCTGAGGTTTTATATCCCTATGTACAATATCTTTAGAGTTTGCATAAGACAAAGCCTCAACTACTTTTTTAATAACCTCTGTAACAAATGGGACAGGGAGAGGACCTTTCTCTTCTAATATCTTCTTTAAATCCTTTCCCGATACATACTCCATAACCATAAAAAGATAATCTTCCTCTTTCCCATGATCTAAAACTTTAACAATATTAGAATGATCCAAAATTTTACAAGTTTCAATCTCTCTAATAAATCTTGCTATAATCTCTTTATCTTCTGAATATTGAGGATGAAGTATCTTGATAGCAACCTCCTTTTTTGTAGGAAGATCTAACGCAAGATATACTGTAGCCATTCCTCCAGATCCAAGTTTTTTAAGTATCTTATAACGTTTCTTTATTACCATTCCCTCTAATCTTTGCTTAGGAATTACATTCTGATATATAAGATTTCCTACAAAACCCAAAAACAGCCCTAAGGAAGGAGAGATAAAAGGTAAGATTAAATTTTGAGTAAAAGCAAAATATGAGCCTCCTAAATAACTTAGCATAAAAAATATGGTTATGAAAATGTTAAAGATTAATTTTTTCCCTAAGATTATTCCTATTAAAAAAACAGAAAGGAAATTAATTATCATTACAAATGGATAAGGAAGATCCATAATAAAATTACTATTAATCAAGTTGTTTAATATATTTGCATGCACCTCTACTCCTGGCATATAAGAGTAAGAGATATTGCCATTTGCTACCCTATATCCTGAAAAGGGATGAAGAAATATATCTTTTAAAACAGGAGAAGTTGCTCCAATAAATACAATTTTATCTTTAAAAGTTTCAGCTGGTATATTTTTTTTTTAGTACATCTACATAAGAAAAATATCTGAAGCTTCCTTCACCACCTACGTAATTTATATAAAAACTATTCGGAAATTTTAAGCTTAAACTATACAAACTTTCTCCATTTAAGCTTGCATAAACAGTTAAAGGCAGAGAATAATATCTAACTCCAAAAAGATCTTGTTCAAAAGTCTCTCCTCTCCTTATTTTATTATCACTATCCACCAATAAGTTACTAAATCCAGTTTTTGATACTGATGACTTAAGAGGTTCTACAGGTTCTTTTATGGAAAAGACATTAACTTTTAAATTCTTATCGTAATAGACTGACATATAATTAGCAAGGACTACACTATTTATTTCTTTTAATTTAGTTGAAAAAATTTTATCTTCAGGAGTACTTGTGTCAAATAGAATATCAAACACTATTAGCTTAGGTTTCCCTTCTTTCAAAACATCTAAAAGTTCTGCATGTAAATTCCTCTTCCAAGGCCAGTTTCCTATCTCAAAAATGGAATTATCATCTATGCCTATTATAACAATATCTTCTGGGACTTTCTCTTCTCCCCTAATTTGAAATCTCAGGTCAATAGACTGACTTTCTAAATTTTTGAAAAAATTAAGGGAATTAAGCCCGGTAAGAAGTATAAAGAGAACTAAAAGAATCCCAATTTTTATAAAAACCCTTCTCATAAGCCCCCATTTTTAGAAAAAACTTTTACAAATAAAATTTTAGCATAAAAAAGCTTTATGCTAAATAGCTAATATTTTTAAAGGATTTAAATTAATGAAGCTACTATAGCTTTCTGTACATGAAGTCTGTTCTCTGCTTGATCAAATACTATAGAGAAAGGTCCATCCATAACCTCATCGGTAATTTCCTCTCCTCTATGAGCTGGAAGACAGTGCATAACGATGACATCTTCTTTAGCTAAAGAAAGAAGCTTATTATTTAGTTGATATGGAGGAAATACTTTGAGCCTTTTCTCCCTTTCTGCTTCTTGCCCCATGCTTATCCATACATCTGTATAAAGCACATCTGCATCCTTTACAGCCTCCTTAGGATCTTCTACTACTTCAATCTTTGCTCCTGTTTTATGTGCTATTTCTTTTGCTCTTTTCAATATCTCAGAATCAGGATAATACTCCCTTGGAGAAGAACATACTACATCCATACCTAAGATGGCACCTGCCAGAATTAATGAGTTTGCCACATTATTTCCATCTCCTAAATAAACAACTTTAAGTTTACGATCTCCTTTTCTCTCTCGCATGGTAAAGTAATCACAAATTATTTGGCAAGGATGTTCCAAATCAGAAAGTCCATTTATTATAGGTACATAAGAATATTTCGCCAATTCTTCTAAAGTACTATGAGCATAAACTCTTGCTATTATACCATCTACATATCTTTCTAAGATTCTTGCAGTATCAGCTATGGTCTCACCCCTCTTAATCTGCATATCTTGAGCGTTTAAGTAAAGAGGATAGCCGCCTAACTGATAAACTCCCACCTCAAAAGAAATTCTTGTCCTTGTGGAAGGTTTTTCAAAAAATAAAGCTACAATTTTACCCTTTAAATAATCACTCTGTTTTTTCCCAGCCATAACATCTACTTTCAGGTTTTTTGCAAGAGCAAAAATCTCCTCTATATCTTCTCTGCTAAGATCAGAAACAGAAAGCAAATCCCTTCCTTTAAGCCTCATTATTCTCCTCCAAAAATAATTTATTATATTATATACAAATTAATCTTATCTTACACTCTTACTTATTCTTTTAAAATCTGATATTATTAACTTTGTTATGGCTTTAACAGAGAAGGATTATAGACGAAATTTTATAGTAGATAGTATAGATATGGCATTTTTCAATTTAGGAATGACCTTTGGGTCAGTCCTTACTCTTTTGCCTCTTTTTGCTAAACATTTAGGAGCTGGAAATTTAGAGATAGGACTTATACCTGCCATATCTAATTTAGGGTGGGCGATACCTGCTATTCTTGGAGCAAAATATTCAGAGAAGTATAAAAAGAAATTAGATCTTGTATTAAAAGTTACCCTTGGAGAAAGACTCCCATATTTCTTTTTGGCTTTAATATGTTTTTTTATAGCATCTCAAAGCCCTAAACTTGCTCTTTACCTTTCCTTATTAATGCTTGGAATTGCTACATTCTCTGCAGGATTTTTAGGTCCTCCATGGATGACCATGATAAGCAAAGTAATTCGTCCTGAGAAAAGAGGTACTTTCTTTGCCTTTGGAAGTGGCCTTGGAGCTCTAATGGGGATTGGAGGAGCTGCGCTTGCCAGATATTTTCTTTCCAAATACCCATTCCCTCATAATTTTGGCTATTCCTTCCTATGTGCGGGTATTGCTTTAATGATATCCTTTGTGTTTTTGGCTATGACTAAAGAAGAGCCTAATACGGCTCCAGGGAAGGATATTCCTTTACGGGAATATCTAAAGGGAATAAAGGAAGTTTTTATAGATAAAAATTTTAAAAGCTATATCTTCTCAAGAATAATAAATGCCTTCTCTGTATGTTTTGCAAATTTTGTAACAGTATTTGCAGTAAGTAATTTCTCTGTTTCTGACAAAGTAGTGGCAAATTTTACAGCTATCCTTCTTGCTTCTCAAGGTATTTCTTCTTTTATATACGGTCCCTTAGGAGACAAATTAGGACATAAGATAACATTAGCTCTGGGTAGATTATTTGTTGTTATAGATTTGATCCTTCTTATTTTTGGCAATTCTATCACTTGTATTTACTTAAGTTTTATCCTCCTTGGATTTATTAATGGTGCCTTTGCAGTAGGAGATTTTGCTATAATACTTGATCTTGCCCCGACTGGTAAAAAGGAACTTTATGTTGGAGTTTTAAACTTTATTTCTTCACCATTCTCCTTTGCATTTCCACTTATTGCAGGAAGGATTGCAGACCTTAAAGGGTACATTTTTCTTTTTTCTTCATTACTCCTTATAAGTATATTTAGCTTTATATACTTTGTAATAAAAGTGGAGGATCCAAAGAAAAATGATAAAAACCTTAATTACGTTAATAATAATTAGTTTTTTAGGCTTTCTTTCAAGAACATTTCAAATCTTTAAGCAACATGATACAGAAACCTTTTCAAAATTCGTCTATAATTTTTCTCTTCCTGCTTTAGTCTTTTTCTCTATATACTCAAATCCCCCTCAAGGAGCATTTTTAAAGGTTGCAATAGTAGAATGGATTACAAGTTTTCTTGTAGGAGCACTCTCTATACTTATAGGTGTACTCTTAAAACTGAAAAAAGAAACCATTGCAAGTCTATTCTTAGTCACTATAGGTGGAAATGTCACCTTTTTAGGATATCCTATTATGGAAAGATTATATGGAAGTGAAGGACTTAGCTTTGCAATTATTTATGATCAGTTGGGAATGATTATATTTGTTTATACTATAGGTATTGCAGTTATTAATTTTTTTACATCTCAAAAAGAATTTGGGGCTGAAAATTCCCTTAAAAAAATATTAGTAAACCCACCTCTCTGGGGCTTAATAGCAGGTCTTGTTTTACAACCTATAAAAATTCCTGATTTCCTATTAGAAAGTTTCTCCATATTAGCAAAAGCTACTACTCCTCTTATGATGTTTCTTTTGGGATTATCCTTGGAAAAGCCAGAAAGTAAAGAGACATATCTTCCAGTAAGTATTGGGGTTATTTTAAAGCTTTTGGTTTTTCCTTTATTTGCTCTTCTATTTTCCAATCTGTTTAATCTTTCTGGAATTCCTTTTAATGTAACGGTCTTAGAGTCTGCTATGCCTTCCATGCTTACCGCTTTAGTGCTTGCTATCCAGTTCAAACTGGATTATCCATTCTCTTCTCATGTAATAGCCTATTCTACTCTTTTATCCTTAATCACATTAAATCTTTGGATGGAGGTAATAAAATGATTGCTTTATTAAAAGTATGCATCATCTTTGGTATTATAGCAGTCCTTATTAGTAAAAAATTTCCATTAGTATGGGCACTCTTAGGTGGAAGCATCATTATGGGACTAAGTTTTGGACTTCCTTTCTCTGATATATTGAAGGGAGTTTTTGAAGGAGCTATAGCATGGGATACTATTAAATTAGCATTAATATTATATTTAATTGCAGTTCTTGAAAATATTCTAAGGAACAAAGATCTCTTAAAAAACATGATACTTTCCATCAAATCCCTTATTAAGGAAAAAAGACTTCTTCTTATCTCTATGCCTATGATTATGGGACTTCTACCATCGGTAGGAGGAGCTCTATTTTCTGCTCCTCTTTTAGAAGAAGCAGGTAAAGATACAAATCTTGATCCAGAAAGAAAAAGTTATATAAATTACTGGTTCAGACATGTCTGGGAACCATTTCTTCCTGTTTACCCAGGAATTTTACTTGCTTCTGTTTTGAGCGAGACAAGCCTCTCTATTTTGATAAGAGAAGCTCTCCCTTATGGACTCCTTGTTCTTGCTATAGGACTATTTTTTGCCTTTTATAAATTAGACCTCTCGGAAAAAGCTCCAGAAGAAAATTCAGAAGAAGCTCCGGATACAGATGAAACTCCCGTAGAAGAAAATAAAAATCCATTAAAAACCTTCTTAATATCATTCTCACCTATACTTGCACTTTTACTAATAACTCTAATCTTTCATGTAGATCTTCTATATGTACTTTTAGGACTAATCTTAGTATTATTTTTAATATTCAGATACAATTTTCAGGATATTAAAAATACCCTAAAAGATGCTTTAAAGCCTGAAAACGTACTTCTCATCGTCGCTGTTATGATCTTTAAAAGAATGTTAGAGGTTACCAGTGCAGTATCTGATATAGCTTACCTCCTAAATTACTCTAATATACCTATCGTCATAAGTTTCTTTACGCTACCTTTTATAACAGGACTTCTTACCGGATCAACACAAGCTTCAGTAGGAATATCTTTCCCAATACTTATTAGAATGATTCCTTACCAAAATCCATTAAAATATATCATATTTGCCTTTATTAGTGGTTATTTTGGAGTACTTATGTCTCCCATGCACCTTTGCTTAATTATTACAAAAGAATATTACAAGGCAGATTGGAATAAACTTTATTCTTATGTAATAAAAAGCGGTATTGTATTTGTAATATTTCTCTTTTTAAAATTCTTTTTAAGCTAATCCTTTAAAATTTTGTGATAAAATAATGGTTAAGATTTAAAAGGGGAATATATATAATTAAACAATTCAAGGAAGGAGAAAAATTTGTTTAGAAAGACAAAAATCGTATGTACCATAGGTCCTGTTAGTGAAAGTGAAGATATGCTTAAGAATTTAATTATTGCAGGAATGGATGCAGCAAGGCTCAATTTCTCTCATGGAGATTACAATGAACATGGAGAAAAAATAAAATTAATAAGAAAATTTTCTGAGGAATTAGATAAACCTATTGCTATCATTCAAGATCTTCAGGGTCCTAAAATTAGAGTTGGAGAAGTAGAAAATAACAAAATTTATCTCAAAGATGGCGAAGAGATAGCTCTTACCCCTAAAGAAACTCTTGGAAATGAAAAGCTTCTCTTTATAAATTACCCTTACCTTCTGGAGAATATTAATGTGGGAGAAAGGATCCTTATTGATGATGGAGCCATTGAACTTAAAGTTATTGATAAAAAAGATGATAAATTAATATGTGGCATTATTCATGGAGGTTGTCTTTCAAACCATAAGGGAGTGAACTTTCCAGACTCCACTTTGAAAGTATCTCCACTTACTGAAAAAGATAAAAAAGATGTTCTTTTTGGAATTGAGAAGAAGATAGATTTTATCGCCCTATCTTTTATACAAAGGGCTTCTGATGTCTTAGAGCTAAAAGAATTTTTAGAACTTTATGATGCAAGAATTCCTGTTATCGCAAAAATTGAGAAGAGAGAAGCAGTAAATAACTTCAACGAGATTCTTGAAGTGGCAGATGGCATTATGGTAGCAAGAGGTGACCTTGCTGTAGAAATGTCCAATGAAGAGGTTCCTCTTATTCAGAAAAGGATCATAAAAGAGACAAGAATAGCAGGAAAACCTGTAATTACTGCTACTCAAATGCTTATCTCTATGGTAGATAATCCTACCCCTACTCGTGCAGAAGTAAGTGATGTAGCAAATGCTATACTTGATGGTACCGACGCAGTTATGCTTTCCAATGAGACTGCTGCGGGAAAATATCCCATAGAGAGTGTAAAAATGATGGACAAAATTGCAAGAAAAGTAGAAGAGAATTTTCCTTTTGAAGAATTTCTAAAAGAATCAGATTCTAAAGAAAATATTACTCAAGCTATTACTTTTTCTACTTGTCAAATTGCAAAAGAGATAAAAGCTTCAGCTATCATTACAGCAACCCATAGTGGCTTTACTGCAAGACAGACTTCAAAGTATAGACCTTCTTCTACTATATTTGCCCTTACCCCTTTCCCTGAAATAAGAAGGAGACTGAATCTAAGTTGGGGAGTAGTTCCTCTTCTTACCGAGGTTTTTTATACTACTGATGAAATGTTTGATAAATCCACAAGACTCCTCCTTCAAAGGGAATATGTGAAAAGAGGGGATGTAGTAGTTATAACTGCTGGCATTCCTATGGGAATATCAGGTATGACTAATCTTATAAAAGTACATGTGGTTAGCGAGATGGTAGGGAAAGGACATGGACTTGGTGGAGATCCAAAAACTGCAAAAGTAACTATTGCTAAAAATGTAAAAGAGGCTATAAGTAAAGTGGATGAAGGCGATATTCTTCTGATACCTTCTTTTAGCCCTGAATTAGAACCTCTTCTTGACAAGATTCAAGGATTAATTATAGAAGATGAAAAACTTCCTCCCTCTCTTATACCATGGAGAAGTAAAGGACTTAGTATAATAGTAGGAGCAAAAGACTTGCAGAATAAATTAGCTCAAGGAGAGATCCTAACTATAGATCCTGAAAGAGGAGTAATATATCGTGGAGTGGCAAGAACAATCTAAAAAGGGAAAGAAGAAAAATAAAAATCTCTTCCTTTTAGTCTTTATACTTTTTATACTATACCTCAGCCCTTCTATATATCATGGAGTAAGAGATTACATAGAATACTCAAAAAAAGTAGAAGCACTAATAAAAAGAGAACAAGCTCTCCAAAAAGATGTAAAGGCATTAAGAGAGATCGCCTATAATATGGATGACCCCTACATCATTGAGAAACTTGCCAGAGAAAAACTTTTTATGGTAAGACCAGGGGAAGAACCACTTTTAATAATTGAGGAAAAAGGAAAAAACAAAGATGATTTAATTAAAAAGGTTATAAATCTTTTTAAAAAATAGGTCTTTGATATAATATTTCCTATCAAACAAAAATAGGTAGTAAAGAGGTGGAAAAATGGGAAAACAGTGGAAAGCAATCCAAAAAAGGAAAAGAAAAAAGGCGAGAGAAAAGAGAAAAAAAGAGCGTATCAAGCTACAGATTAAAGAATCAAAGAAAATCTAAAATTTTTGCTTTTCAAGAAGGACTCATAGTGATATAATATTAAACAGAACTTAAACGAGAGGGGAAAGCTTGTACGTAAGTGATAAGTTAGAGATTCTTGCAGAGTCTGCAAAATTTGATCTATGTGGGTCCTTCTTATGTTCTCCTGAAGCAGTAAAAAGAACTCCCACATTAAAGGGATGGATTTATCCTACAACTCTTCCCAATGGAAAAACCGTGAGACTTTTAAAAATACTACTCTCTAATGATTGTATTCATAACTGCTACTACTGTGCCAATAGAGCTAATCGTCCTTTCCAAAGGATAAGTTTTAGCGCTGATGAATTAGTAAAACTCTTTTTAGAACTTAAAAGGAAAAATCTTGTAGATGGATTATTCTTGAGCTCTGCAGTAACAAAATCTCCTAAAAATACCATGGAAGAGATGCTAAAAGTTGCAGAGATATTAAGGGAAAGGTATAACTTTAAAGGTTATATACATTTAAAAATCCTTCCAGAATCATCAGAAGATTATATAGAAACTGCAATAAAATATGCCGATAGGGTATCTATAAACCTTGAAGCCCCAGGAGAAGAATATCTAAAGAAAATAGCTCCTGAAAAAAATTTCTCCCTTTTATTTAAAAAGATGGAAGTTTTAAAAAAACTCCTTCAAAAAGGAATAAGACCTAAAGCTGGAATAACCACTCAATTTGTTGTAGGAGCCTCTCAAGAAAAGGATACAGAGATCCTTTCTTTAACTTCTAAACTTTATAAAGAGTATCAGCTCGGTAGGGCATACTTTAGTGCCTTCCAGCCAATCCCTAAAACTCCTTTAGAAGATCTCTCTCCCACTTCTACTTGGAGAGAGGTTAGACTATATCAAGCAGACTTTTTAATAAGAAGATACGCTTTTTCTATAGAAGAATTTGTATTTGAAAATGGAAATCTTCCTTTAAATGAAGACCCTAAAATGGTATGGGCTAAAAACCATCCTGATTTCTTCCCAATAGAGATAAATAAAGCGCCTTACTTAGAACTTCTGAGAATTCCTGGAATAGGTCCTCAAAGTGCTAAGAAGATTTTAAAAGTAAGAGAGGAAAATAGCATAAAAGATCTAAAAGATCTTAAAAAATTAGGTATAAACTCCGAAAGATGTAAAGATTTTATCCTCATAAATGGAAAAAGTCCCTCCTTCAATTCAAGACAACTTTGTCTCTTCTAAAATATTAAGGAGGGACTTTTCAAAGTCATTATTCTTCTAAACCATTATTTGCAATAACTTCTTTATAGAAATATGCACTATCTTTTAAAATCCTTTTTTGATCTGAATAATCTACATATATTAGCCCAAATCTCTTACTAAATCCATTACTCCATTCAAAATTATCCATAAGAGTCCATATAAAATAACCTCTAAGATCTACGCCATCTCTTATGGCATAATAGGCTCTTTTAAAATGTTCTCTTAAATAATCAATTCTCTTTTTATCTCTAATTTTCCCATCTTCTACTACATCACTGAATGCAGCTCCATTTTCAGTAATATAAAGAGGTACTTCATAATCTCTATACAGTCGTATTAAAAGATCATATAGTCCATCTGGATATATCTCCCAATCCATATCTGTAAATTCTCCAGGACCTTTTATTTCTTTAATTCCAAATATTTTATTCTCTGGATCTGCCTGTACAATAGTTCTTGTATAGTAATTTATCCCTATAAAATCTATTGGTCTACTAATAATATCAAAATCTTCAGGCTCAGGTTTAAAACTCCAGTAGCTTCTTTCTAAAATTCTCCAGAGTTCTTCAGGATATTTTCTGAAGAATATAGGATCCAAAAACAGTCTATTAGAAAAAGCATCTTGAAGCCTTGCTGCTTTTAGATCTTCTTCTTTTTCTGTAGCAGGATAAACAGGAGAAAAGTTCAGAGTAATTCCAATCTCTCCTTTATAATTCTTCTGCCTATAAGATTGAACTGCAAGTCCATGGGCAAGAAGAAAATTATGAGAAGCAATAAAAGCCCCTTTCATATCTCTTTTCCCTGGAGCATGAGCTCCAAAAGCATATCCTATAAATGCATTTACCCATGGTTCATTCAAAGTAATCCAGATGGGAACCCTATCTCCAAATTTATCAAACATAAAATTAGCATATTCTGCAAAGTATTTAGATGTATCCCTATTTAGCCAACCTCCTTTATCCTCCAAAGCCTGAGGTAGATCCCAGTGATATAACGTAATAGCAGGTTTTATTCCCTTTGAAAGCAGTGCTTCTACAAGATTTTCATAAAAAGCAACTCCTTTAGGGTTAACAGACCCTTTCCCTTCTGGAAAGATCCTTGGCCATGAAATAGAAAATCTATAACTTTTAAGACCCATAAAGGACATTAACTCTACATCCTCTTCCCAATGGTGGTAATGATCAGAAGCTACATCCCCTGTTTGATTTTGATATATGGTGCCAGGCGTATGAGAAAACCTATCCCATATACTCTCTCCTTTACCATCTTCATAAGCGGCTCCTTCTATCTGATAAGATGCTGTAGCTGTACCCCATAAAAAATCTTTAGGAAAAACAAGCTTTGCCATATACTTTCCTCCTTTTCATACTTTATTATTTTTTTCACACTTTTGTTATATTACTAAACAAAATTATACTTGATAAGATGCTTAAAGAAAAATGGAAATTTTAATACAAATAAGCCTCTTTTTTGTTACCCCTTGATTTTTAAATAAAGTTTATATATAATTTTACACAATTGTAAGTTTATAGTCTCTCATTCCTCGGTAGCTCAACGGTAGAGCGGCCGGCTGTTAACCGGCGGGTTGCAGGTTCGAATCCTGCCCGAGGAGCCACCTGAAATTTTCTAAGAACCTAAAATAAACCTAAATCTTATTTTTGCCTTTAGACTTTAAAAGAAATCCGGGGAGGGGGACGGGGGGACAAAAAATCCTTAGACTTGTTACCATTTTCATTGTATTTTGTTGACTTACAACTCTCCTTAAGATAAGATAAAAACAAAAAAGGGAGGAACCTTTATTATGGGAAAAATACAAGTTATTGGTGAAAAAATTCCTAATCTTCCGTGGGAAGATCGCCCTAAGGGTAGTACTGAGATAGTCTGGCGCTATTCTAAAAATCCAATTATTAAGAGAAACCATATAAAAAGATCCAATAGCATATTTAACAGTGCAGTAGTAACCTTCAATGGAGAATTTGCTGGAGTTTTTAGAGTGGATGACAGAACAAGAGCCATGAACCTGCATGCAGGATTTAGCAAAGATGGAATAAATTGGGTCCTTGAAGAAGAGCCCATAAACTTTATTCAGAAAACAAGAGATCCACTAATAAATGAATATAAATATGATCCCAGAGTAACATTTATTGATGATAGATACTATGTTACTTGGTGCAATGGATATCATGGACCAACTATAGGAGTAGGATATACATTTGACTTCAAAGAATTTTATCAGATAGAGAATGCTTTCCTTCCATATAATAGAAATGGGGTGCTCTTCCCTAAAAAGATCAATGGGAAGTATGCTATGCTTAGTAGACCTTCTGACCAAGGGCATACTGCCTTTGGAGACATTTTCTATAGTGAAAGTCCTGATATGATTCACTGGGGATGTCATAGACATGTGATGTCTTCAGGATATCAATTTTCAGGATGGCAGTCTCTAAAAATTGGAGCAGGTCCAACTCCTATTGAGACCAGCGAGGGATGGCTTCTTATCTATCATGGAGTTCTTCTTTCTTGTAACGGCTACGTGTATAGCTTTGGAGCAGCTCTCCTTGATTTAGAAAAACCATGGATCGTGAAATATAGATCTAGAGCTTATCTTCTCTCGCCTCAAGAATATTATGAATGTGTAGGAGATGTACCTAATGTAGCATTTCCATGTGCAGCTTTATGTGATGCGGAAACAGGAAGACTTAGTATATACTATGGTGGAGCAGACACTGTAGTTGCTCTTGCCTTTGCATACATAGATGAAATCATTGACTTTCTCAAAGAAGACGGCATCAAATATGTGTAAAAATTAGGAGGGGCATATATGCTCCTCCCTTAAATATCCTATAAGAAAAGCCTATTAAGACCGCTTACTCTAACGGTTTATTAAAGTTTTCTTGCTCTTTTTAAATTAAATCCATTAACTTCTATGTTCTCTTTTACCTCTTTTAGAGAATAAGGTGCCTTAAATATTACATTATATTTACTCTTAGGATAAATATTGAAGTAATTATCCTCCCATTCTGCATTATCTAACTCCAAAGCAGTCCACAAGGCAAGGAAATCACTTTCAAGGTGTAACATGAATATTTCTTTATCAAGTTCTTCTAAAGAGTAGAGAATTTCAGCTTTAGGTAAATTCAAATGCTTAAAAGGAGCAAAGAAATGTTCATTGCGATCAACGATAAAACCTTTTCTATCATAAAGAATTACATAAAAGAACTCCTCAAACTTATTCACATCTCCCATAGGAATAGAAGTAAGAACTATAGAAGAATTTGCAGGAATTTCAACTTCTACCTCTTTTCTTCCTTTCCCTTGACCTTTAAAAGTACTGAAGATAGCTTCAATTTTTCCTTCTATAGGTCTCAGCGTATCATTTACCCCGAAAATATAAAGTTTTCCATCTCTTTCTTCAATATTTACCTTTATATCTCCAAAAGCCCTTTTCACAAAATAATAAGCAGGTTTTAATTCTTTATAATAATCAATAATACTCCAACTCACTACAGGACAACAATCATTCCACTGCCATATTAAAGCCCCAGAGGTATGGAATTTATTGTTTCTCCAATGTTCAATACCAGTTTTAAGAGCAAGTCCTTGATTAACTTGGGACAGGTATGTATATGCCTCCATATTAGACGTGATTTTAAAATATCTTGCTATATACCTAATTATTCTTTCTGTTCCCTCAGCCATCTTGTTGTGGAATTCCATATCTCTACTTTGAGGATAGAATTCCTTTTCTGAGGATATAAATCTTTTTATAGTTTTCAATGAAGGGGGAGCCTGGAATCCAAACTCACTTATAAATCTTCCATTATCCTTTAGATACTCCTTATAGTCTTTCCACCCTGTCCAAACATCCCAATTATGCCTATCTCCTTCTTCCTCACTATTGGGATCTTTTCCTCCATAAGGACTACCGAACCAATAAGGTCTTGTAAGATCAAGTCTCGCGCAGACATCAGGCAAAATTTTACTGTATATCTCTTCTCCCCAGAATTTTTCTCTTTCACCCCACCATTTAGCATGATATCCCCAATAATTCTCATTATTTCCACACCAAATTACAATAGAAGGATGATTCCTAAGTCTCTTCACTACATATTCTGCTTCTTTCTGAACCTTACCTGAAAACTCCTCATCATCAGGATATTCTGCACAAGCAAACATAAAATCTTGCCAGACCATTATTCCAAGTTCATCACAGAGATCATAGAAGATGTCATCTTCATATACTCCTCCACCCCAAATCCTTAGCATGTTTGCTCCTGCTTCTTTTAATTTTGTAAGAAGAAATTTATAATCTTCTTCCTTCACTCGTGGAAGAAAACTATCTAAAGGTATAAAATTAGCTCCTTTTGCAAAAATAGGGATATCATTTACCCTAAATATGAAACTTTCCCCTTTTTCATCTTCCTGAGTTACCAATTCAATTTTTCTTATTCCAAATCTTTCCTCCACTTTATCCAGTACATTTCCCTCTTGATCTAATAAGATAAGTTGTAATGTATATAAATGTTGCTCCCCATAACCCTTAGGAAACCATAATCTTGGATTCTTAATGTTTAATGGAATTTTAAGAAAAACTCTCCCTTCAGGCAATGTAAATCTCAAACGCTGTTCTAAAACAGGTTTATCAGAAATAATACGAAAGGCAACATCTATAGATGTTGCCTCTTCAAGTTCAATATCAATCTCAATATTTATTTGAGCCGGATTATTAATAGTTCTTGTAGGTACCCAAACATCAAATATTCTGCCTCTATCCCAGCTTCTAAGATTTACAGATTTCCAAATTCCAGAAGTAGCAAGCCGCGGTCCCCAATCCCATCCAAAAGAATATTGAGCTTTTCTTCCAAAAACTCTGGAAGAATAATCGCCTCCACGAAGTTTTACAGGATAATTATTTGCCTTTTCTTCAAGTACTTTTGATGGAGATAGCAATTCCACTTCTAACTCATTTTCACCTTCTACTAAATAATCTTTTACATTAAAAGCCCAAGGGATGAACATATTATCTGTTTCACCAATTTTTTTGCCATTTAGATATATATTTGCAAAGGTATCTATACCATCAAATTCAAGCTCTATAAAAGAATGACTCAAAAAATCTTTACTTACATTAAACCTCTTACGATAAACCCAATCCTCCTTCTCTACCCATTGAACCTTTAGTTCATTTTCCCCCAAAAAAGGGTCGGCAATTTCATTATTTTCCATAAGGTCTAAATGTACACATCCTGGGACTTTACCTTTAAGCCACTTCCTATTTCTTTTACTTTTAAACTCCCATTCACCGTTAAGTTTTAGAATCTCCATAAATAAGAATCCTCCCCTGAGCAAAATTTTTCTTTAGTATAACTTAAACACCTGTAAAAATCAAAAACTCAGGGGAGGACTAAAAAATCTCTAATATACAGTTACGTCTCCCATCTTACAACTTACTTCAATTACAGATTTTTCACCTGTTTTATATATATAGCAGTTTCTATCTTTTATTACATCTGCTTTTCTTCCTACAGAGACATCTCCTAAAGCCACCTTAGCAATTACCTTACCATCAAAGTTCTCTGGAAGCTTTATATTCATATCTCCCATATTACATTTTAAAGTAGCATATTCGGGGGAAGAAACAAGATTTATATCCAAATCTCCCATACTCAGTTCTGCTGTTAGCTTTTTTGCCTCTAATTCCAAATCCATATCTCCCATTGACATATATAATTCACATTCATCACAAGCTATTTTTCCTTTCACATCACCTGCAGAAAGTTTCAATTTGATCAGCTTAAACCGAGGAATTGTCAAAATAAAACTTCCTACAGAAAGTTTTATTATGTCTTCTCCAAGGTTATATACGCCTTCCCCTTCTACTATTACTTTAGGCTCTTCCCCTACTTTTATGTCTAATTCCCCACCTGTTATCTCAACAAAAAAAGGCTTCTCTAAATCCCATCCTATCTCTTCTTTTACTTCACCTCTTGCTTTAATACTTCCTGAAATAACCTTTGGTACTACAGAAACTGCAGAACTTATAGCTCCAGAAATCATTTCTCCTATGTTTCCTAAATTAAATCCTTCCTTCTTTTCTTCTTTTTTGTTTTCAATAGCCTCAATCAACTTTTCTGCTTCCTCTGCAGTAATTTTCCCTTCTTCAAGAAGCTTTAAGATCTTTTTAATATCTTCCATTTTAAACACCTCCTTTTATTATCCCATCTCTTTTTACAAAAAATTATAACTTAAGTTTTATAATTTTGCAAATATTACTTCACATTTTTCATTCTTGTTTTACTAAAAGTAAATTTTAAAAATATTTACTAACACATGTTAATTTTATAGTAAAGCAGGTTGTCTGCTGGAGTTTTGCTAATTTTACTTATTTGAAATTAATTTTTTTTTATTGTATGATTTTGATTAAGTTTAAAAAAGGGAGGTTTAATCTTTGAAATGGATACAGAAATATTTGAAAAACTAAGAAAGGAGGAAGCTATAGCTTACTTCTCCATGGAAATAGCACTTACTTCAGACATACCTACATATAGCGGTGGATTAGGAGTACTTGCTGGAGACACTGTAAGAACAGCAGCAGATCTCAATATCCCATTTATAGCAGTAACTCAAATAAGTAGGAAGGGATATTTCAAACAGGAAATTAAAGAAGATGGCACTCAGATAGAATATCCTGCAACTTGGGAACCTGAAAAATTTATGACACAGATTCCTATAAAAACTTACGTAGAAATAGAGGGAAGAAAGGTTTTTATTCAACCATGGGTATATTACTGGACTTCTCTCTACGGATCTACAGTGCCAGTCATTTTTCTGGACACTAATCTTCCAGAAAATTCCGAGGAGAATAGAGGTATTACTGATGTACTATATGGAGGAGATTTAGAGAATAGGTTAAAACAAGAGATTGTTCTTGGTATAGGTGGAGCAAGAGTTTTAAAAGAGCTTAATCTAAATATAGGGAAATATCATCTAAATGAAGGACATTCTGCTCTTCTCACCTTAGAACTCTTTAAAGAAGCACAAAAAAATGGACAGAGTTTAGAGGAAATTGCAGAGATAGTAAGAGAAAAATGTATTTTCACAACTCATACCCCAGTTGAAGCAGGACATGATAAATTTTCTTATGATGTTATATCTAAAATAATGAGAGATTATATATCTTTGGATATTATTAAAAAATTTGCAGGAGAAGATGCTTTAAATATGACTCTTCTTGCCCTAAATCTTTCAGGATACGTAAATGGCGTAGCTAAAAGGCATCAAGAAATATCTGAGGCTATGTTTCCAGGACATAAGATCTTTGCTATAACTAATGGAGTACATTCTTTTACTTGGACATCCTCAAGTTTCAGAAAGGTTTATGATACATATATTCCGGGATGGGCTAAGGAGCCTGAACTTCTTTCAAGGGTTCAATTCATACCAGACGAAGAGATCTGGGAAGCTCATCAACAATCCAAAAGAGAGTTGATTGATTTTATATATGCGCAGACAGGAGAAAAATTTGAAGAAAATGTATTAACTATTGGATTTGCAAGAAGAGTAACAGCATACAAAAGGCCACATCTTCTCTTTTCTGATATAAATAGACTACGAAGAGTAAAAAGGAAAGGACTAATCCAAATAGTATATGCAGGAAAATCTCATCCTAATGATATTGAAGCTAAAAAACTCATACAAGAGATCTTTGAATATAAAAAGGCTTTAGAAAATGATATTAAAATCGTATATCTACAAGATTACAATATGGATATGGCAAAAAAAATAGTAGCCGGGGTAGATGTATGGTTAAATACTCCTCAGAGACCATTAGAAGCTTCTGGTACCAGTGGGATGAAGGCAGCTCATAATGGGGTTATAAACTTTAGTGTTCTTGATGGATGGTGGATTGAAGGACATGTAGAAGGATATACTGGGTGGTCTATAGGACCTTCACCCTCTGAGGAGAGAAGCATTGAAAACCATGTTCAAGAAGAGATTGATGATCTTTATAACAAGCTTGAATATATTATAATACCCACATATTATCACCATCCCGATGATTGGATAAGAATAATGAAAAACTCTATAGCAAATATAGGATCATATTTTAATACTCATAGAATGATGAAGAGATATATTACCGAAGCATATCTTAAAAGATGGTAAGATAGGGAAAGACTCATACTTTCCCTATCTTTTTATTACGTTCCAGAAAGAGACCCTGCAAGGAGTCCTCTCATAAAGTATTTACCCAAGAAGATATATACTAATATCGGAGGAAGCGCTGTTATCAAAGCCCCTGCCATCTGAATATTCCATTCCACAAAATAACTTCCTGCAAGATTATTTAAGGCTACTGTAATAGGTTGTACTGCAGGATTTGGAGCAACCACAAGTCCAAAGAGGAAATCATTCCATATAGAGGTAAACTGCCAAATCATTACTACAGCAAAACCTGGCATAGAAACGGGAAAAACAATTTTTCTATATATCCCTAAAAAATCTGCTCCATCAATCTTTGCAGACTCAATTAGTTCTGAGGGGATCGTAGCATAATAATTTCTGAAGATAAGAGTTGTTATAGGAATACCATATACCACATGTACAAAAATTAGTCCAGGAATACTGCCATAAAGCCCGATCTTTTGTAATGTTTGTACCAGAGGTATAAGAATACTTTGGTAAGGTATAAACATCCCAAAGAGAATAAGAGGAAATATGACATTTGCCCCTTTGAATTTCCATTTAGTAAGTACATATCCATTCATAGAACCCAAAAAAGCAGAGAGAATGGTAGCAGGAATTACAAGATATAAGCTATTTAAAAAATTCTGGGAAAGCCCTCTTAAACCACGAGAAGGATCTCCTTTCCATGCTTGGACAAAACTTTCAAAGCTAATACTTTTAGGTAAATTCCACATATCTTTTAAATTTACTTCTGCGAAACTTTTTAAACTTGTGGTAAGAAGTACATAAACTGGCGTAAGATAGAAAATAGCAAAGAGAATCAAAAAAAGATATATAAGAAATCTTCCCACTTTCATTATCTTTTAACCTCCGACCTCAAGCTATATGTGAGATAAGGTATGATCAGAACTCCTACTAAGAGGAGAAGAATAATAGCTATACATGCTCCTTGAGCAAAATGATTACCCCTAAAGGTAGTATCATACATGAATAGAGCAGGTACATCGCAAGAAAAACCTGCTCCAGACCCCGTCATAGCTACCACAAGATCAAAGATCTTCAAAGATATATGTCCTAAGATAATAATTGCTCCTAAAGTAATAGGACGAAGAAGAGGAACAACTATATATCTATAAACCTTCCAAGTACTTGCTCCATCTACCTGAGCCGCTTCAAAAAGTTCTGATGGTATACCTCTTATCCCTGCAAGATACATAGCCATCACATATCCAGACATTTGCCATACTGCTGCAATAACCACTGCTTTTATGCCAATTTTAGGATCTGTATACCAACCACTTTTAAGAAAAGAAAGACCAAGCTTATCAAATATAAGGTTTAAACCTATAGGATTTCCAGAAGTACCAGGATTTAAAATCCACCTCCAAACTACTCCAGTAACTATAAAAGATATTGCCATTGGGAAAAGATATATATTTCTAAATATATTCTCTACACGAATCTTTTGATCCAAAAGAACTGCGAGTAAAAAACCAATAATAAGAGAGGAAATTAAAAAAAGAAACGTAAAAACAAGGGTATTTTTCATAGATATTTGAAAGCGAAGATTCTGAAAAAGCTCTATATAATTTCTAAAACCCACAAGAGAAAAATCTGGGAAAATATCATTCCAATTAGTAAATGATATAAATCCTGTCCATACAATGAATCCATAAACAAATATGCCTATAAGAATGATAGAGGGAAGAAGAAAAAGAAAAGAATACAATTTATCTTTTTGCAAGATAAATCACCTCTTCTTTAAAAGGGGGAAAGGGAGATCCTTTCCCCCTAATTACTTATTGCTTAACCCCGTTTTTTATAGCTACGTTAACAAGAGCTTTTTGGGTTGTTTTAACATCAGGTCTTACTATAAAGAGTGAAATTACATCCTTATACTCAGTGACCCATCCTTCAGAAGCTGCTGCACCATGCATTACACTTGGTACAATCTTGTCTTTCAACCAATCATTCATACAAGATCTTTGATACTCTGGGAACTTTGATTTATCTACATCAGTTCTTGCAGGAATTGAACCTTTCTTCAAATTGAATGCCTCTTGTCCTTCTTTAGAGCCGAGAAGTTTCAAGAAATTGATTACATTAGTTCTATTCTTGGCTCCCTTAGGAAGTCCAAAGCTGTCAGAAAGAGCATCAAAAATACCAGTATTCTCAGGAACAAGAGCCCATCCAAAATCTTTGAACTCTTTTGCATAGAAATATCCTACTGCCCAGTCTCCCATAATTGTCATAGCACCTGTACCATCCACTATTAATGAACATGCTTCATCCCATGTTCTTGCAGGATGGTCAGAGTTAACATAAGTTAACATCTTCTTGAAAGTCTCTAAAGCGTCTGTAACTTTAGGATCTGCCCACTTAGTCTTTCCAGTCCAAAGTCCCTTATAACCTTCAGATCCAAGTTTTCCTATAAGCACCGTCTCAAATATATGAGCTGCTTCCCATCCTTCTTTAGTTCCTATAACAAAGGGCGTGATACCTTTTGCCTTAAGAGCATCTGCCACTTTAAAGAATTCATCAAAGGTCTTTGGTGGTTTAAGATTATTCTCTGCAAAAATCTTTTTGTTATACCAAAGTACATTTGCTCTATGAATATTCACTGGCACAGACCAGTACTCTTTGTTATAAGTGACAATATCAAGAATCCCCTTAGGCATTACTTTCTCCCAACCTTCCTGCTTATATAAAGAGGTTAGTGATTCCATAAATCCTGTTTTTACCCATGTGTCAATCAACTCATGTCCAGCGTGCACTTGGAAAGTATCAGGAGGATCTCCACCGAGCATTCTTGTCTTAAGAACTGCCTTTGCATTTGCTCCTGCTCCACCTGCTACAGTAGCATTAATAACTTCTACACCAGGATATTTCTTTTGATAAAGATCAAGGAGTGCTTGGAGTCCCTCTGCTTCACCCCCCGCAGTCCACCAACTAAAAATTTCAAGTTTTCCCTTTTGTTGAGCTAAAGAAGACATGGTTAGAAGAAGTACTAAAACTAAACTCAAAGCTAAAATTCTACGCTTCATAAGTATTTCCCCCTTAAGAGTTTTTAGAATGAAAAGGGGTTATCCCCAAAAACCCTTTATCACCCCCCCTAATTAAACTTTTTTAGCTTTAATTAAACAGTAGAAAGTACCGGACCTTCAAAAATGTCCCAGAAAGCCCAGATTCCTGCACCTACAAGTTCTGCCGGATAATCCAAAAAAGACGTAAGTTCCATCCTTACCTTACCTGTATCTTGAGTTATACTTCTTTCACTTACTATTTTTAAAAGTTCTTCTTTTATTTCTTCCCATATATCTTTAGTACCAGAGTGAATAAGAGGTCCACCTAAGATTATTACATCAGGACTAAGTCCATTCACTATGTTTATTATCCCAATACTAATATTTTCTATGAAATCCTTAAGAGCCTTTTTATCAGAAGGAGTATATGTTCTCTCTTCCAAGTTAAATCCTGCTCTTCTTGCAAGGTCACTTCCTAAAGAAGCATATCTCTCCCAGCATCCTAAATTACCACATTTACATTTAACTCCATCTTTGCTTACTATCATATGGCCAAACTCACCAGCAGTATTTGCCTTACCTCTATATAGTTTACCATCTAATATAAGTCCAGTTCCTACTCCCTCACCAATAAATATATAAACTATATTTACATCATTATATTCTATTCTTGCACCAAGCATCCCTTCAGCAACTACTGCCATATTAGCTTCATTATCCATCTTAACAGGAATATTTTTACCAAAACTTTCCTCCATAGCCTCCGAAATCATATCTCCCAAAGGAAGATTTCTCCAGTTAAGGTTTGGAGCGGTAACTACATTTTTAAAAGTATTGTCTACGATTCCTGGAATACCTATTCCTATAGCATAAGTTTTCTCTAAACCTTCAGAAAAAAGCTCCTTTGTATATCTGATAAGTTTTTCTAAGAATTCTTTAGGATCTTTAGGAGTATTAAAAATCCTTAATTCCTTAATCTTCATAGAGAAGTCAATCTTTGCAATAATAGTATGTGTAACTCCTACCTTTACTGCAATAGCATTTTTATAATCAGGATTTAAACCTATTAAAATTGGTTTCCTACCAATTTTCTTTGTCTTATAGGGTTCAATCTCAATAATCATCCCCTCAGAAATTAGAGTACTGACAAGCCTTGTTATTGTACTCTTACTTAAATTAAATTTACGTGCAAGTTCGGTACGGGAAATATTTCTAAATCGCAAAAAACCATTAAGAATTATGGTCATATTTATTTCCCTTTGCTGATTTGCTCTTCCACCTTTTCCCGTCTTTATAAATACCAACCTCAGCCTCACCTCAAATAATAATTTCTTCTTGAAAAAAAAGTTATATTTTAATTAAACATTTAATGATACCTTTTGTCAAGAGGAATTTTAAGATAGAATTAAAGATATAAATAGAATTTCACAAAATTTAGGAGGTAAAAATGTCAAAATGGATAAAAAGATTATTTTCCTCTCAAAATTCTCCAACTTCTGACAGTTTTATAGTAGCAGTAAAGTGTAAAAGATGTGGAGAAGTTATAGAAGTAAGAATAAAACCAAAAGAGGAGGCAAATCCTGAGTTTGGAGATATGGACCAGATTATAAAATACGAGATGCACAAAGAGATATTAGGGAAAAATTGTCCAAATCTCATAACACTTTATCTTGAATTTTCTCCCTCTTGGAGTATAATCTCCAAAAATATTGAGAATGGAGAAATTATAGAAATAAAATAATAAGAATATTAGAAAGGAGGAGATAATTATGAAATATAGAAATTTAGGCAAAGCAGGGGTTAAACTAAGTGCTATTGGACTTGGAGCCTGGCTGACTTTTGGGGAAACGGTAGATTTTGAAGTTACTAAACAATGTATATATACCGCTATAGAAAATGGGGTAAATTTCTTAGATCTTGCAGATGCATACGCTAAGGGAGAAGCAGAGAGAGTGGTAGGAAAGGTTATAAAAGATTTTCGTAGACAAGACCTTGTTATTTCCAGTAAATTATATTGGCCTATGAGCGATAATGTAAACGACAGAGGACTTTCCAGAAAACATATTATGGAATCAGTAGAAGGATCTCTGAAACGTCTTGAGACAGATTACCTTGATATTTATTTCTGCCATCGCTTTGATCCTGAAGCTCCCATAGATGAAATCGTAAGAGCTATGGATGATTTGGTACATCAAGGAAAGATACTCTATTGGGGTACCAGCGTTTGGACTGCAGCCCAAATAGAGAGTGCTATAGGTACAGCTATCAAATATAATGCCTATCCTCCACAAGTAGAACAGCCAAGATACAATATGCTTGATAGACATATTGAGCCTGAAATTATTCCCACTTGTGCAAAACATGGAATAGGGATCACAGTATTCTCTCCCCTTGCACAAGGAATCCTTACAGGGAAATATAATAATGGTATCCCAGAAGGAAGCAGAGCTACCTGGAGTGAATGGTTAAAGAATGAGCTTACCGAAGACAACATAGAGAAGGTAAGAAAATTAACTGAGCTTGCAAAAGAGCTTGGACTCACCATGTCTCAGCTTGCTCTTGCCTGGATCTTACGAAGACCCGAAATTACTTCTGCTATTGCAGGAGCCAGTAAACCAGACCAATTAAAAGAAAACTTGAGGGCTGGAGATATAACATTAACTCAAGACGTTTTAGATGAGATTGAGAATATATTAATGAATGCTCCAAAATAAATTATGAGTATTAAACTAAGTTTTGATTTACTAACATTAGAAATATTTTACCAGGAAGTTTATGCCTCTCTAATAAATTCCATCATAGAAAAAATCTATCAGATAGGGAATACAGAGGTATTCATTAATTTATATTCTCCAAGCTTAGGAAGAACAAATCTTATACTTTCAGTACATCCTCAATTATATAGAATACAGTTAACAAAGAAGGACTTCCCATATCCTATGAAGCCCCCCTCCTTTGCTATGCTTCTTAGGAAGCACTTAGAAGGGGCACGCCTTTGGGATATGAATCTTGTACCTCAAGAAAGAATTATAGAATTTAGATGGAAAAGATCTCTTGATGAAGATAAAAAACTTGTCTTAGAACTCATGGGAAAATATAGCAATCTAATTCTTCTAAATGAAAATAACATCATAATAGATTCTATAAAACATGTCACCAGTGAGATAAGCAGATTTAGAGAAATTCTACCAGGAATATCATATATCTATCCTCCTAAGACCCAGAAATTTTCACTAATAGATCTTAAAGATGAAAATTTAGAGGAAATTTTTAAAAAGGCTATCCCTTTAAAGGATCTACTCCTAAGAGAAATATCTCATATGAATCCACAAATAGTTAAAGAGATATTAGGAGAACTTTCTAATAAAACTCCATCTATGTTAACAGAAGACGAAGAATCAATTTTAAAAGAGAGAATTTTTCAGTATAAGGAAAGGGTTATTAAAAAAGATTTTAAGTTTATAGTCTACCTTATAAATAATGAGCCTATAGCTTATTCTCTTTTCCCCTTAAAAGAGTATGAGCATCTTGAGAAAAGAGAATTTGAGAAGTTACATAAAGCAATAGACTTTATATATTCTTATGCCTTTGAAAAGATCTTATTTGATCAGGAGAAAAAGAAGCTTTCAGACGTTGTAAAAAATAACATTAAAAAAGTGGAAGATAAAATAAGAGAGTTTGAAACACAAATAAAGGAAGGAGAAGAAGCTGAGACCTTTAGAATAAAAGGAGAGGCTCTTCTTCTAAATCAGAAGAAGGTAAGAAAAGGTATTGAAGAAGTTATACTTCCAAACCCTTATAACCAAGAGGAATTTTTAGAAATAGCATTAGATCCCTCTCTTTCATCTATAGAAAATGCCCAAAAATATTTCAAAAAGTATAAAAAATTAAAGAAGGGGATCTCAATTTTAAAAGATCAGAAGGAAAGATTAGAGGAAGAATTATATTATCTACACTCTTTGGATTACTCTATTGATAATGCAGACTCTCTTATGGGCTTGAGAGAAATAGCTGAAGAGTTAGAAAAGGAAGGTTATATAAGAGAGAGGAAGGAAAAAGAAAAAAGAAAGGAGAAAAAATTAGAACCACATAAATTCTTGAGTTCTGACGGTTTTGAAATTTACGTAGGCAAAAATAATAAACAAAACGAATATATAACTTTTCATTTGGCAAATCCTGAGGACATATGGCTACATGCCCGAGGAATTCCCGGTGCTCACGTCATAATAAAAACAAGCGAGAAAGAGCCCCCAGAAAGCACTATATTGGAGGCAGCAACTCTTGCAGGATACTTTAGCAAGGGAAGAGACTCTACCTATGTGTCTGTGGATTATACTAAAAGAAAGTATGTACAAAAACCAAAGGGAGCAAAACCTGGATTTGTAATATATAGGAATGAAAAAACAATTTTTGTAAAACCTGAAGAAGCACTAAGATTCTTCCCTGAGGGTATCCAGGACTCTTTGAAAATCCTCAGGTAAAGGAGCAGTAAACTTCATAATAGTTCCTTCTCGCGGATGAATAAAAGATATCTCTTTTGCATGTAAAAGCTGACCTTTTATACCAAATCTTTTATCAGTCCTACCATAAATCTCATCTCCTACTATAGGAAATCCCATATGTGATAGATGTACTCTTACCTGATGAGTCCTTCCTGTTTCAAGCCTTGCAGAAACTAAAGTGTATCCTTTAAACCTCTCTAAAACCTCAAAATTTGTAATTGCTATCTTACCTGTAGAGACCACTGCCATCTTTTTTCTATGTACAGGATGTCTACCTATAGAAAGTTCCACTCTCTTTTTATCCCAAGGGATCTCTCCTTCGCATAAAGCCCAATATACTCTTTTTAATGTTCTTTGTTTTAACTGTTCTGATAAATGGTGATGAGTATAATCATTTTTTGCTACCACTAAAAGACCAGTGGTATTTTTATCTAATCTATGAACAATGCCAGGTCTTATAGCTCCCCCTATACCCGAAAGATCTTTAACCTTATATAATAGAGCATTAACCAAAGTACCATGAAAATGTCCTACAGCAGGATGTACTACCATGCCACGAGGTTTGTTCACTACTAAAAGATCTTCATCCTCATAAACAATTTCCAGAGGTAAATCTTCGGAAATAATCTCAGTACTTTCTGGAGGAGGAATAACCACTTCTATACTATCGCCAAACTTTACTTTATAGCTTGTTCTTACTCTTTCCTCATTTACTTTAACATACCCTTCATCTATAAGTTTTTGAATTTGAGATCTGGAAAGAAGAAGCTTTTCAGAAAGATACTTATCAACTCTTTCTTTTAAATCTCTTTCTACCCGAAGGATGTACTTTTCCATTTAATAAATTCTTTGCTTCAGCTTTTCCATATTGCGTATTATTATATGATTTCTTTCCATAGATATGATTTTATCTTCTTCAAAGGATTTTAGGACTCTTATAACTGTCTCTCGTGAAACTCCTGTCAAATTTCCAAGTTCCTGCCTCGTAAATTCCAAATCTATCAAAATACCCTCATCAATCTTTTTCCCTTTCTCCAAAGCTATATCCACAAGGACATGAGCAATTCTTCCTGAGGCGTCAAAAAACATTAATGTTTCAATCTGTTTATTTGTTTTTCTAAGTCTCAAAGAGAGAGTCTTCAAAATCTTAAGAGCAATCTCAGGACGTTTATAAAGTAGATCCAGAAATTCGTCTCTTCTAATGACAATAACCAAGGTATCATCAAGAGCTACTACAGAAGCAGATCTTGGTTCTTCATCTAAAAGGGACATTTCTCCAAAAAATTCTGTGGGATACAAGATAGAAAGGATTCCTTCTTTTCCCTCTTCAGTTTCCAAAATTATTTTTACTTTTCCAGAACCAATAAGGAAGAAAAAATTACCTACCTCATCTTTTTGAAAGATGACAGACCCCTTAGGATAATTCTTTACTTGAGCGATACTTGCAAGTTTCTCTAAATCTTCTTCTGAAAGTTCTGAAAATAGAGGGACATTTTTTAGAAACTTTTTTATTTCCATTTTTTCTCCTTCTTTCAAAACTTATCTTATATAAGATTATACCTTAAACAAGATATTTACTGCAAAAATTTTTTTAATTGTAAGTGGATGTCATATCTGGTAAAATTACCTTGTCTGATTTCTTCAGAAATTCTTATGGTATTTGGAGAAAAGATTTATGGATGATGTAAAAAATATCTGGGAAGAAGCCCTATCTTATTTATCTTTAGAAATAAGTAGACCTGGCTTTGAAACATGGATAAAAACCCTTAAGCCTCTAAGTATAGAGGAAGGAAAATTTATTCTTCAAACCCAAAGCAAATTTTCAAAGGAATGGCTTGAAGAGTACTATCTCTCTCTTATTGAAGAGATTATCAAAAAAGTTACTCAAAAAGAGTTTAAGGTAGAAATATTAGCTGATGAGAAAGAAGAGGCAATTTCTGAAGAGGGAAAAATAGAATTTCTTTCAAATTCATATAATAATTTAAATCTTAAATATACTTTTGATACTTTTGTGGTTGGAGATAGCAATAGATTTGCTCATGCAGCTGCATTAGCAGTAAGCCAAAACCCTGCAAAAGCTTATAATCCTCTTCTTATATATGGAGGAGTAGGTCTTGGTAAAACCCATTTGATACATGCTATAGGTCATTCCATACAAGAAAGATTTCCTAAAGCAAAGGTTGTATATGCATCTATGGAGAAATTTACCGTAGAACTCATTGATGCCATAAAAGAAGATGGAATGACAAAATTCAGAAGTAGATATAGAAATATAGATGTGCTTCTCATAGACGATATTCAATTTTTAGCAGGAAAAGAAAGGACTCAAGAGGAATTTTTCTATACTTTTAATACTCTTTATGAGGCTGGAAAACAGATTGTACTCACCAGTGATAGGGTACCAAAGGAAATTCCAACCTTAGAAGACCGATTAAGATCCAGATTTGAATGGGGACTTATTGCAGATATTCAACCACCAGATTTAGAGACACGTATAGCTATATTAAAAAAGAAGGCTGAGGCAGAAAGAGTTAAAGTACCTGATGAAGTAATAGAGTTTATTGCATCTCAGATACAATCTAATATCCGTGAATTAGAAGGAGCACTAATAAGGACTGTAGCCTTCGCTTCTCTAAACAATATGCCTATAAATTTAGAGCTTACCAAAACTGTACTTAAGGATATTGTACAGCCTGTAGTAAAAACCATAGATATACAAAATATAATCCAAGCAGTAGCAGAGTACTTCCATATCACTGTGGATCAGTTAAAAGGGAAGGGAAGAGCTCAGGGGATAGCTTTACCAAGGCAAATTGCCATGTATTTAGCAAGAACTCTTACTGATCTTTCCTTACCTAAGATTGGAGAGGAATTTGGCGGGAAAGATCATACTACAGTTCTACATGCCTATGAAAAGATACAAGAACTTTATCAATCTGATCTTGCTATTAAAAAAGCTATCCAAGATATCCAGAATAAACTAAGAAATAGTAGCTAATTTTACTTCTTCCTAAGATATTTAAATATTTCTGAATCTGGCGTAATTATAAGCACATTTCCAGGAAGTGCCTTTTTATATAAATCTAAACTTCTTAAAAACTGGTAAAACTCAGGGTCAGAAGAAAGAGCAGACTGGAGAATACTTCCTGCTTCTGCTTCTCCACTACCTCTAAGCTCTTGAGCTTTCCTATATGCCTCAGCTAAAATAAGAGTCCTTTTCTTCTCTGCCTCTGATCTTATCCTTTGAGCCTCTCTCTGTCCTTCAGCTCTGTAGAGTGAGGCTTGTCTCTGCCTTTCTGCAGTCATAGAATCATAAATTTTCTTCAGGTTCTCATCAGGAACTGAGACTCTTTTCATCCTTACAGTAAGTATCTCTATACCAAGCTCACTTGTCTTTTCCTGTGAAGCCTTTGTTACTTCTTCAAAAACCATTTCTCTCTTACCTGAGACAATATCATCAAAATCATATTGTCCTACAACTCTCCTCATCTCACTATAAATAAGATCATCAAGTCTTGTCTGAGCTCCAAGCTCGTCTCTTACAGTTTTGAGAAATAAAACAGGATCGGTTATCTTAAAAAGTGCAAAAGAATCAAGTACCATAGACTTTTTATCCTTAGTTACCACCAACGTGGGCTCTGACTCATATTCTAAAATTCTCTTTTCAAAAGATACTACTTCTTGGAAAAAAGGCTCTTTAAAATATAATCCTGGATCTTTTATAACCCTAACAGGCTTCCCAAATTCTAAAACTATTGCTTGTTTTGTCACATCTACAACAAAGGCTGAAAGGAAAAAGAAAACTAAAACTAATACAAGAATAATTCCCAAAATTACACGTTTCATTTTCCCTCACTTCCTTCAGGAAGAGTCAAAGTGTTTGTAAAAATCTCTTGAGGTAGATTAAAAATCTTCATACTACCTTTGGGATCATCTAATAAAATAATCTTAGTCTCAGGCAAAATAATTTCCAACGCTTCTATATAGAGTTTCGTCCTAATAAGTGATGGGGCTTTCTTATATTTATCTAGCAATGTTTTATATCTATAAGCATCACCTTTACTCTTTTCAATCTGTTCATTCTTGTATGCTTCTGCATCTGCAATAATCTTAGCTGCTTCTCCTTCTGCTTCAGGTACGATTTGGTTATAATAAGATTGAGCTTCTAAAATTAGTTTATCCTTCTCAGATTTTGCATTTATAACCTCTTGAAAAGCAGGTTGTACAGGATCAGGAGGTACCACATCTTGAAGCTGAACATTAACTACTTTCACTCCAAAATTAATTTCATCAAGAAGATCTTGAAGAACCATCTTTACACGGTCTTGAATCTCTCCCTTAGATATTGTAAGGATCTCATCAAATAGAAAATCTCCTACTACCTGTCTCATAGAAGCTTGAGCAAGATCCTTAGGAAGTTTTTCAGCCTCTCTTACATAGCTTATAAATTTAATAGGCTCTGCAATTTGATACTGTACCACAAAGTCCAGATCTACAATCTTTCCATCTTTTGTAAGAAGAAGAGCTTCCTCAGGAACATCCCTATATTTTACATTAGCTCCAGAACCAATACTGCGAAACCCAATTTCCAATCTCCTTATAGCAGCCACATCTACCTTTATTAACTTATCTACGATAGGAATTTTCCAATGCATTCCTGGACCATAAACACCTGAAATTTTCCCAAATCTCTTAATAACTCCCACTTCTGCAGGACCTACTAAATAAAAACTGGAGAAAACCAATACCAAAACTATCACTACTAAAACAATACTAAAAACTGTACGTAAAGATACCTGATTTATCTGAGGAAATCTATTCCAATCTCTCACATTATCACCTCACTATTATTTTCTTAAGAATGATAAAATCCGTAATAATATAAGGGCATAGGAAACAACTTCTGCCATTTTATCTTCCACTTCTCCAAAATTTTCTGAGGAAGCTCTTTCTTGAGAAGCAAGAAGCTGATCAATTTTCTCTTCAACCTCTTTTGGTAATTCACTTTCTTCTTTTTTCTTAGCTAATCTATCCTTCTGAAAATCTTTATATTTCTTTAAAGACTCTGCAGATAGCCACATTCCATTACATTCATTACAGTAGTAGATAATCACATCCTTAGGTATAATAGGGTCTTTTAAAATTTCAAGGGGTGTCCCATCTACAGGACACCCCAAAGATAAACATACACTTTCTGATGTTTTTGGTGTAATTAAATTATCTACTCCATAGGGATTTGCTGCAATAAGTTCAAATTTGTCAAACCATATTCCTCCACATTGAGGACACTGGTCTACTTCCAAGTATCTATCATAATAGGCAGGAATCCTTTTAATCACTAGTTCTTCTTTACAACAAGGACATAGTCTCACTAAAACTCCTCAAAATTATCTTATTTTCCTTCTATAATGATTTCCTTGATCCTCACATTATTTTGCGCCTCAGGAACAACGTTTAAACTTATTGAATTCTCTCCATCTACCATAAAATAAGAAGTTATATCCCATTTTAGTACGACATACCCCTTTTCATCTACAGAAATTGGTAAAGTAATGTTTTTACCATTTACATATACTGACAGTCTTGGTTCAATTTCTCCTTTATTATCGGGGAAAGAAATATTTAATTTAAGAATAATCTTCTTAAATCTAAAAGATCCAGGTAATCTCACTTCAAAAACCCCTGAAGGTCTTACCGAAAGATTAAAAGTTGCATCTTGCTCTCTCTCCATAAAAACATTTTCTGCTCTTTTAACCAGAAGATTGCCCTCATAACCACCTTTACTGAAATTAAGATAGTAAACATTAGTAGGAGTAGTTAAAGAGGAAAGGACAAAGAAATAAGAAGATTTACCTTTTTCTACATATATATTACTATTCAGATCTGTATAACCAGAAAAGGTTAAAGTAAGATTATATCTCCCTTCAGGAAGATATAAAGTAATAGGAGTTACTCCCTGATATTTTCCATCTATAAAAACTTTCGCTCCTTGAGGACGTGAGTCTATATATACCTCAGAAGATATAGGATTTAAAGTAACACTAACTTGTTTCACTTCTCCAGGTGAAAGATCAACCCTCGTTCTATACTCCTCATATCCAGAAAGTACCATTCTTATATCATAAGAGCCTGAAGAAAGGTCTGAAATAGAAACAGGTGTCTTTCCTTTATAAACACCATTTAAATATACATCTGCGCCTTGAGGATTTGAGAAAAAGTTCAAAGTAGCAGAAAGAGGTATTAAAGTAAGATTATAATAGGAAGTAGAGCCTGAAGGGACATCTACAAAACCTACATAATCTTTATATCCATTTAATCTCAACTGAATTTGATATCTACCGGGAGCAAGGTCACTAATAAAGGCAGGAGTCTTACCCCGATAAACTCCATTGAGATATAAATCTGCACCTTGGGGATTAGAATTTATATTTAAACCCCCATAAATAGGAAGAAGCGAGTAGGAAACATAGTTAGTTCTATTAGGTTGCACTTCTACTCTTTCCACTCTCTCCTGATATCCAGAATGAGTAATCCTTAATAGATAGGTTTTTGCAGGAAGATTATATAGAGTAAGAGGAGTAGTTCCTTTGTAAACACCATCAAGATATACCGAAGATCCAGAAGGCGATGCTTCTATCCTTAGATTCCCATAAGCAGCTTTTAGATTAAAGGTATAATCTCTATCTCTCCCTTCCTGAACCACAATATTAGTCTCATAATTTTCATACCCTTCCTTTTTTAAAGTAATTCTATAGTTTCCTGCAGAAAGCGTAAGGGAAAGAGGAGTGTCTCCTTGATATTTATCATTAACATACACTTGCGCTCCCGAAGGATTAGAACGTATATTTATTTTTGATTTCTGCTGAACCTCTTGAACATAAAAGTAAGTAACACTCTGAGCCCAGGTTTTAGATTCCTCTTTCTTTAAGTTTTTTTGCAAATTTTCTAAAGCTTTTTCACCTGCTTTATCTATCACTGAGCCTGGTGCCATAGATTCAAATTTTTTCCCAGGGAAAATATCCATAGGCTTCTTAGTTATAACACCAACAATGTACTCTTTCCCAAAAGGAGGAGAGACTTCAAATCTATAAGTAGCCTTATCAGGGAAATTATAGGTCCTATCCTTTTTTATAAAATTGTCCTTAGAGTAAGTATTTGGAAATATAACTCTAACAGCTCCATCAGGTGTTATATCGTAGATATATAAATAGACATCATCATTCGCCTTTGCATATATAATTAAGTTTTCTCCAATTTTATAAACACTTCCTTGAGATTTGTTAAGCCAAAGATCAATTTTTAATTTTGTATCAGGATTTGGAACAATTATTATCTTTTCCAGATCTTTTTCAACTTGGACCTTTTCCTGAGCAATACCCATAGTCATAAACAGTAATAAAAAAATAGTAATCAATATCAAAGATTTTCTCATTTTTTAAAACCTCCCTCTTAAAGATCCTTCAAATAAAGTATAATCCATAAATGGATTATACTAAAGTGATGTATATCACTTTTTTAAAGTGTTCTTCTTTAGCTTTTTCTCTTCGTACATTAATTTATCTGCTTTATTTAAAATTTCCTCTACAGAAGAGACTTCTGTAGAATTGCAAAAGACTGCCCCTATACTTAAAGAGATCTTATACAATCTATTTTCTCTATTATTATACTGCTCAATATTCTTATTTAGTCTTAAAAGGAGTTCTTCTTTATCCTCTTCTTTATCTACCACCGATAAAACCACAAACTCGTCTCCTCCAATCCTTACAATCAAATCATTTTCACGAAAAGTTTTTCTAAAGATTTCTGCTACTTCTTTTAATGCCATATCTCCTACCTTATGTCCAAAAGTATCATTTATCCATTTCATATTATCCACATCTGTAAATATTAATACCAATTTTTTATCTAATCTTTTAGCTAATTTTAAAGTATAATCTGCAAGAGTATTAAATCCTCTTCTATTATGTAATTTAGTAAGAGGATCTGTATTAGAGAGAAGTTTTAACTTTTCTTCCAGCTGTTTTCTATATGTAATATCCAGGACAGTACCCATAATTGCTGGTCTTCCTCTATAAAGAGTACTTACAATAGTAATCTCAAGATATACAGAAATACCGTCTCCTCTCATTACTTTAAACTCATCAATTACATAATGTCGTTTTTTAAAAGCCTCATCATACCTTGACTGAAATTTACCTTTATACTCTCCCACCATTAAACCCAGAAGATCTTCAATTTTTTCTAACTTTGAAGGATAACCTAAAATCTCTAATAGCTGAGTGTTAGTATACACCATCTTTTTATCCTGAAGGATAAAAATCCCTATTAAAGATTGTTCTACAAGAAGCTTATATCTATCCTCTAATTCCTCATAATTATTTAGGGTATTGGTGTATTCAAGAATTGATCCAATATATCCTCCTAAATTTTCAATAAAGGAAATCATTTCATTCTCTAAATTAGTCTTCTTATTAAACTCTAAAATTAAAGCTCCTAATACTCTATCCTTAAATTTTAAAGGTATACCTAAGGCTGATACTGTTTTAGGAGCAATTCCTAAAAGCTGCATCTTTCTTATATCTAATATATAAAGGCTTTTACCTCCTTTTAGTATCTTTGGGAGTATAGACGTATCATCTCCTCTAAATTCCATATCCAAAGATGGATAAAAGACTTTCAGATCAATATCCCCATCACATACTTGAAAAATTCCACCAAAAGTTGCTCCAGATAAATTTATTAAACTTTT
>Ga0209508_1000171_pt1 | contig 76728 bp, 62 predicted proteins | sample AD_UKC129_MetaG_FD_184427 | JGI IMG/M metagenome (GOLD analysis project Ga0209508, IMG submission 184427) | Active sludge microbial communities of municipal wastewater-treating anaerobic digesters from Canada - AD_UKC129_MetaG (SPAdes) (version 2) | ecosystem: Engineered > Bioreactor > Anaerobic...
ACCACATACTACATCATACTACAACACCAAAATAATACAAAATTTTAACAAAAAAATAACCGCTTTTTGCGGTGTATTATTGCCTTTGGTAATTTTTCTTTTAAACTATAACTGCAAAAGAAACGAAGTTTATCCATTCCATTTTTAATTGACAAAGAGTCGTTCAAAGAATTATAATTAGTATAAAGCTATCAAGTTAGTTCCTTAATCTTATTTGCTTTGCTTTTACCCTTTGAAATTCTGTAAGTTTAATCAATACACCTAAGGAGTGAGCATATTGAAGGACATTATGGTAGATCAATTCCAATTTACTGTTGGAGAACTTCTGGTAAGAAACAAGAGTATTCTTGATCTAATTACAAAGTTTCAAGATTCAAACGGCAGGGTTAACCGCGAAATAGTAAAGGCTGTGACCCAGTGCGGATGTGTTAAAATCAATGCCAAAAAGCAGGTCTACCCTGACGGAGCGGATTTTGACGAGCTTCGCACATTAATGGAAACCCATCTTGAGGGAACTCTCTGTGAAAACTGTAGAGATCTTATTGAGAAGGATATTGGAAGAAACATGTTTTATCTTGCTTCAATATGCAATACACTTGACCTTAACCTGTATGATATTATAATTAAGGAACTCGATAGAATTAAGATGCTTGGAAAATATAATTTAAGATAAATTAACGGGTTTATTGAGTGTGCATTTATTCGAAAATACTTTCTTTTTCAAGTTTTAACTTACAAAAAGAGTCGTTACAATGTGTTTGTGACGACTCTTTTTAATATCCTTTATAATCTTCGTGTATCTAAAAAAATCTGATCCTGGATTCTTCTCAAACCTTCCTTTATAAGTCTTGCTCTCACTTCTCCCACACCTTCAACATCATCAAGCTCTTCAATCGAAGCATTTAATATTCCCTGAAAATCGGAAAACTTTTCAGTGATTTTCCTCACAATGTTCATCGGAAGCCTCGGAACCATGCTAAGCAACCTATAACCCTTCGGACGCACCGTCGTGTCAAAAACGCTGTCTCCACCCTTATACCCGAGGACCCGGCATATATTTTCAAGACTCATAAGATCATCGTAGGACATCTGCCTTATTCTCTCCAACACTTTTTCGGGAGTCTCTCTGGTGTCCTGCAAATAATCTTCAATTATCAAAAACTCATCTTCTTCAACATTTGCCAAAAGCTCATCCAACTGCATACTCAAAAGTCTTCCCTCTATACCCAGTTCACATATGTATCTCTCAATTTCTGCAGCAACACTCATTACCATTTCGGTCCTCTGCAAAACAAATGCCACATCGTCCAAAGTAACAATATCTTTAAGCTCCAATACACTGAGATTGTTTATTGCATCATCCAAAACCGCCCTGTATTTCTCCAAGGTTTGTAACGCTTGATTGGCTTCCGACATAATAACGGGAGTTTCCCTTAAAATATATTTACCGGTGCTCATATAAACGGTTATGATATTCCTCCTCTGGGAAATGCCTATAACCACTTCACCTGTCTGTTTTGCCACCCTGTCGGCAGTTTTATGCCTTGTTCCGGTCTCACTCGTAGGAATTGAAGGGTCAGGAATAAGTAGTGCATTGGAATAAAGGATTTTTTTCAAATCCTTGCTCAAAATTATAGCACCGTCCATTTTAGCCAGTTCATAAATATAAGCAGGAGAATAATCCTTATTGATATAAAAGCCTCCGTCCACAAGCTTTAAAACTTTTTCGGAGTTTCCAATAACAATAAGTGCTCCCGTCCGTGCCTTTAAAATATTTTCAAGCCCTTCCCGAAGTGGCGTTCCCGGCGCCAACATCCTTAGTACACCAAGTACCGCATCGTCCTTCGATTTATCAATGCCAGTCATAAGTCCTCCATTGATTATTTTATAATGAAGAAAAACATTATATGGTTATAGCAGATAAATATATTATAACTCTTTAGTTAAAAGAAAATTTTCGTTTGCAGAAAATTTTCTTGCGTCTACCTCATCATAATAGAATACTCAATGCTTCATGCACATTTTCCACATATTTTATATTTATATCCTTCAAATCTTTCATCTGCTTAATCATTTTAAAGTTCCTGGCAGGTACAATGCAGTTTTTAAACCCAATTCTCATGGCTTCCATTACTCTTTTGTCTACCTGATTTACAGCCCGTACCTCTCCTGTCAGCCCAACTTCTCCGATTACAACAGTATTTATGTCAACCGGCACGTTTCGAAAGCTTGATGCAATTGCTGCAACTACCCCCAAATCGCATGCGGGCTCATCAATTTTCAGCCCACCTACAACATTAACATAGGCATCAAAGCTATGAAGCTGCATGCCTACCCTCTTTTCAAGAACAGCCATCAACATTGTAATTCTGTTATAATCAATACCCGTTGCCATTCTTCTCGGCATTCCGAAGCTGGTGGGACACACCAGTGCCTGTATCTCAATAAGCATGGGTCTTGTTCCCTCAAGGCTTGAAACCACAACAGATCCGGGTACACTCTCGCTCCTTCCCGACAACATCATCGATGAAGGATTGTCAATCTCCACAAGTCCTATGTCCCTCATTTCGAATATGCCTATCTCATTTGTAGAACCAAAACGGTTTTTTACCGCCCGAAGGACCCTGTAACTCAAATGCCTTTCTCCCTCAAAATACAGCACCGTATCCACCATGTGTTCCAATACTCTCGGTCCTGCTATGGCTCCCTCTTTTGTAACATGCCCTACAATAATTACGGCAATATTCATGCTTTTTGCAATTCTCATAAGACCTGCGGTAATTTCCCGTACCTGGCTGACACTTCCCGGAGCAGCAGATAGTTCATCGTTAAACATGGTCTGTATTGAATCGACAATAATAAGGTCGGGTTGTTCATTTTCGCACGAGGCTTGTATGACCTTGAAGTTGGTTTCGGATATCATTAACAGATTCGGGTTTTTTACATTTAATCTATCGGCTCTTATCTTAATTTGCTTAATAGATTCCTCGCCCGAAATATACAGGACCTTTGACCTGACATTCACTTTGTCACATATCTGAAGCAAAAGGGTAGACTTGCCTATACCGGGGTCTCCCCCTACAAGGACAAGGGAGCCCCTTACAATTCCTCCCCCCAGCACGCGGTCCATTTCCTTCATGCCGGTAAGGTAACGTTCTTCACCTTCTATATCAATATCGTTTATTCTGACCGGCTTTACATTTATCGGAGCCGGGCTCCTGCTGTTTTTACTTCCGGACTCAACAGCTTCCTCAACAAAGGTATTCCATTGATTGCACGCCGGACATTTTCCCAGCCAGCCACTGCTCTCATAACCACATTCCTGGCACACGAAAAATGATTTTTGCTTTGACATCTTTACTCCTAACCAGGGTTTACTATGTAAAAACCCTAATCAATTCTATTCTATATAGCACCTGCATCTTTAAGCCCTGCAAGCACCAATACAAACATGGCATGGGACCATGTGAGAGGAATTACCCAGCAAGGCCTTCCGCTGTCCTTGCTCACCTGCTCCGGCAAAAGTCCAAGAGCGGTGCATGATTTGGCAGCCCACATGAAGTATTCTTTGGCTTTATCATACTCTTCAACCTCAATATAATACAGGGCTACCCATAGAGTTGCCAGAACCCACGGATTCCCTCCAACGTAGTTGTCATTCTCATACCTTTTTATTCCCCCTACAGGATGGGATGTAAGGGTCCTTTCTATGGCTTCCACTGTTTCCTTAACCCTTCTGTCCTTCACATCAAAAACACCAAAGGGTATGGAAACTCCTAAAAGGCTCACATCAACAGTCCAGTCTTCCAATGTAACATCTCTATAATAACCCTTTTCATTGACCTTTACAATAGTTGTATGCTGAGAATACTCACTTCCCCACGGATTAAGCTTGGTCCTCACGCTTCTTATAAAACGTCCTGCCTCGTCCTTCCAAAGGTTTCTTTCCATAGCCGCCTTTATATTTTGTGCCGCTTCATTCCACTTATCTATAATTTCGGAGGGTGCATTTAAAATCTTAGCCACCTCAACCCCTGCCATAATACCTCCGTATACCGCAGCACTGGAGTAGGTATGTTCTCCGAATCTTTCCTCCCAAAGGTCATAACTGGGCTTGGGCAGCCCGGTATCGGAATCTATAAATCCCGTTAAAAATTCAATTCCCAGCTTTATACTGCCCCACATTTCTTTGAGGAAATCGATGTTTTTTGTAACCTCATAATGCTTATACATTCCCCATATAAGTGTTCCCGTTTCATCCACCTGCAATCCCCAGGACGGTGCAAGGTTTCCGTCCATGTGGAACCTCTGCTGCCATGACCCGTCTTCATCCTGCGTCATAACAGCCCATTTATAAAACCTGTCTACCGCATCCGTAAACCCCACAGCATCCAATGCACCGGTTATAAATGCTGCATCCCTTCCCCAGCAATAGGCATAGCGTCCACACATCGTAAAGCCTTCATCAATCTCGGCAGAGGCTAAAAGTCCTCCCGTCTGTTCGTCAGACATCAGCTTAAATACCAAAAGAGACCTGTTATACAGAGCATCAATATTTTCATCTCCCGTTTTAAGCTGCCTAGCATTCTTTAACATATCCCGCCAGTACTTGAGGGTATTTTCATACTCCTCTTCAAGATTTAGCTGTCTGCACTGTCTCACCATCTGTTTGACCTCTTTTAATGTATGAGATGCACAGATAAAAAGGTTGAAAGGTACTTTGCAGCCGGGTCCGACTTTTCCTATGTTAAAGGATATTGCACCGTCATTCATCATTCCGATACTGTCAAAACCGCAAAGCTCAGTATACGACGCACAGCCATGAGCGTTATTGCCCAATTGAAACTGCATTACTTCCCGGTCCGATGAAATGGAAATATAGTAATTGTATTTATAATGAATTAAAGAATCAACATTGAAATCAAAAAGAGTACTTCTCATGTCAGGATTGGTGGTAACCATTGAAGAATAGTTCACAAAACCAAGTTCCACTTCTGTGTTGCCCATATTTTCTATTACATATTGTCTCACCAGTATGTCCTTGTCAATTAATACATAATCCGTCTGCTCTATTCTAAGCCCCCGGCTTTCATTTTCACATACGGTTTTTAGGATATTGGTATCCTCCACATAATACTGGGTATGCTTCCAATCGTGCTCATTAAACCACGAAGTGCTGTTTTTCTGACCGATATAAAATATTCCTGCCGCCAGTTTTTCAATGTGCTGCGGATAATCAATATGAGGCCAGAAAAGTCTTACAAGCTCACCGCCGGATGTCAGGCATGCAAGCATTTTGGAATTTCCGATTATTGCATCGTTAAAGTACGTCTTTGTCATAAAAATCCCCCCGTAACCGTTAATTGTTAAATACTCTGGGAACCAATACTTTTAATACATCTGACCTAAAACACTTCATAATGTTAAAATGCCCTTCGTGAAATCCCGCATTTAATTTTGGACCAAGACAAATATAAATAAGTACCTTGAAAATGAAATTAGATATTGGCAAATATAATATATTTAATTATAGCATATTTTATTATTTTTTTATCATAAATATTTTTCCTTATTAAGTACAAAATAATATAGAAATATGTGAGCCAATAAACAAAACTCAATCCAATAAATATAGTGTCATAAAGTTTGGATAAAAATAAATATTGCTTGAAATAAGATTAAAACTTCTGTAAAACATTATATATTTTGGAGGAATCAGATGCTATCACAAATTAATAGTGTGATATATTGCACAACACAAATTATGCAGGTTGTAATTTTTATAGCCGGGTGCTATTTTTTCGGTATATCCATCTTTGGCTGGCGAAAGAAAAAAGAGAAGGACCCCAGAGAATGCCTTCCTCAGAAGAAATTCGCTCTGGTTGTAGCCGCTCATAATGAAGAAACGGTAATTGCCCATATAGTTGACAGTCTTAACCGGCAAAACTACCCGAGCAATCTTTTTGATGTATTTGTTATCGCCGACAACTGTACGGATAGAACCGCAGAAATAGCAGAGGAACACGGAGCAAAAGTGTATAGAAGGTTCAACAACAGTGCCCGGGGTAAGGGACATGCCTTGGAATGGATGTTTGCTCAAATATTTGGTATGGAAGAAAAGTACGATGCCATTTGTGTTTTCGATGCCGACAATCTTGTTACATCCAATTATTTATTGGAAATGAACAAGAGGCTATGTGAAGGCCATAAGGTTATCCAGGGTTATATAGACAGCAAAAATCCTTTTGATTCCTGGATCACCTGCTCATATTCCATTGCTTTTTGGCTCTCAAACAGGCTATTCCAGCTTCCCAGATATTACATGGGACTTAGCTGCGGCCTTTGTGGGACAGGCTTTTGCGTTGATGTTGAGGTATTGAAGGAAATCGGATGGGGTGCCACTTGTCTTACCGAGGACTTGGAATTTACAATGAAGCTTGCCCTTAGCAATTACAAAGTTGCATGGGCAAACAATGCCGTTGTTTATGATGAAAAGCCCATCACCTTAAAGCAATCATGGAACCAGCGCAAAAGATGGATGCAAGGCCATGCCGACTGTGCAAGCCGGTTTTTAGGCCCTCTGTTTCGCAAAGCTTTTAAAGAAGGAGATTTAATAGCCTTTGATTGTGCGGTATACCTTTTTCAACCGATAAGGCTGGTGTTTATAGGGCTGATTACAATAATGATGTGGATTCAAACAGTATTTCCGACATCTCCGTTTTATAATTTGAGGTATGTTTTCCCCACTGAAGTCTGGTATGTATTTGTAATCCTTCAGTTTTTATATGGTCCTTTGGTTGTGCTTTCGGAAAAGAAATTTAACTTAAAGGTGTTAATCGGATTTTTGATTTATCCGTTTTACTGTATTACATGGATTCCCATTACAATACAGGGCTTTTTAAGTAAAAACAATAAAGACTGGTGTCATACGCATCACTCAAGAGAGATAAGTATATCGGATTTGGAGAAGGCGTGAGAATGAAGAAAAAAGGTGAAGAAAAAATATTCCAGAAACTTAAGTTTCGCAAGACTAGAGCCTGTAAATACTCCTCAGGGTCGAGCAAAACTCGCTTCGCTCAAACAATGCTCTCCCCTTCCTCGTCGTATTAACAGGCTCTACTTCTTGCTCCACAATGTTTCTTCCATATTTTTTCTTCACTTGATAGTTGCAGCTTATCCTCTGTAGATATTGAATAAATAAAAAAAGCAGAAACTTGAATTTCCCAAGACTAGAGCCTGTAAATACTCCTCAGGGTCGAGCAAAACTCGCTTCGCTCAAACAATGCTCTCCCCTTCCTCGTCATATTAACAGGCTCTACTTCTTGCTCCACAATGTTTCTTCCATATTTTTTCTTCACAGAATGGCAGCGATCTAGCGTTTGTGAAATCTAGATAATTTTCTTCAGTTGATAGTTGCAGCCTAACCTCTGTGAAAAGAAATGAGTCGAAAAGGTTTATCCCTTCCGACTCACTTCTATCACACCTTGTTTAGTACCAGTTCATCGTCTTTTATTTGAACCAATACCTTGTCTCCTGCTTTTACTCTTCCTTCCAGCATTTCCTCTGCCAGTTTATCCTCCAGCATGCTCTGAATTGCCCTTCTTAAAGGCCTTGCGCCATAAACCTGGTCGGTTCCTTTCTTCGCCAGAAGAGCAATGGCATCATCTGACACCTCAATATTAATGGAGTTTTGTGCAAGCCTTTTGGCCAGGTTGTTTATCATAAGCCCCACTATCTTCTTGAGATGCTCTTCCTCTAATGGATGGAATACTATAATCTCATCTATTCTGTTCAAAAACTCAGGTCTGAAATTCCTCTTAAGCTCACTCATTACATTGTTTTTCATATCATTGTAATTCTTTTCTGTGTTTTCAGCTCCAGTACTGAAGCCCAGGCGTTTCGGCTCGGTAATAAGTCTTGCACCTACATTTGAAGTCATGATTATTACAGTATTTCTGAAGTCCACCGTTCGCCCTTGAGAATCCGTCAGTCTTCCGTCCTCAAGAATCTGCAGCAAGATGTTGAATACATCGGGATGGGCTTTTTCTATTTCGTCAAACAGCAGTACCGAATAGGGCTTTCTTCTAACCTTCTCCGTAAGCTGTCCGCCTTCTTCATATCCCACATATCCCGGCGGTGAACCCACAAGCCTTGAGACACTGTGCTTTTCCATGTATTCCGACATATCTATTCTTATCATTGACTTTTCATCACCGAACAACGCTTCGGCCAGTGCCTTGCTCAGTTCTGTTTTTCCGACTCCGGTGGGACCTAAGAAGATAAAGGAACCTACCGGACGCTTCGGGTCTTTAAGCCCGACCCTGCCTCTTCTTATTGCCTTTGAAATAGCCTTTACAGCCTCATTCTGACCTATCACCCTTCTATGAAGCTCGTCTTCCAGCTTCATAAGTCTTTCGGATTCTTCTTCTGCAAGCCTCTTTACGGGAATACCGGTCCAGTCTGCCACTATACCGGCAATCTCATCCTCTGTAACAGTATCCGTTGTGGTTTGATTTTTTTGCTGCCAGTCATTCTTTGCCTTTTCCAGCTCATTCTTTAATTTCTGCTCTTCATCTCTTATCCTTGCAGCCTTTTCGAATTCCTGGCATACAATTGCGTCTTCCTTCTCTTTTCTGAGCTTTTCCACTTGCTCCTCAAGATGCTTCAAATTCGGAGGTGCAGTGAAGGATCTCAACCTGACTCTCGACGCCGCTTCATCAATAAGGTCAATGGCTTTATCCGGCAAGAACCTGTCGGTAATATATCTATCCGACATATTAACCGCCGCAATCAAGGCCTCATCGGTAATATTAACCCTGTGGTGCGCTTCATATTTATCCCTTAAGCCCCTCAGTATTTCAATAGCTTCTTCCCTTGTGGGCTCCCCTACTACAATGGGCTGAAATCTTCTTTCGAGAGCCGCATCCTTTTCAATATGCTTTCTGTACTCATCAAGAGTTGTAGCTCCGATAACCTGAATCTCTCCCCTCGCAAGGGATGGCTTAAGTATGTTGGAAGCGTCAATGGCACCCTCTGCGGCACCTGCGCCTATTATTGTATGCATCTCGTCAATAAACAGTATTATATTGCCTGCTTTTCTTATCTCTTCAAGAGCCTTTTTCAATCTCTCTTCAAATTCACCCCTGTATTTTGCACCGGCAACCATGGATGACAAATCAAGGGTAACCACTCTCTTATCCTTCAAAGTCTCAGGAATATTTCCCTCAACTATCTTTTGGGCCAATCCTTCCGCAATGGCGGTCTTACCGACACCCGGTTCACCGATAAGGCAGGGATTGTTTTTTGTACGACGGCTTAAAATCTGAATAACCCTTTCAATTTCTTTGTCCCGTCCTACAACAGGGTCAAACTTGGCTTCCCGGGCCATTTCCGTGAGGTCTCTTCCGAACTGGTTCAGAGTAGGTGTATTGGTGTAGTGGGAATTGTTCTTTGGCGTTCCGGAAGCACCCGGTGCCTCCTCACTTAGCATTTTAAGTATCTCCTGGAAGAGCCTTTGCTGGTCAACTCCGAGGTCTGTCAAGATTCTTACCGCCACGCTTTCTCCTTCCTTCATTATTCCCAGAAGAAGATGTTCCGTTCCGATATAATTATGTCCCATTCTTCTTGCTTCTCTAAAGCTCAGTTCAAGAACCCTTTTGGTCCTGGGTGTAAATCCAATCGGCTGTTCTCCCGTTGCATCTCCTCGGCCTATAAGCTCTTCAATTTCCTTTACAACCTTGTCTTCAGTCACTCCTTGATTATTTAAAACTCGGGCAGCTACTCCGCTACCTTCCTTTATCAGTCCCAGAAGAAGGTGTTCAGTTCCCACATAATTGTGGCCCAGTTCCATAGCTGTTTCCTGTGATATGTTTATCGCTCTTTCCGCTTTTTCCGTGAAACGTCCATACATATTGTATTCCTCCTTCGCTATAATCAGTTAAATCCAAAATCCTAATTTCTCTTTAGCTTGTTTCTTATAACTTCAGCCCTTTTTATATCTCTTTCATCAGGGCTTAACGCTCTTCCCACGCTTTTTTGCAAATTTGCCGGTTGTACCAAAAGCTGAATTTCATTTAAAACATTTATGTTTATGTCATTAATTATCCCCATATATACACCCAATCTAACATCGGATAATAACTTCAATGCTTCTTCCGAAGAAATAATCCTTGCATTGGATAAAAGCCCTAATGAACGGTATATTTTATCTTCAAACCTGTATGCATTCTGCTTGTGCAGTTCTTTTCTGATGGACCTTTCCTGATCGATAATCTGCCTTGTTATGCTGTTGATACTGGAGATTATTTCGTCTTCCGTCTGCCCTAGAGACACTTGATTGGAAATCTGGAACATATTCCCCGACGCTTCCGTATTTTCACCGTAAAGCCCTCTGACAGCTATCCCAAGCTTTGAGCATATCTCAAGAATACCTTTTATATACCCGGTCATTACCAGGGCAGGAAGGTGCAGCATCACCGATGCTCTTATTCCCGTTCCTATATTGGTAGGACAGCAGGTGAGATACCCGAATCTTTCATCAAAAGCGTAATCAATAGTTTCCTCCAAAAGGTTGTCTATTTTGTTGCACAAATCCCAAGCTTCTTTGAGCTGCAGACCTGCAAACAGGCATTGTATTCTAAGGTGATCCTCCTCGTTAATCATTATACTTATCTTTTCATCATCACTTATAACAACCCCACCATGGGCCTGGCTTTCTGCCAAATCAGGACTTATAAGGTGCTTTTCCACCAAAGCCTGCCTTTGAATAGGGTCCATTTTTTGAATATCCTCAAATTGAAAGTTTTCGCTAATTGCTCTGCCTCTTCCGAAAATAGCTTCCTTAACTTTATCTAATACCTTTTCACCATCTTCCCTGCTCATTTTTGATGGAAAAGGAAAATCGTTAAAATTCCGCGCAAGCCTGATCCTTGTACTCATAACCACATCGGACTCAGGACCGTTTTTTATATACCATTCCCTCATAAATTCCACCTCCCAGATTCCAAGACCCTTTAGCTATTCTATTTATTGCTCTTTGATTCCAAATTCCTGATCTGATCCCTTAATACTGCTGCCTTTTCATACTCTTCATTTTTAATGGCAGCATCCAATTGCTCCTTCAATTTAGTAATCTCCCTTGACAATTTTACACTGCCGAAAGCTCTGGAAGGTATCTTTCCGTTGTATTGTATATTGCCGTGGAGTCTTCTGAGCAAAGGCACAAGCTTGTCGCCATATACCTTGTAACAATTGGAGCATCCGATCTTTCCGGTCTTATTAAACTCATTGTAGCTCATTCCGCATTTGTCACATATGAGATTTTGATTATGCTGGGGAACCGAAGTCATATACGGAAAACCCATGATTCCTGAAAGAAAATCGTTTATGCTGAAGGGTGAACCGAAATTATATTTTTCTTCCTCCCGGGCACAATATTCACAAAGGAATAATACACTTTTATTATTATTTATAATTTGGGTAAGCTGGACTTTCGCAACCCGTTTCTGACATTTCTGACACAGCATCCGCCCCACTCCTTTCAAAATCCTCACAAAACATGTCTTCCTGCCAACATCAACAGGACTTATTTCTTTATATTTAAACCAACAAACTAACCAACATATTCTTTAATATACAAGCCCTTATATATCCTCGGATTTCAACAGGTGCCGCCATCAGTGCCTTGTCACTGGTAGCCGCCTTAAGCATCAATGCCTCTTTTTCGCTTATTACTTCATAGTCAACAAAATTATTGATAAACACATACGCCGACTGTTGTGATATGGAATCCCCTATTGAGTTGATAATGTGCATAAGAAAGTTTTTGCCCTTATGCTCAATATTCACCCGTCTTATTTTAATGTGTCCGCCTCCGCCTCTTCGGCTCTCTACATAATATCCTCTTTCTGTTGTAAATCTTGTGTCTATTACATAGTTTATCTGTGAAGGTACACAATTAAATTGATTAGCCAGTTCGTTTCTCTGAATTTCAATAGTTCCGTCAGTATCGTTTATCAATTGCTTTATAAATGCTTCAATCAGGTCACTGAGCTTAGCCATAATCGTCACCTTCTTTTGTGTTGATTTTAATTCCGGGACTCCACTTTATTAAAGCAGAGTCCCTTTTTTTGACTTCAATGGGTATGGAATGCTTCACCCCAAACACAATGTTTAGCTTTAACTCAGTAAGTTTACTTTGACTATCTTTGACCTTTAATAATATTATAATTTATTTCTCTTTCTTAATCAAGAAAAATTTGAGCAATAACTAGTAATAAGCAAGTATTTGAATTGACAGACAGTAAAAATACAATAATAGCTCCTTTTTTTGTTTAATTGCTTCTTTTTTTATCGGTTTTATCCTTGTTTTTACTATTTGGGGAAAGCTCTTCCGTTACTTCTTCCAAATGGCGTGCAATCTTTTTCTGTCTGTCCGGCGTTACCCATTGATGAAAGGATGAGACAAACTCACCATACATTGTTGAATCTTCAATTCTTTCATTTTTGATGTTGTTCTTATTATTCTTATTCGCCATACTTCATTACTCCTTTAATAATAAAATATTACTTATTTTTATCAAAGGAGCGAAGATGTATTCATGGGGTTCGTCCCATTATAACCGTCAATAATAACAATATGACAGGCTGATGAAATACATATATCCAGAGGGAATGTCTTCCCAAATAATTTAAAGGATTTTCCCTTACAGAAAACTTAAAAATGCTTTTCTTTTCCTTATACATGATTTTACCGAGGGCAATTCCCAAAACAAAGGCCCAAGCCCAGGGCAATATGGGATAGTAGTCAGAAGAGCTAAATTCTCCGTTGTGAATACCGAACATAAAGAATAAATTGTGAGTGACATTTATATAGGGAATTACAAAATAGGTTGAAGCCAAAAGAATACTTATAATGAAAAGCCATAGCGGAGACAATTTCTTAAGAAGCGGTGAAACCATCATACATATGCTAAGAAGATGGAGTATGCCGAAAATAACAAAAAAATCTTTATCAAAGATATATGTCCCAAGAGTAATAATCATAGCAGTAAAAAATACAATTATGCCTCTCTTAAAGCTGTTTCGGCTAAATACCGTACTTATTCCTGAAACCAGAATAAAAGAAGTCGCAACTATTCTTCCCGATATATAAATAAAACCGGTAGTATAGCCTATAGGTATATTATATAAGAACTCAAGATCATAAATGGTATGAAAAATTATCAGAAATACAACGAGGATTCCCCTCAACATATCAATTTCCCATACCCGGTTATTTGAATCATTTTTTACTTCTTTCTTTTTCTTCATTCGCTTTCCTTTTCTTATTTCAAACTTAATTAACATATAAAATATTATAGCAAATTAATATGGAACTTAATCAAAATTTTTTACGGTGCAATGAATAAGGTAAAGAAAAATATTTCAGAAACTAAAGTTTTGCAAGTGCAGAGCCTGTAAATACTCCTCAGGGTCGAGCAAAACTCGTTTCACTCAAACAATGCTCTCCCTTTCCTCGTCGTATTAACAGGCTCTAGCACTTGCTCCACAATGTTTCTTTCATATTTTTCTTTTCCAAAAAATATATAGTCTTTAATCTTATGCTTTCAGGGTGTATTGAATACGGTAAAGAAAACATTTCAGAAACTTGGCTTCGTAAGTACAAAAAGCAATGCAACTCAAATAAAATTAAGGGTACGAATTAAGGGTACGTCATAACTCAAACGTACCCTTTCAGTCAATTCCATCTATTTTTCGTAATTAAATTCATGGTATTATTCCTGGTCACTGTCAGTCATGCTCTTCTTTGCTTCTTCTATTACCTTCTGGCTAACATGTGCCGGTGCTTCCTCATATCTTTCAAACCACATCTTGAACATTCCTCTTCCCTGCGTCATAGAGGTTAAATCCGTAGCATATTTAAACATTTCAGCTTCCGGTACCTCCGCAATCACCTGTTGAATTCCGTTATTCTGAGGATTCATTCCCAGGATTCTTCCCCTTCTCTTGTTCAGGTCACCGATTATATCACCCATAAAGCTTTCAGGTACATATACCTCTACATGGGCTATCGGCTCAAGGAGTACAGGAGATGCCTGCTCCAAACCTTTCTTGTAAGCCAGGCTTGCAGCCACTTTAAACGCCATTTCGGAAGAGTCAACGGAATGGTATGATCCGTCCACCAAGGTTGCTTTTAGGTTAACCACGGGATAGCCTGCCAAAACACCTTTTTTAATACATTCTTGCAATCCCTTTTCTACAGCAGGGAAATATTGCTTCGGAACTGCTCCTCCAAAAATCTTTTCTTCAAATACCAGTTCTTCCTTTTCTCCCGGTTCAAATTCTATCCAAACATGACCATATTGTCCATGTCCTCCGGATTGTTTCTTGTGTTTTCCTTCCACCTTGACCTTTTTCCTTATGGTTTCTCTGTAAGGTACCTTGGGCTCTGTCAAATCCACAGAAACTCCGAATTTTGTTTTCAGTTTGCTCACTATAACATCCAAGTGAACTTCACCCATACCGGAAATAAGTGTTTGACGTGTTTCGTTATTGGTAGATACCTTAAAGGTCGGATCCTCGTCCTGAAGCTTGCTAAGACCGCTTCCTATTTTTTCTTCGTCACCCTTGGCTTTAGGCTGAACAGCCAAAGATAAAACCGGTTCAGGGAAAATTATTTTATCCAATTCCACAGGATTTGCCTGATCGCACAATGTGTCATTGGTATTGGCATTCTGAAGCTTAGCTACGGCACCTATATCTCCGGTTATAAGTTTATCTGTAGGTATACTCTTCTTTCCTCTCAATACTACGAGCTGCGACACCTTCTCCTGCTTTCCTGTTGTTGAGTTATAAACCATCGAATCGGATTTTAAGGTTCCGCTGTATACTCTTATTAAGGATATCTTTCCGACAAACGGGTCCGCTACAGTCTTAAAAACAAGAGCTGAAACGGGGGCATCTTCAGCCGTCTTTAACTCACAGGTCTCATCTTTGCCGACTTTCTTTGCCTTAATTGTACCGACATCAACCGGCGAAGGCATCAAGTCGATAATGGAATTCATCAAAATTTTTACTCCCTTGTTATTTACGGCCGAACCGCAGAAAACAGGTACAATGGAGGCGTCCTTTATACCCTGGCGAAGACCGGTATTGATTTCTTCAGCAGTAAATTCCTGTCCGTCAAAGTACTTCATCATAAGTTCTTCATCAGTTTCCGCTACGGCTTCATTCAATGCATTTCTAATTTCATCAACTTTATCCTTTAAACCCGAAGGAATATCTATCTCAACTAATTTATCTTTTTCAAACTTAAATGCTTTCATATTTACAACATCAACATATCCTGCAAACTGTCCGCCTTCAACTATAGGAATTTCAAATGCAACTACATTTTTCCCGAAGGTATTGACCAATTGGTCCAGCACGCCAAAAAAGTTGGCATTCTCATCGTCCATTTTGTTAATAAAAAACATTCTGGGTATTTTTCTCTCATTAGCATATTCCCATGCTTTTTCTGTACCGACAGCAACTCCGCTTTTAGCCGAAACAAGTATAATTGCACTATCTGCTACCCTGATTCCCTGCTTAACTTCTCCGACAAAGTCAAAATATCCCGGTGTGTCAATTACATTGATTTTGTGATTGTTCCATTCGCATGGACAAATAGAAGTGCTGATAGAACTCTTTCTCTTGATTTCTTCAGGATCGTAATCCGAGGTGGTAGTTCCGTCTTCAATTCTTCCAAACCTTTCAAGTGCTCCCGTATTAAACATCATTGCTTCAGCCAAAGTTGTCTTGCCCGCCCCTCCATGGGCCATAAGACACACATTCCGTATCCTACCCGCAGCCAAGTCTTTCATAATAATTCCCCCTTGTATATTTATTGAACTTAATAAAGTTCTTAGCATTTGCTTTCATAATAATAAGGAGTGTTACATTATTATGTATTGAACGTGCTGTATACCAGGATGCCATAAACAAGATAGTTATTATGCCAAAATTATCATGTGACAACTATTTTATTTTGAGTATACTTATTTATTCGATTAATTTTTTGATTTCCCTTTTTATATATTAATATTTTTTCTTACAAATCCGATAATTATTATATTTTTCCACCACAATAAAAATAAAACCTTTTTGACCGTGCCCCCATCGTTTTTGATTCAACCTCAAACGTTGTTATCTCTTTCATGTTCGGTTGAAGTAAATTTATATATACCAAACCACATTATATAATACCTAGTATTATATGTAAATAACAAATCTTTTTATTCTTCATTGATTACGATAATAAGATTACGATAATAAAGCCTTACACCGATTTTAACCTTACACATCGACATGCTTTCCCTCAAAAATGATTTTTATGCTGAAAGACAGTTAAAAAGATAATTAAAGTGATATATATTATATAAAAGTTTATTCTTGTTGACAATTGTGCTTTATCATTGTACATTAATATAAAGCAATCATGGTTCATTGCTTTTCAGTACGGTAGCATGGATATCTTTTCGCAATAATCGGTGCATCGCAAGCTAAAGCGGCTGAAGCTGACGATTATTGCATCAAAAGGCAGTTTCTTGTATTACGGTGGATCTTTTGGCTTAAATTATTAGTATGGTTAGAAAGGAAGGGATTTTGTATGATTATTGTAATGAAATCAAACTCAACGGAAAATGACATTCAAGAAATTTCTAAGGTTTTGGTAAACCTTGGGCTAGGCGTTCACATTTCCAAAGGTTCCGAAAAGACCATAATAGGTGTTATCGGCGATAAGAGAAAGCTTTCCGATGTACCTTTGGAGCTTATGAACGGTGTTGAGAAGCTGGTTCCCATTGTCGAGTCCTATAAGCTGGCAAGCAAAACTTTTCAGCCCAAGCCCAGCATTATCGATGTGGGTGGAGTAAAGATCGGCGGAAAGGAACTGGTTATCATGGCAGGCCCCTGCGCCGTCGAAAGCCGCGAGCAAATTTTAGCCTCTGCTGAGGCTGTTAAAAAAGCCGGTGCACAGTTTTTAAGGGGCGGAGCCTTTAAACCGAGGACTTCTCCTTATGCTTTCCAGGGACTTGAGGAAGAAGGACTCAAGCTTCTTAAGGAAGCAAAGGAGGCAACCGGTCTTCTCATTATTTCTGAGGTTACCAGCGAAAGGGCTGTTGAAATAGCTGACAAGTATGTTGATATGTTCCAGGTTGGTGCCCGGAACGTGCAGAACTTCCAGCTTCTAAGAGAAATCGGCCGTTCCAAAAAGCCTGTTCTCTTCAAGAGAGGTCCTTCCACCACTATAGATGAATGGTTGAATGCAGCAGAATATATCATGAGTGAAGGCAATTATAACGTTGTTTTCTGCGAAAGAGGTATCAGGACCTTTGAAACGGCAACCAGAAATACTCTGGACATAAGTGCAGTACCTGTAGTAAAGAGCTTGAGCCACCTTCCCATAATAGTTGACCCAAGCCACGCAGCAGGAAAAGCTCAGTATATACTTCCTCTTTCAAAAGCTGCAATTGCAGCGGGTGCCGACGGACTCATTATTGAAGTCCATCCCAACCCCAAATGTGCGCTCTCGGATGCTGCACAGCAATTGCCACCGGAGGATTTTAATAATCTGTGTAAAGATATCGGTAGAATTGCCGACATAATAGGAAGAGAGTTTCATTATGCGGGATAAAAAAATAACCATTATCGGTCTCGGCCTTATAGGCGGCTCGATTGCAAAGGCCTTAAAAGAACGTTTGAATATTACCTGCATAGCTGCGGTTGACAATAACGAATCCAGTATTCGACAGGCAATCGGTGAAGGCTATATACAAGAAGGTTATACGAAGCTAAATGATTCGGTGTATGATTCCGATATAATTTTCCTTTGTACACCGGTTAAATATACATTAGAGTATTTGGCCTTGCTTTGCGGAAAGGTTAAGGAAAACTGTATAGTAACGGATACAGCCAGTACCAAAAAAGAAATTATTGATTATATTGATTCATTGGATAATCCCCCATGCTTTATTGGGGGGCATCCAATGGCAGGTACGGAAAAGGCAGGTTTTGCATCAAGCTTTTCGCATCTTTTTGAAAATGCGTATTATATCCTGTCACCGTCAAAAAATTCTCCGAAGGAAGCTTTCGATCTTTTGACGGAAATAGTTCAGGGAATCGGAGCAATACCTATAATGCTTGATGCAAAAGAACACGATATTATAACAGCAACCATAAGCCATGTTCCCCATGTGATAGCCTCTGCTCTTGTAAACCTTGTAAAGCAATCGGATTCACCCGAAAGAAAGATGCAGGTTTTGGCAGCAGGAGGGTTCAAGGATATAACAAGGATTGCCTCATCCAGTCCTCAAATGTGGGAAAGCATTATTTTGAGCAACAGACAAGCAGTTAAAGATACTCTAAGCAAATTTACGGAAACAATAAATACCTTTATTGAATATATTGATAATAATAATTCCGGCAGTATATATAACTTTTTTGAATCGGCAAAGAACTACAGGGATGCTTTTTCAAACAACAGAACAGGTTTAATTAATCCTCAAAATGAATTAATGGTTGATGTAGTCGACAAACCCGGTATTATTGGAGAAATAGCAACGCTCCTCGGCAAAAACGGTATTAACATCAAAAACATAAATGTTTCAAACAGCCGGGAGTTTGAACAGGGTTGTCTGAGGATTACCTTACCTGATTCTGAAAGTGTAACAGCGGCCTATAACCTGCTTTCAGATAAAGGCTACAAGATATTCAGGTTTTAACGGACAAAATTAGCCGTATGTCCACTGAGAATTGCATGCAATTGCTAAAATAAGTTTTCACAATATAAGGCTTAACATATACTTATGGAATGGGGGAATTGAGTGTGTTAATTGAGCAAAGAGGTTCACTTAGAGGCGAAATCAAAGTGCCGGGAGATAAATCCATTTCCCATAGGGCTATACTTTTCGGCTCTCTAGCAAAAGGAACTACTGAAATTGACGGATTCATGATGGGCGAGGACTGCCTTAGCACAATCGATTGTTTCAGAAAAATGCAGGTAAGCATTGAGATCCTTCCTGAGAACAAAATCAAGATTCAGGGTAATGGGCTCTACGGTCTAAAACCTCCCGGAACTCAATTAAACGCCGGAAGATCTGGTACAGCCCTAAGACTACTATTAGGTGTGCTTTCAGGTCAACCCTTTTCTTCAGTATTAACAAGAAATGAAGAGTCCATTCGAAAACCGGTAGGTAAAGTTGTGGTTCCTTTAAGGGAAATGGGTGCAAATATCAGCGGAAGGGAAAACGGAAATCTCTGTCCCCTTTCAATAACACCCTCCAAACTTACCGGAAAAACCCACAGTATTTCGATTTTGGACACATACATCAAGTCTCCGCTTTTGATTGCCGGTCTTTATGCTGACGGTGAAACTACAGTAATTGAAGCGGCAAAATCGAGAGACCACTCCGAGTTAATGTTAAATTACTTCGGTGCAGACATTAGGGTTAACGGTCTGGAAGTAACTTCTCACAGGGTTGAAAACCTATTTGCCCAGCACATTCAGATACCAGGAGATATATCAATTGCTGCATACTTTATAACAGCAGGTTTGATAGTGCCGAATTCCGATATAGTGATTAAAGATGTAGGTATTAATCCTACCCGAGCCGGAATCCTTGACGTGTACAAATCCATGGGAGCCAATATTGAGATTCTCAATCAGCGCACTGTCAATAACGAGAAAATTGCAGATATAAGGGTTGTTTCTTCAAATCTTAAGGGAACAACCATTGAAGGTGACATTATTCCAAGGCTTATCGATGAAATACCGATTATCACCGTTGCTGCCGCAATGGCTGAAGGAACTACGACAATTAAGAATCTCACCGGCTTTAAGACAAAGGAATCCGGCAAGCTCAAGAAAATGCTTACAGAACTTGCAAAACTCGGCGCAACTGTGGTAGAAACCGATGACGGAGCTATAATTGAAGGAAAAGGCGCACTTAAAGGCACCATCGTGGAAGGCCACAACGATGCTGCAATAACGATGTCCCTTTGTATTGCAGGTCTTGCTGCCGCTGAGGAAACTACCATCAGGAAAACACAAATACTTGATATAGTTTATCCGGATTTCATTCCTGTATTGAACAAGCTGTAATTTCTATACGGAAGGTTTAAATATAAATACTTTGAATCTAAAAAAGCTCAAGGGGTTGATGGCCTTGAGCTTTTGTATATAATCCTTATGCTTCTTCACAATTTTCCTGCCTATACTTTTCTGCCAATTTATATCCTAATACCATCAGGCTGTCACTGAGGTGAACGTTCTCAATTATAACATCGTGAGGAATCTTTAAATCCATCGGTGAAAAGTTCCACAGTCCTTTTACTCCAAGACGTGCTACCCTGTCTGCAACAGCAGGTGTATGTTCATAAGGGACACACAGCATTGCTATATCCACCTTGTTTTTGCTTATAAACTGTTCGATATCATCCATGGACATAATCTCAACATCCCTAATTTTTTTCCCTACCAGATCGGTGTTTACGTCAAAAATACCGATAAGCTTAAAACCCCTCTTTTCAAAGTTAGTGTAGTTTGCCAATGCCTGACCCATGTTTCCTGCACCGATTATTATTACATTAAACTTTTCGTCAACACCCAAAATTCTACCTATTTCTTGATACAAATACTCCACATTGTAGCCATAACCCTGTTGTCCAAATCCACCAAAACAATTTAAATCTTGACGTATTTGCGAAGCGGTTATTCCCATCCTGGAGCTAAGTTCCTTTGACGATATCCGGGTTATACCCAGATTAAGCAAATCAGAAAGGTATCTGTAATATCTTGGCAGGCGTTTGATTACTGCAATAGATATTTTTTTGTCCGAACTCATCACTTTCACCCCAAATCATTTTTGATGGTAACTTGCATTCCTCCCTTAATTAAAAAACCAATGTGATTATATCATCTTTGTTATTTTATTGTCAATATTGCTAATAAGCTGTATTTTTGCTACAATTGTTAAAGTCGGTGTCCCAGAGCCAATTTCATTTTGGGGAACACCGGTTGGGTGATTGTCAACGTTTATTTCAAGTACCCAGTCAAACATATGAAGTGGTTTTGAGGATGGTTTATTGTTATGATAGTTTTAAGTTGCAACAATATAGGTTTATCATTCGGTACCAATACAGTATTAAAGGACATATCCTTTAGCATAAACAATACCGACAGGGTTGGAGTTGTCGGAGTTAACGGTGCTGGTAAATCTACGCTTTTCAGGATAATAACCGGCTCATACAAACCGGATACCGGAGAAGTGTATACGGCCAAAAACTCAAAAATTGGGTATCTTGAGCAGAATTCCGGTCTCGATTCTACCCGCAGCATATTAGACGAGGTTCTATCGGTGTATTCCCACTTTATCGAGATGGAAAACCGCATTAAAGAACTGGAGAAAGCCATAAGCAACGAAAAAGACCGGAACGTATTAAACGGTTTAATGAAGGAATATTCCCGCCTTACGGAAGAATTTGCCCGTTTGGGAGGCTATGAATACAACAGCCGAGCAACCGGTGTGCTAAAAGGCTTGGGCTTTAGCGAAGACCAATTTTCTCTGAATGTCAAAAACTTAAGCGGCGGTCAAAAAACGCGCCTTGCTCTGGCAAGGATGCTTCTTACGGAGCCCGACATTCTTCTTTTGGACGAGCCCACCAACCACTTGGATATTTCAGCTATAGAGTGGCTTGAGGATTTCCTGTCAAACTATAAAAAATGTGTGATGGTTATATCCCATGACAGGTTTTTCCTTGACCGTATCACAAATAAGACTTTGGAAATAGAAAATTGTGAATGCCAGCTATACAACGGCAATTACTCGGAATATTTGAAGAAAAAAGCTGTAAACAGAGAAATACAACAAAGGCATTACGAACAGCAGCAGAGAGAAATCGCAAGGATGGAGGAATTTATTGAGCAGCAAAAAAGATGGAACCGGGAAAAAAATCTTATAGCCGCAAGAAGCAGACAAAAAGCCATCGATCGTATGGAAAAAATAGAAAAGCCCAAAAATCTGCCTCAAAAAATAAAGATACAATTTAAAAGCAGTATGCAAAGCGGAAATGATGTACTTTCCGTCGAAGGTCTCGGCAAAGAATATCCCGGAAAGCCATTATTTAAGAATGTCAGCTTCAATATAAGAAAAAATGAAAGAGTCTTCCTTCTCGGTCCGAACGGATGCGGAAAATCCACTCTTCTTAAGATATTGACAGGCAGAATCGATAATTATACCGGAAAATATGAGTACGGCTACAACGTAAATTTAGGCTACTATGATCAGGAGCAGGAGGATCTTGCCCCTGAGAACACAGTAATCGATGAGGTTTGGGCCGTCAATGAAAAGCTTACACAGACCGAAATCAGGAACGCCCTGGCCATGTTTTTGTTCAAAGGCGAGGATGTATTAAAAACCGTGGGAAATCTCAGCGGAGGCGAAAAAAGCAGGATATCCCTCATTAAGCTCATGCTTTCGGAGTCCAACTTTCTTTTGCTGGATGAGCCTACAAACCACCTGGACATTAACTCCAGGGAAGTACTGGAGAGTTCCCTGTCTGACTTTGACGGAACCCTTTTAATCGTATCCCATGACAGGTATTTTATCAATAAGCTTGCAACCCGAATCATTGAGCTTAAGGATAATTCCTGTATAGATTACAACGGCAATTATGACGACTTTTTGCAATATAAAAGCAGGATTGATGCAGCTTCCGACAACGGATCAAAAAATACCAAGGTATCTTCCGGCAAGATGGAGCATATGGCAACAAAGGAGGAAAAGGCTCGCAAAAGGAAGCTGGAAAAACAAATAGCGGATACAGAAAAGGAGATAGCCTCCATTGAATCCCGTCTAAAGGAAATTGAAAATCAAATGACTTCAGATGAAGTGGCCAGCGACCATGTAAGACTGATGGAGCTTACTGACGAGAACAACAGGCTTAATGAAAGGCTTGAAGAGTTGTATGAGCTCTGGGATGATTTGCAGTCCCAGTGTGATTAAGGGTTCAAAAATAGAAGAGAAGAAAATATTCCAGAAACTTAAGTTTCGCAAGTCCAGAGCCTGTAAATACTCCTCAGGGTCGAGCAAAACTCACTTCGTTCAAACAATGCTCTCCCTTTCCTCGTCGTATTAACAGGCTCTACGACTGGCTTCACAATGTTTCTTCCATATTTTCTTCACTTCTTATCATATACCTTCAAATGATAAACAGGATTTTTGAACCTTCAAACGGCTGTATGAATATACTGACAATAAAGATTTTACTTTATAAAGGAATGATGAGTTTATGTGGTATGTCGTACAGCCTGGAGACTCTCTTTATACAATTTCACAAAGGTTTGGGGTAACCATATCCCAGATAAGAGAAGCAAATCAAATCACAGGCAACATTATCTATATCGGCCAGCGTTTATATATCCCCGTTGAAAGACAGGCACCCATAATATACACAGTTAAGTCCGGAGATTCATTATATCTTATTGCCCGAAGATACAACACCACCATAGACAGTATAATGGCCCTGAACAATCTCACCAGTACGCAGCTTCAGGTAGGGCAGCGGTTAACCATACCGATTTATACCGAAGTAGTGGTCAATGTGGACAATGCAAACGTACGCAGCGGTCCCGGAACCAATTACAGTGTGGTTACACGGATGACAAGGGGTGCAAGGCTTCCTGTTACTGATTACAGTAACAACTGGTATAAGATCAGCCTTTATAACGGCAGAGAAGGCTGGATTTCCGGAACTATTGTGAATCGCAGAGTATATGACGGAAGTAAGCCCATAACAGGGGTACTGGGTTTCTATACTCTTGAAGAAGGACCCACTCTTCCCAGCTCTTTTGCATCCTTTTCCAACAATACGGGGTTGCTTTCTTCGACAGCACTTTTCATGTTCAGAATAAGTGCCGCCAACCCGACCACTATCGAAAAATTCGGCGATTTTACCGATCAGGACATACGAAATCTAGTAGCTATTGCCCATAGAAATAATGTTAAAATAATGCCGGTTGTCCATAACCTTTTATACAGGCCCGGAGGAACCACCCTTGCCAAAAATGTCGTCAAAGTCCTTGTTTCAGACCCGCGGAACAGAAATGCCTTTGCCCTGAACCTTGTCAATTTAATAGAAAGATACGGCTTTGACGGCGTAAATATTGATATTGAAGATGTGTTTATTGAAGACAGCGACAATCTCTCCCTTCTGTATAATGATATTGCAGAGGCATTGAGGCCAAGAGGATACTTCTTCTCGGCATCCATACCTTCCAGGATAAGTGACCAGCCCTTCAATCCGTTTTCCGATCCGTTCAATTACAGTGCAATAGGCCGGGCTGTGGATGAGTTTGTCGTAATGCTTTATAATGAATTCGGTTGGCCGGGAAGCCCACCGGGACCGCCTGTTACAATAGGTTGGATGAACCGGGTTCTTCAGTATACCATAACCAAAATGCCAAAAGATAAAATCGTTGCAGCGGTTTCTGTATTCGGGTTCGATTTTAACCTCACAACCGGAAGAAATACTTATGTGACATATCAAGGAGCAATTAATCTTGCCCAAAGATACAACAGCACAATAATCTTCAATGAAGAAAGGCAGACTCCGATGTTTTCTTACACGGATGCACAGGGAAACCGGCACGAGGTATGGTTTGAAAATGCCCGCAGTTTGAGAGCCAAAATCCAGCTTGCCTGGGATCTCGGAATAAAGGGAGTAGCTTTATGGAGGCTTGGCATGGAGGATCCGGCTATCTGGACCATGCTGAGAGATGAAGTAGTGGTAAGAAAATTTTAAAGATGAAGAAAACTGTCCCGGAAACTAAAATTATACAAGTTTAGAGCCTGTAAATACTTTTTGAAGTCAAGCAAAACTCGCTTTACAAAAGCGGGTGCCCTACCTTCTCTTTGTATTAACAGGCTCTACAACTTGCTCCACAATGTTTCCTCTATATTCTTTCATCCAATAATGTGAACTCATAGACAGTGAGTACGCAAACCATCATTTTTTAAAATACTCTACAATTCCGTCCTTTATTGCCTGAGCCAATTCTTCTTGATAATCTGCATCTGCAAGCTTCTGTTCCTCCTGCCGGTTTGACAGGAATCCACATTCAACTATTACGGTGGGAACCTTTAAATCCCGAAGAATTATCAGTTTATTGTCCTTTACCAATGCTTCCCTTTTGTTGCCCGGATCCACTTTTTCCCTCAATGCTTTTTGAATTGTTTCCGCCAATTCCTGACTTTCCTGTGATCTGGGTGGAAAAAATACCTGGGCACCGTAATACTGTGTCTGGCTGAATTTGTTAAGATGTATACTTACAGCAATATCGGCTCCGGATTCATCAATCTTTTTTTTACGGTTCATCAGGTCCTGGGCTCTCTTGCTGGTATATCTTTGGGTCCCTTCTTTGTAGTTTAATACGTCTTCCTCTCTGGTCATAATAACTTTGAAATTTTCTGCTTCCAAAAGCTCTTTAACCCGCTTGGCTATAATCAGGTTCACGTCCTTTTCCTTAAGTCCGCTGTAGTCACTTACTGCGCCCGGATCTTCCCCCCCATGTCCGGCGTCAATTACTACAGTTCCGTTTACATTGGTGTTTGTAACCTGTAGTGCGTTAAAACCCGGACCTATATTAATGCTGATAAACGTAATTGTCAAAACAAATACCAATGCAATTAACGCTATTTTGTCTTTTCTTAATACTAATATCATTCAGCCTATCCCCCTTATTTACATCTACAATAAGCATATTCAATAAAGGGTTGGCCTTATACTACATGTTTCACAAATTTTTTCCCATTCATTCATCTGTATTCCTAGAACACATTTTCTTCAGTATTTATCGCAACTAAATAGTCAATGCTGCTTACCTAAGACTGTACCAGGAAAAATGCCTTGCAGTAACAACCTGAGATTTAATGTTTACATAAATATTTTTCCCCGTTAATTCATCATATAAATATCCTTCATATTTCTTTACTTTTATAAGCACAGGCTTTGTAAAAGCGTCTACATCCGGATTAATCTCAATTCCGGGCTCACCGTCTCGGACACATACTTTTACGTTAAACTCCATTGGATACTGTCCGCCGGGAAGCCATTCATTGTTAAACTGAAGGGTAACGAAGCCTACATCAAACTTGCCACCCTTCTTGTCCACCGTAATAGTAGTTTCAAATTTTACCGGTTCAGTAATTACAGCCTCCGTCCCATTCCCATTTGACGGTTTTGCCAAAGCAACACCCGGAATTCCGGTAACCAAGAGTGCAAACAATAGAGCGATAATCAGCTTTCTCTTCATAAAATTACCTCCTTTTGATGAGTCGCAAAGACTCTTTTCAATAATAATAAAATGCAATACCCATGCCATGTTTAAAGCTTTTCCGTTAAATAAATCAAATTAGTATTATATACCTAAAAAGACAATTGCCTTATGGGTCTGTGGTACCGGCATTTTATAGTCCATTCCACCGGTTGCGGCAGATAATACCATGAAACACAGCATTAAGTTTCAATATTGGATTCTCCCTTTTGTCTCATTTTTATATAGACATATAAAATTTTATACCGATATATAAATTAAGGGGGTAACGCTTGTGAATCAGAATTTTCTTTTCGATGAATTTAAAATCATAGGGAGTAACACGGCAAAATATTTAGACAGCTTCAGAAACCTTCTCTTTACCGGATCAACGGTGCTAATTACCGGTGAAACCGGTACCGGTAAAGAGCTTGCGGCAAGGTGGATTCATTTCAACGATCCCAAAAGAAGCAACAATCCCTTCGTCAAAATTACAATCCCCAACATAGGAGAAAACATATTTGAAAGCGAGGTTTTCGGATACGAAAAGGGAGCTTTTACCGGTGCCGTCAGCTCAAAGAAAGGATTGATTGAGGTTTGCGAAGGCGGAAGCCTCTTCTTTGACGAAATTGAAAACGCAAGTCCAGCCGTACAAAGCAAGCTATTGCAGCTTTTTGAAGACAGGCTCTACCGAAAGGTGGGCGATACCTCCTATAAAAAAACCAATGCAAGATTTATCGTTGCTGCCAACAAGGATCTTCTCGAGGAAGTACGGAAAAACAATTTTCGCCAGGACCTGTATTACAGACTTGCAGTTATCGAACTTAAAATGCCTCCGTTAAGGGAAAGGGGCAAGGACATCCTTGAAATAGCAAATTACTACATTGAAAAGTACTCAAAAGAACTGGAAAAAGGCGTGATGCTTCTAACCCGGAAAGATTATCCCCGACTCTCCTCCTATACCTGGCCGGGAAATATACGGGAATTGAAAAATTTCATTGAGAAGGCGGTTATTTTTTCAAAAGACAATAGAATTGACCTGTCCACTCTTGAAAAAGCTGTTCCTCCAACCCAAACCGCTCTCGAAGAGATCTATGCCTACAAGGAATATATAAGGCTAAAAGAACAGGAACTCTTTATAAAAGCTCTTTCCATGTGCAACGGCAATGTGGAGCAAACCGCATTCCTCATAAAAATGTCGGTCCCCTTTGTATACAAAAAAGTAAAGGAGTTGGGGATACGGATCTAACCTGGGCCCTGCAGCAAGGATGAATAAAGATATTCCAGAAACTTAAGTTACGCAAGTCCAGAGCCTGTAAATACTCCTCAGGGTCGAGCAAAACTCGTTTCCTCAGACAATGCTCTCCCTTTCCTTGTCGTATTAACAGGCTCTACAACTTGCTTCACAATGTTTCTTCCATATCTTTATTCATCTTTGATATAGCACCCTAATATTAAGCTTACTCAATTACCTCTTTCAATATTACCTCTTTCAATTTGCAGTCGTCCACTTTTCCAATGCACTCTTTGGCAAGTTTTATATCAGCCGCAGCTTTATCCATGTCCCCCATCTTCTTGTATAAATTAAACCTTTCATAATATCCCTTGGCTGCTTCATAGTCTGACTCAAGCTGATGGGACATGTTTATCGATTCAGAAAGCAGTTCAACGGCTTCTTCATTTTTATCCATACCGGCAAGAATACCTGCTTTTATCCTTATTGCCTTTAGCCTTCTTATATCGCTTTTAACCTCCTGGGATATTTCAATGGCTTTATCGCAATTATTCAATGCATCCTTTGGGTTCCCTTTTTTCATCTCACATATTGCCCTGTACCTGTAGCAATCACTTAAATAAGACATTTCCCCAACCTCAGTAAAAATCTTAAAAACCATATCCAGCATTTTCTCTGCCATATCCAACAGATTTCTATCTATATTCAGTTTTGCAAGGCTCAGGTAGTTTATCCCCTCTCCTACAGGTACGTTAATCTCCCGGGCTATTTCAAGAGATTTGTTATAATGGGAAATTGCCTGGTCAAAATGGCCTCTTTCATATAATATGTCTCCGATATTGGTTATGGATATGCTCTCATTAAGCTTGGAAGATATTTCACGAGCACTCTCCAAGGCTTTGTTGAACAAAGCTTCTGCCTCATTGAAAAGGCCTTTGTCCATATAAAGTATCCCAAGATTTATACTGCCTGCTACGCATCCCTGCTGATCCGATATCTTCTTGGAAATGCTAATGGATCTGGCAAAAAAGTCCTGGGCCTTTGAAATCATTCCGGTAGAATGGTAAAATACACCCATATTCCCTGACACCTTGGCCATGATAGCGAGATTATTCACCTTTTCTGCATATTTATATGATTTGTCCAGATAAAACAAAGCGTTAGATATATCGCCACGGATATAGTATATAATTCCGGCTTGATTCATGGTCTCGGCAAGGTTTTCATAATCCTTCATTCTTATAAGCAGCTTTTCGGACTTTTGGGCTAAAGTAAGGGCTTCGGTGCTGCCAAGAATTCTCAATATGCTGCATTTCATCTGCAAAAGCTTGCCGTAAAGTGTATTTTCCTTATTTATTTTAAGTTGGATATCATCAAGAATTTTGAGGGCATCATCATACATGTCCTGTTCTTTATAAACTGCCGCAATCATCAGCCGGATTGAGTAAATGTCATCATAAAGCTTGGCTTTCTTTAAAGCCCTGTTTAAATAAAGCATGGAAAGCTCATAGTCTGCCATTATTAATTTTATGTACCCCATATCTCTATAGGCTTCCAATATCTTGGCGTTGATTTGCTCATCGTCCTCTTCTTTCACCAATTGGAGAAAACGGTCATAGTATTCCAGTGAACTGGTGAAGTTGAAATTGACTTTGTTTTTTATGGCTGTCTTAAAACTATATTCGGCTGCCTTTTTGATCTGCCCCGCCTTATGAAAATGGGTAAAGAGAATCTCATAATACTCTTCCAGCTCCCGGGCGTATTTTTCCTCTAAAAATTCCGCTATCTTTTTATGCAGTTCCTTCTTTTCCTTGTTTAAAATACTATCATAAATAACTTCTCTCTCCATGTCCTGGTTGAATACAAATTCTTTTTCCACAACACCGGAGGAGGTATATGCAGACTTTAGGGATATTAAGTTCATATGTACAGGGAGTCTCAATAAGGCGTTAACCTCATCCCTTCCCATTTCAAGAATTGCACTTAGTATTGTAAGGTTAAATTCCCTGCCGATAACCGATGCAACCTCAAGCAATCGTCTCTCCTCATCACTCATCTCGGACAAGTTTGCTAAAATAATATTCTGGATATTGTTAGGAAGGGATGTAATTGTCTCGGCATCTATAACTGCAACATCTTCAATCACACGGAAGGTATCGGATTTTTTAATGTTTTGAATAAATTCCCGAATGTACAGGGGATTTCCGCTGGTAAACTTTTCGGCAGCATCTAAAAGACTTTTATCAATGTTTTTGCATTGGAGTAATTTGCACATCAGCTGTTTTACTGCACTTTTAGACAGAGTTCTAAGCTTCAATGTATGATACTTCAATGATTTGGCATCACTAAACTCCTCCACCTCATAACGGGAAGCCATTACAAAAGTAATGTTTACAGGATCTAGGTTTTCCATTAAACCCCTTATAATACTCAGTGAATCCTTATCGGACCAATGCATGTCATCAATGATTATTACCATCTTAAACTTTTTCGAAAGATATTTAAAGAACACCGCGAGCTGCCTGATCATTTCCCTCCTGATGTTTTCAAAGCTCATGGAGTTCAGTATGTTCTGAAACTCATTGTCTCTTTTAAGTCCTAAAATAAGGCCAATGAAGTTGTAATTTCTTTCAATCTCCTCATCGCTCAAATCTTCCAATATATAGTCCAAAAAAGACATCAGTCTTCGCTGTTTCACATTAGGATTATCCCCATAATTGATGTTCATAATTTTCATAAGAACATTTGAAATCAAATGGTAAACCCTGTTTTGGGAAAACGGGCTTATATCAACCCATAACTTCTTTATATCCATTGCAAGGCTGGCGGAAAACTCTTTCAAAAGCCGAGTCTTTCCGACTCCCGCCTCCCCGATTATACTAATGCATTTTGTACCTGTATTGAGGGCATTATTATATATTGACACAAGCTGTCCCAGTTCCTTTTCTCTTCCGATGAACGGGGTCCTGTCGTCATAATCGTGTTCGGCATTGATCTCAATAGGCGAGTAACACCTCACAGGCTTCTCTTTATTTTTAACTTTTATCTCAACAGGCTTTGTATACTTGATTATGTCCTTTGTCTCCATATATACCGATTCCGATACAAGGATAGCTCCGCTGTCGGCATTGGATTGCAATCTCTGGGCGGTATTTACAATATCCCCCATCACCGTATAATCCCTGTCAAAGGTATTGCCGACACTTCCGGTAACTACCAAACCATAGTTTATGCCGATGGAGAGAGTCAGGGACAAGCCCGTGGACGAAAACCTTTCCTTGGAAAACTCCTCTATAAGATTCATCATCCTCATGGCACAGACTACAGCTCTTTTGACATCATCGGTATGAATATATTTTGCTCCGAAAAGTATCATTACACAGTCGCCGATATACTTGTCTATGGTGCCCTCCAGTTCGTAAACGGGTCTGGTAATATAATCAAAGCATTCATTTATGATCTCTCTGACTTCCTCAGGATCAAGCTTCTCCGAAAGAGCTGTAAAGCCGGAAACATCTGCAAAAATAACAGCCACATTTCTTCTGCTTTCAGAAAGAGTATCAAAATTTTGAACTGAGCTTTGTGTATCAAGACATTCCAATTTAGTACCGCAGTTAAAACAATACTTACCCATTGAAGGGTTAGGATAATAACAGGAAGGACAAGTTTTCTCAAATCTAACCCCACATAGCCCGCATACTTTTGCTTCATTACTGTGAATTTTTATGCCGCAATTAAAACAAATCATTTTGCTTCCCCCAGAGAAATTTACATGTTTAATAGGTTGTATACATAAAGCGAAAAAACACAGAGGTTATTCAAACTAATGGAATATTATTCTTTAATGAATTTATTCACCAATTATCAAAAGTTTCTTTGAATTAATTACAATAATATTGTATAATATATATATCGATTATTCCGATTTCATTATTAATGCTTTCACCATGGATAAATAAGTCAATAAGTCACACGATAAGGGGTAAAAAAAATGTTAAATGCAGCCGCCTTTTTGCTATCAGGTTCAGATCCTTCCGAATACAAGGAGTTTATTGACTTACTGAAGGACAATATAATTCAGGTTAACATTTATTCCGACAAGGATTCTTTTTTAAGCAGCATTAACGGATTTTCCTCACAAAACTCCAAAACATCTTCCGTCGCAGTTATATTTATCGAATATGACTTATACCACGGTATTTCTTTTTGCATTAAAGGTTTGTTGGAAAAATCGGAATGTATTCTTGTTTTATTCAGTTCCAAAGACGTGGAGTTGGATGAAAATCCGGACAATGTTTTTGAATATGTATATACAAAGCATTTTAACAGTGCTTTTTTCATAAATAAGCTAAAAAGAGAGATCGATAGCAAAAACGAAATTTCGTTTTTGAGGAATGAAGCCAGGGAATTTTATGAAATAGGTAAATCCCTTTCTTCCGAGAAAGATACGGTAAAGCTTCTTGATATGATAGTAACCAGCAGCATGAAGCTTACTTCCTCCGATGCAGCAACAATTTATCTTGTAATCGACAAGGACTCCTACAACTGGACATCCATAAAAAACAACGATTACAGGTATAAAAGCTTAAAATTCGTTATTGCCAAAAACTCAAGTATGGATGTCAACCTTGAAACATTCATTTCTCCCATTACAAAAGAAAGCATCTTCGGTTACTCAGTTATTACCGGTGAAACAGTAAGGATTGATGATGCCTACAGTCTTTCTCCCGATCTTGATTACCGCCATAACAACAGCTTCGACCTGCACACTGGATATGTGACAAAATCCATTCTTGCCACACCGATTAAAGACCATGAAGGCAACATTTTAGGTGTCATCCAGTTAATTAATAAAAAGAAATTCCCCGATGAAAAGATAGATTTTAAAAATAAGGATGCATTAAGCAGAATAATCACTTATGATTATAAAGACGAATTGATTATGAATTCTCTTGCGGGTCATGCAGCAGTTGCCCTGGAAAACAATCTCCTGTACAGGGAGATGAAAAATCTTCTTGACGGCTATAAAAGGCAAAACACCGAGCTTGAGGCATTGAGCAAAAAAATTCTTATTGCCCATGAAGAGGAAAGGAAAAGAATTGCCCGGGAGATTCATGACGGCCCGGCTCAAAGTGTCGTAAACCTTTCCTTGAGAGTTGAACTTGCCAAAAAGCTCCTTCAAAATTCCATGTACGAAAAATGTGTTGATGAACTTAATTCTCTCAATGAAGCAATCAAATCCACATCAACGGAAATACGGACTTTACTTTATGACCTGAAGCCTTCCTATCTCGATGTAGGAATTATAACCGCGCTCAAAAACAGATTCAGTTCCTTCGAAGAAAGCTCAGGAGTAAAGGTAGCCTTTAATTTTTCAGGTAATGAATCGAAAATTGAGTATTATTTAGCTTCGACTTTGTACAGAATGATACAGGAATCCTTATCCAATATATACAAGCATGCCAAAGCAAAAAACGTAACAGTTAATTTCTCGATAACCGATAATATGGTATATGTTACTATAACCGATGACGGTGTCGGTTTTGATGTAGAAGCACAATCCAAAAAGTCTCAGAACCTTAAAGGCGGCTTTGGTCTTGGAGGTTTGCAGGAGAGGGCGGAGCTTGTAAAGGGAAAAGTAAAAATCACGTCTGCTCCCGGAAAAGGGACTTGTGTTTCCATATGCATTCCTATTTAGTGCTGATTGGGGTCATTTAGTATTGTTAAGCATATAGCTCTAAAACCGGGCAAGCGCGAAGAGAAAATATTCCATACACTTAAGTTTATTCCATGTTTTCCTTCACAATTACTCTCATTAGAAGCAAGTTTAAAACTTTCCCAAAATATAATTCCATACCTTCAAAGGTCGAATTTCCTCTCATTATCAGCAAGTATAAACCCTTTCTCTGTATTTTAACGGATACATATTTCATTATGCTTATTAAAATCACTGGAATTAGAATAAATGGCACGCTACGAAATGTTCTCCTTCAATACTAATCAATGCCGGGCTTTCCTGTCTGCATTTTTCAGCAGCTCTTTTACACAAAGCATGGTATTTGCAACCACAACTATTGCAAGCACTATCATCTGTTTGGAACAGGCTTTCAGCAAAATAGTCCTCATCCTTTATGGAGGCATCAATAAGCATTTTAGTATACGGATGAACCGGGTTAAATACTATTTCATCCCTGGTTCCGATTTCAACAATCCTTCCCTTATGCATTACAGCTATTCTATCGCTTATATTGCCAAGAATTCTGATGTTATGGGTTATGAAAATATATGTAAGGTTAATCTCGTTTTTCAGCTTCATGAACAAATCCAGCATATGCTTTTGAGATACGGTGTCAAGATAGGATGTGGGCTCATCACAAATAAGAATTTTCGGATTGGTTATTAACGCTCTTGCTATACCCACCCTTTGCCTCTGGCCTCCGCTTAACTGATGGGGAAACCTGTCCTTTATACTTTTGTCAAGTCCTACTCTTTTAAGGCATTCAATAACATCCTTCGTGCGTTCTTGCCGGCTTTTTCCGTACAATATATCGATTCCCTCGGCAACAATATCCTCTATCCTCATTTGAGGATTCATTGATGTTATGGAATCCTGAAATATCATTTGAACGATTTTGGAATAGTCTTTTATGGAAAATATATCCGTTCCCTCAAATAATACTTTCCCGGAGGTAGGTCTTTGTATTCTTGTTATTATCCGTGACAGCGTTGATTTTCCGCATCCGCTTTCTCCAAGAATGCCTAAAGTTTCTCCCTCATATACCGTTAAGGATACTCCGTCCAAAGCCCGGTTTATATTATTGCCGCTTTTAAAGTGCATTCTAAGGTCACGGATCTCCAATAGGGCTTTCCTTTTTACACCGGTTTCCTGGGCTCTTTCTGCAATACAGGCATTTAGTAATTGAGCCGTCTCATTTGTCCTGGGGTTTTTCAATACTTCTTGCACATCCCCTTCTTCAACTATTCTGCCTTTACTTATTACAGCAACCCTGTCCGCAATTTTAGCCGCCAGCTGCAAATCATGAGTAATGAAAATAACCGAAGTACCTTGAAGCCTTGCAAGATCCTTTATTAGCTTTATTATGGAATACTGAACAATTACATCAATGGAACTGGTGGGCTCATCTGCTATGATTAACTCAGGCTCACAGGAGGAGTTCATGGCAATTACGCCCCTTTGGGCCATTCCTCCGCTTAACTGATGGGGATAGCTTTTCATGTATTGTAGGGGATCATTTATATTCAGCTTCCGTAAAAAATCCTCCATTAATTGGGCTGCTTTTCTTTTATTAATTTTTTTGTGCTTGTTTAAAGGCTCGGTAAGCTGGCTTGCCATTTTTATAACAGGATTGAGATATGAAAGGGGTTCTTGGAATACCATTCCAATTTTTGCTCCCCGTATTTTAGTCAGTTCCTTTTCCGGCAGTGAATTTATGTCCCGGTCATCAAAAAAAATTTTCCCTTTTATATCAAAAACATCCGGGCTGTTAAGTCCAAGTACGGACCGGGCAAGCATGCTTTTACCGCTTCCCGATTCCCCCACGACGGCAAGAATTTCTCCTTTTGAAACGCTCATATTAATATTGTCCAGTATCTTTTTCCCTTTAAAAGACAAGGAAAAATCCTTTATCCTAAGAATAGTATCCATGCTCGAGACCACCTTTATTGACTAGTGCTTTGAATCCAGGGCCTTCTTAAATTCATCTCCCAATATGTTCAGGCTGATCATGGTAATGGCAATGAAAAACAACGGCAGAAATATGACCCAGGGGTGATAGGTGATATTTGAATATTTAAACCCCTCATTGACCAGCGTTCCCCAGCTTGCATCGGGAGGCTTTATTCCCAGGCCGAGAAAGCTTAACGTACTTTCGGCAAAAACAGCCGAGGGTACATTAAGCATCAAACTGACAAGAATTTGGCCACGGCAATTGGGGAGTATGTGCTTAAACATTATATACCATCTGCCCGCACCGAACGCCTTTGCCGCCCTCACAAAGTCCATTTCCTTTAACATAAGGGTCTGGCCCCTCACAACCCGGGCTGTTGACGTCCACCCGGTCACTGAAAGAGCCAGAATTACCGAAAAGCAACTGTTCCCCATCGCCATAGTGATAAGCACAACCAAAATAAGATCCGGAATGGAATACAAAGCATCTGCCAGTCTCATCATTACCTCGTCTACCGTCCCGCCAAAAAGCCCCGACATTCCCCCATATAAGGTACCGATAACCATCTGTATTATCGCTGCCAGGATACCTATGGCAAGAGATATTCGTGCCCCCTGCCATACCCTTACAAACAAATCTCTTCCGAACTCATCGGTGCCGAACCAGTGTCCTTTTGACATGGGCTTAAGAAATATGCTGTCTGTATCATGGCTGTAGCCGTCAAAGGGGGAAAATGCCGGTGCCGCTATTGCCATCACTGCGATAACAATAAGAATAACAGCACCGGCCCATGCTAATTTGCTTTTTAATACGGTCCGGACAGTGGTCTTTATGGAAAAAAGCATATTCTTTACTCCCGTGCTTTTTTATTCTCGGACAAATCAAGCTCCAAGCCTGTCTTTCGGCTCAATACGCACCCTGGGGTCCACAATTGCGTAAAGTATATCGGTTAGTGTGTTTATCAGAACCACAATAAACACACTAAATACTGAAAGTCCCAAAACCATTGTATAATCCTTGTCCTGCACACTGGATACAAAATAGCGTCCCAATCCCGGAATGGAAAAAATGTTTTCAATCACAAAAGATCCCATAATTATTGACGAAACCAATGGGCCGGATATCGAAAGCAGCGGAAGCAGTGCATTTTTTAATGCGTGTCTAAACACAACTTCCCTCTTGTTCAGCCCCTTAGCCCGGGACATAACTATGTAATCCTGATTCATGACATCCTTCAAGCTCGACCTGAGCATCTTGGCCACTATCCCCATTACTCCGGCCGCAAGGGCTATTGTAGGAACAACGGTGGAACGAAAGCCCTCCCAACCTGTATTGGGAAAAATATTGAATCTGACTTTCGTAATATTATAGATTAAAACAGACAGCCTATAACACAGAAGATACTGTAGCAGGGTTCCGACAACAAATCCGGGTAATGAAACAGATATCATTGTTATTGCTGAAATAATATGATCCTGTGCTTTATTTGTGAAAAGTGCAGATATCAATCCCAAAAGAAGGCCAACAAAGGCTGCCAGCAAAACAGCCCTTATACCTAAATCCAGTGATACCGGGAATGCTCTTTTTATGATAGAGGATACACTGCGGTTTTTATAAATCATGGAGATACCAAGATCACCTTTTACGAGGTTTTGCATATAACGAAGATATTGCTCATGAAAAGGCTTGTCAAGGCCATATTTAGTGTTGAGATTGCTAAGTATTTGAGGATGAACCATTTTGTCGGAATTAAACGGGCTTCCCGGCAAACACCTTATAAAGATAAAGGTTAAGGTTACTACCAGCCACATGGTTATTAAAAAGGACGCCAATCTTTTTAGCAAAAACCGTACAAACTCCAATTTTTCATCCCCTTTTTAAGGACAGTGTCAGCTATCCGTTTCATGCTAAATAGCAACCTTTTACACCCTTATTCCAAATCTATTCAACATAGGTCCAGTACATATCAATATCCTGAATGGCGCTGCTTCCTCTGACCAGCCCTTTAACCCTGTTGTTTACCGCATAGCTGTTGGCAATGAAATAAAGAGGGCACACAGCCATATCGTCCATTGCAATTTGTTCTGCCTTTATCAGCAGTTCCATCCTTGACTTATCATCGATTTCCCGGATAGCCCTGTCCAAAAGCTCCTCAAACTGATTATTGCTGTAAAACGCCACATTATAAAAGCTTTTTGACGAGAAAACATCCAGATAAGCCAATGGATCATTATAGTCTGCCGACCACGTGAGAAGTGCCATCTGATAATCTTTTGACATCATTTTTTCCGCCATTGCGTCAAAGGACATTACCTGAAGCTCTACATCTACATCCAAACTCTTTTTCCACATGTCCTTTAGAACCTGGGCATCCCTTTTGGATAACTCCGTGTCATTAACCAAAAAAACTATTTTAGGCATTTCAGATATGCCTAACTCATCCAAACCTTTCTCAAGGAGCTTTCTTGCCGTGTCTATATCATTGTCCTTAAACAGGTCTCCCGCCTGTTGTCTGAACTTTCCGTTATAACCTGCCACAATCGGACTGACAAAGCCATAAGCTTCCTTTGAACCGTCATTTAATATTTTTTCCACAAGGGTTTTCCGGTCAAGAGCATAAGAAAGGGCCTTCCTTATATTTACATTACATAAAACCGGATCCTCATTGTTCAAGGTTACATATTCAACTATTCCCGAGTTGTAGGCTTCCACCCGGCAATTGCTGTTTTCCAACTCAGCCGCCAACATCCGGTCGGTTATTTCTATCATGTCGATTTCTCCTGACTTAAAGGAGTTGATGGCAGCAGTATTATCCCTTATCATTTTAAAATCTATTTTTTCAAGATTAATTACGTCCGCATTCCAGTATGTGTCATTCTTCACCAAAACAATGTTTTCATCATGATTCCATTCCTGGACCGTAAAAGGACCGTTACCCAATATCGCTTCGGCTTCTGTTCCATAATTTGAAATGTCACCGGAAATCTGTTTGTCATAAAATTCCTTGTTAACCGGCATATACACACTGTTGCACACAAGATCCAAAAAGTATGGTGTCGGCTGCACAAGAGTTACCCTCAAAGTCCTGTCATCCACCACATCAACAGCTACATCCTCGGCCTTACCTTCACCATATGCGTATGCTTCGGCACCCTTTATGCAGAAGAAGAGATTTGCCATAAAAGCGGGCTCATGATATTGAGGTTCGGGATCAAGGGCACGCATCCAGGCATCTTTGAAGTCTTTTGCAGTAACAGGAGTACCATTACTCCATTTAGCATCCTTTCTGATATAAAAAGTATAGGTCAGCTTGTCCTCACTTATTTCCCAGCGCTCCGCAGCACCGGGAACCGGCAAGCCCTCTTTATCCTTCCTGCATAACCCTTCAAAAACGGCATTAATGACCCTCATCGGAACAACGTCATAAACCAATTGGGGATCAAGGGTTGGCGGCTCATCCCCAAGGTTTATGCAAACCTCATTAAAACCCGCCTCAACATCGCTACACGCGGGCAATACCAGAGTAATGCACACAAAAACAGCCAATAGTAAAGCATGGTAACTTTTGAGCTTCACGAGCTTTTACCTCCTTGTAAATAGATTGAATCCCTTCGATATTTGATTTTGATTTGATTTCGCTTTGAGAGAAATTATTTTAAAAAGCCTTTAATTAGCCATGGAATCCTTGGTAGTTTAATTTTTTCTCCTGTCCTTTACATATGTGCTTCCCGGCATGGTTTTTGCCTTCTTTTTCAACTCAGCTGCTATCTCGGAAATTTGAATATGACTTATAAGCTCCCTTATTTCGTTGGACACAATAGCAAGGGATACGGATATTAAAGGAAATTTCATGATCTGACCCTGCCGGTTACTGGTCACTATATATCCTCTTTGCAAGTCTTCATCACAGTATAGGCTTTTTATCTTATTGTCAAAGTCGTTAATTATCCCCTGACATATTGCTTCTGCTTTGTCGGGAGTTGATACAATTATAAAGTCATCTCCGCCTATATGACCTATGAAGTCTTCCGAATTTCCGAAGTTATGTACATTATCAATAATTATATCGGCAGTCAGCTTGATAGCCCTATCACCGCTGGCAAAACCATACACATCATTATAAGCCTTGAAATTGTCTAGATCCGCATAAATAACCGCAAAGAGCTGTCTGGTAGCAATTCTTTGATTTATTTCGGCCTGTATTTCAATATTCCCTCTCAATCCGGTAAGGGGATTTGCCCACCGATTCCTATCAATGCGTTTTAATGTGTTGCGAACTCTGCTAACCAGCTCTCTGCTGTTAAACGGCTTTATTATGTAATCATCGGCCCCAAGCTCAAGCCCGGTCAGCTTATCATCCTCATTTTCCTGTGCTGTCAGCATGATAATGGGCATCAGGTTGTTACTTTCGTCTTCCCTCAGAATTCTGCAAACTTCGAAGCCATCCATACCCGGCATAACAACATCAAGTATTACAAGGTCGGGCTTTTCCGTTCTGACCTTTTGCAAACCTGTGGGACCGTCTGATGCAACTACAACATCATAGTCAGCACCTGTAAGGATGTCTGAAATTAATTTTGTCATGAATTCCGTATCATCGATTATTAAAATCTTTTTCTTAAACATTTATTATGAACTCCTATTGAAGATATAATTATAATACCTATCAAATATATCGGAACAACAAGAATAAATTATAATATTGTTATTAAATTATATATTAAAAAAAAGTATTTGAAAAGTTAACTAATGAAAAATAAATATCGATTTCCGAGCCTCTAAAGCTTTAAAATGCATTGGATAAAGTTTTTCTTTACCGTTTTTCTCTACTATAATAATATGCATCCGAAGGTTATAAAGGAACCTATAAGATTTATGTTTTTGTGGTATAATTACTACTAAAGGAGTGATTTAATTGGCAGAATTTTGTAACTGTGGTTCATTGATGATAAACGGTTCCTGCACAAATAAAAATTGCAACAACCGAGTATCAGCAAAGCATGCCTCTTCAGCAAAGCGAGTAGAAAAGGAAAAGGCTTCGGAAAAGAAAAGCCCCTCAAGCACTCGTACTCGAAGGGCATCAAAATGTATTACTTATAATCTGAAGGATTTGGCTGAAAAGGTAGAGAATATTTGATTTAACTTCTCTAAATTGTGTACAGCAGGACAAGGAAAACATTCAAAATTTCCGTGTCCTGCTAAAAATCCTACGATTCAGACGCTATCCCATCGTTTTCGCTAAAAAATCTTCGGTTTCTGATGCTGTACTGCCAACCGAGATAAGAATACTTCTCCTTACGATGAGACGGGATCATACCCTACCACGGTCCATATTCCTGTGCTGTCCTGTCTTATCAGCCTTTTTAAATATACCCTGCGTATCGGTGTTGTATCTGAGCTTACTTCCACAACAGCATTTACACCGTCATTTTTTACAACCTTGATATCCTCATATTGGACAGGATAGTCTCCCTGAATTCCTTCCGGAGAAATCTTCAGGCTTACAAATACCTGTGCAACATAAACAGGATCAAGCTTCCACGGCGAATGTCCGGCATCCACACTCTTCTGATCATTTTCCTCAATCTCCAAGTCAACAGGAACCTCAATCTGTGGCTTATCGGGGGTTTTTTCATCTCCTTTGGGAATCACAACAGGTCCTCCGGCTAAGCTTTCTGCAAATAAAGCCAAGTGCTCCAATGAATCGTTGCCGACTACAGCAAATTCAAACCCGCCTTCCTGCCAACGAATAGAGGAAATATCGGAAACACCGGAATAAACCCCTCCACCGGCAAGAACTCCATAATCCTCCTGAACCGGGGACTGAATTTCGGCAACATTTCCGTTAAGGGTACCTAAAACCGCTGCCGATGCCGGATTTAATTCGCCTTCGGTCTTTTCTTGCAATATAATCACTCTGTGTTTTTTATCCCGGGAAGTATAATTTAGTTTAACGGTCTTCATCCCGTTGGCAACCGCAATGCCATCTCTTTTGTAGCTTTCAGGCAACTCTTTCGGTATTTTCGGAGCAAAACCGGTTAAATCTTCTACTTCTTCTATATTGTTAACCCATTGCTCAGGGTTTCGGTCCACTTCCTCAAAGCCATCGGGAACGCTATAGATAGTGAGCTCCTCGGGCAATGCATTCCGATATTCAATACTCGTATAGGTAACTGTATACTGAATTGCATTTTGCATTGCACTCTCCCTTTTAAGCGGAAGCTTGGTTTCTCTATCAACCCATATGCGGTATGGCAGTCCTCCTTTGGGTGTCACCTCCAAAACGGTAACACTCCTGTTTAAAACCTTGTCTTCTCCAATAGCTTTAACTTCTGCGGCATTCTTGACATCGTCTATTTCATTGCCCAATTCGAAGGTAAAGCGGTATGGGTCAGGAAAAGCAGGAAAAACGTAAACCTTTTTCTCTTGGGGAAGCTGCTGCCATTTCTTTTCTCCGTTGTTTACCGTTATCACGCCTGCTTGTGAGCCTTCAAGCTCTTTTATATAATAGTGTCCTTCCTTATCGGCCCACACCTCACGGATTGCCTGTGTGGTTTCCTTTCCCTCGGCATTCTTTTCAATAATCTCAATTATACCGTGATATGCCTTCACTTCCTGAAAAGCCTGCTCCATGGCATAGACAATATCAGCGCCTCCGGGGTGCAATATAAAGTTCACGGCAAATACCAATGCAATAACCGCCGCAACTGCTGCCGCTGCAGCAATCCAAGTGTGTTTTTTCTTCTTGACCGTCAGCTTTTTCGGCAATTGTTTTGCAACATTTTCAGCCAATTTAACAGGATAATCCGCCCCCGGAAGAGCCGGTTCTTTTAAACTGCGAACTTTTCTCACAGTCTTCATAAGCTCCTCCATTTGAGGTGATTCAGTGGAATTTCCATGAACCTCTGGTTTTTTCTCTTCATTCAGTCTATCAATATAATCAGAGAGCTTTTTTTCATCATTTTCCATAATAAATACCTCCAACTTTTAATCAATCATAAGTTTTAAGGATTTCAGCAAGATTTTGCAGCGCCCTGTATTGCAGAACACGAACAGAACCTTCTTTTTTGTTCAAAATTTTTGCGGTTTCATTTACGGAATAACCCTTCAGAATCCTCAACTCAATAACTGTCCGCTGCTCCTCATTAAGTTTATTCAAGGCCTCCCGTATCACTGTCCTCTCGGCACTGGCTTGTGCAGCATCGTCCACAGCTGTTTCAATAGGATTTATTTCTTCAAAATTTACGTTTGAACCCCGGCGTTTTTTCTTACGCCATCTATCCCGCAAAATATTCAATGCCGTGGTTTTTAAAAAGCCGATATATTTTTCTATTTTCACATCGTGCTTCTGCAGGTAGGAAAATGCTTTTACATAGGTTTCCTGCGTAATATCCTCAGCTTCCTCGCGATTCTGCACTTTATAGTATATGAAACGGTATACCGGCTCCCATGTCAAAGTGCATATTTCTTCTATGGTCTTCAGATCTCCATCGTGTGCTTTTTTCAGTTTTTCCTCCTCAATCATATTTCTGGCTCCTTTTTCCGACCGGTCAGTTGTTTTCAATAATAATGACGTTTAAGGCATAATAAATGTTACATAGCAATTCTGACTTTCCTAATTTTTCTTTTTTTTGCTCAGTTCATTCGTGAAATTCCATCAATTAAAAACGGGAGCCTGAAAGACCCCCGTTTCTCTATTTTAAACTCCCCTATAAATCCAGCTTTCTTACTGCCTCTTCCCTATATTTTTTTACATCATCCGTCAGCTTATAATCGTTTTCTTCCAACAAGCTCATATAGTCCCTTAGAATCGTGATGTAATCACTATCATCGGTGTTTGATTTCAATACATCCATATAAGCCTGTTTGGCTTCTGAATCCATTGTACTTGAATCGTAGCTGAATAGGGGAGTGTTATTTAAGCCAAACAATGTAAAGTTTATATATTTTTTATGTAAATCTTTTATATGATTGATTCTTATTGAATCGGGATGAAGCTTTATAAACTTTTCCTGATTCAAAGCCCTCTCAAGTACTTCTTCCCAGCTTATGACAAGGGCTGCATCCTTAGCCGGTGCTCTATTGGATTCCGCTGCCATTATATTAATATATTCTCTAAAATCGTCGGTTACATAATCACTGTATTTTTTATAAATCTCATAATTTATAACCGGGAAAAACATTCCTTCCGCCGTTTCAACCTTATATCCCTTCTCTTTTGTCTCCTTCAACAGCTCCTGTACCTTATAGTCTTCAATGCTGTATATTTTACCTATATCAAAATCCTCTAAGAAAGCTTCCGCCATCTTACTTTGGATTTCTCCGTTTTCCGTGAACTTTTTCTCCAACTCGGGTAAAAATTCTTTTTGCCTTTTTTCAAACTCATCAACCATCATTAAGGCTATATCACTGGAAACCTGGGACACATTGGCGTCCAGAAATTTGATTATTTCAGTCAATGAAGATTTATTTTGAAGCAGTGCCCGGTATTGCTCCTTTATTCTTTCAAGGTTAACCCCCTGCTCTGCCGCAGTACCTGAATCTTTTCGGTTATATGAATTATCTGCAATGGCCTTATTGATATCAAGCTTGCATCCTGTCGTAGTACCCAAAATAAGAACCGCTGCGGACACGCTCAGCAAAAATCTCTTAACAGAACTATTCCCGTAATTTTTCATCAACACAAAAATCCACTCCTAAAAATCCTATGTATTTACGCATTACCGAACAAAACCTCCGGGGACTTTAAGTCTCCATCGCCTCTTGGTCATTTCATTTCGTGAAATCCCACCAATAAATATTGCGTACATAATAATAGACGCAGTATCACGACACAAAGTTTCAATAAAATTTGAATATTTCTTCTTTGAAAAGATAAGATGAAAGGTAACGTATATCCAACACAATATCAATTCAGTAAATTAAATACTTAAACAATAAAAGTTCGGGACATCGAGTCCCTTCGCTTTTGCCTCTTTCATTTCATTCCAAGAGGCCAAATAATAAAAAAAGCTTAAGAGCATCGAGCCCTCTCGCTTTTTATTTCCGCTTTACTAAATCACACCTTTTTTGAAATCTAAAACGAATATTCTCCTTGGAATATGTAACCTTAAGCTTTTGTTGTTATGGCCCTTTAATTTAAACCTTCTTGAAAGAAACTAAGTACATAGAACTCGTTTCCCTTTTGGAAAAAATACTGTTCCCAGGCATACTCATCAACCCAGGCAGGATCTATGAACAGTTTATACACCTTTAAGTCATCATTTCCGAAAAACTCTTCCAGCCGATTTAACAAGCCCATAAATACACGGTTGCTTTTTTTGCTCTTTTGGGCAGGCATGGTGTTACCGTCTTCATCCTCAATGGAAACCTCAAAGTTCCTCATGCTGAATACTCTGAAAAACCAGTCGCAGCAATTTTCAAACAGATCATTTTTCCAGTCATCCAATTCCCATATGCTGTCAATCCTTGTCCTGTGTTCTTTTATGGGGCTTTCATTATAAAATTTCTCTACACACTCGTTAATGTCTTTTACATCATCATATTTGATAAATTTGTAACTATGTGCGTAGCACACACCATAAAAGCTTACAAGGTTGGATATCCCTTCTAAATACCCAATTATCCCATTGAATAATTCAGCTTTCATGTACAAATCCTCCCGCAATATTATTTGAAAATAATATAAAAAGCCAAACAACAAGACGTTATAATATTATTTATATTTATAGATATATGTAATAATAGCTAATTTTAGTTTACTACTGTTAGCTATATCAGTCAAGCCATCCGGAGTGGGTATATGTTATTCACTCAAAAAACGGGGAGGAAATATCGGAAATGAAATTGCAGAGCCTGTAAATACTACAACGAAAAGAGAGCACTTCTCACAAATCGTTTTATTTCCGCCCTCTAAGAGTATTTACAGGCTCCAAGCTTAAAACGCATATATTCCCCAAAAGCCTTTAAACCGCTGTTGTCAACGGTAAGCCGAGGTTTTCAACTCCGGCAATGCTGTTAACTATTTCCGAGATTGAAAAACCCTCTTTCATTATCGATGAATACACTTCTTTCACTGAATTGGGTACAAATATCTGGCATGCTGAAAAAACGCCGTCAATTTTATAACGTCCCATATATGCGGGAATAAAAACCGTTTCAAGTGCACCTACGTGAACTTTTTTAGAATCGTATATTATTTCCGCTTCACCGTTTATGAACATAAATGCCGAAAAAGAACCGTCTGCAATGAAATCGACAGGTATTCCCCTGCCCTCTATTTGTCTGACACAGAAATGCTCACATATAGCCAGGTATTTTATTTTGACCTTGTCATAGCACACTGTTAGCCCGTTGAACAAAGCCTTTCGTTTATTAAAGTCAAGGACATCCAAAGCTTTGCTTATGTGAAGAGGTCTTTTTCTTCCGGCAGCATCGGTCCTGTCATAGTCGTACAGTCTGTAAGTCAGATCTGAATGCTGCTGTATTTCAGCCACTACCAGTCCGTCATTTAAGGAATGCACGGTACCTGCCGGTACGAAAACAACATCCCCCTTCTTCACCATAACCTTCCTATATAGACCGTTATGCTTGCATTTTAAAATAGAATCACGAATTCTGGATTTGTCATTACCTTGAGAAAAGCCATGAATAACGGAAGCACCCGGCTTGGCATCTATTATATACCACATTTCGGTCTTCCCGTTTTTGCCTCGCTCATATTCTGCGGCATACTCATTGTCGGGATGAACCTGTATGGATAGTTTGTCATTCGCATCAATAAACTTCAGCATCACCGGAAGCCCAGTGCCGAATCTTTCACCAAGAACCTTCTTTCCATACTTTTTTATTACCTTTGACAAAGTTTGACCCTTTAATTGGCCATTGGCTATTTTGCTTTCGTTTCCTGCTATAACCGATAATTCCCAACTCTCCGCAATTCGCCCCTCGGGAGCGGGTTTACCAAGCCTTCTTAAATTATCTCCTCCCCATAGGTAATCCTTGTATACTGGCATCATCTTATAAGGATAAAGCATATAAACACCTCTCTTGCTAATGTTTTTAACTGTTTTTCTCAATGTTTAAATGACATTATCTTTAAATAAAATCATGTCCAGTGAATACAATATCCCTATTTTAATAATTAAAATCAATGTTTCCGTCCGGTTCAACGAACAGAAATATATATTATGATATATAAAAGTATATATATTTCATTATTCAATTTCAGATATTTTTAAATAAGATATAATATATGAAACGAGACTTTCGGCTCCCATATTTAAATTCAATCCTTGTGGAGTCAGTCCGTCATAGCACCCTCCGGTTTCGCTGTCGATGAGGCTGATACCCTTGGAGTTGGCGCCCTCATACCACGCATGGCATTTTTTCGCCTTTTTCAAAAATCTCTTATCTTTTGTTATTTCATAGGCCTCCATGTAGGTTAATACTGCTTCACATGCTTCTACGGTTTGCTCATCGAATTCAGCAATTTTACCTCCTTTGGGCAGCCATCCGTCACATCCCACCGGTTTGAAATATCCATCTTTAAATGTAATACTTTCGAGGAACTGAAGGCTTTCCCCGGCTACTTCCCAAAACCGTTTCTCACCTGTAACCCTGTAAGCTGCTAAAAGGGACCATGGGAGAACGTTATTGCAATATGTAACATTTTCCTCAAACCATTTCCACTCCCCATCCCTGTGCTCATCATACTGACTGCAAAGGGATTGGGCTATCTGAAAAACAAGCCTCGTTGTATCCTTATTCTCAAGGCAGGAAAGACCTATTATTGAATAAGCCTTTGCCCTAAGCCAATTTAGACCGGTTACATGAGGCATTGCATTTTTCAATATGGATGAAAGACCCTGTTTAACTCCCGTAGGGGTATTATCATTGGAAAGGGCATATCCCAGTGCCCACAGGCATCTTCCGAAGCAGTCCTCCGATCCTTCCTCCTCAAGCCATTTTCTGTCATACCCCATAAAGTTTTTAAACTTTCCGCTATCGTTTTGTGCATTCAGCAAAAATGACGCATAGCGGTAAACAAGGTCAAGATATTCTTTCTTTTTGAATCTTCCGTACAGCATAAGGGCCATAATCAATGCCCTTGCATTGTCGTCCGTAGTATACCCATGGTTCGGGTCGGGAAGTGCATATTTTGAGTGCTGGAGCATACCGGTATCATCGGTAAGCCGGAAGATGTGGTCATCCTTCAAAGCTTTGCTAAAGTAAAGCTTTTCCGTCATTTGTCCAAGCTTCCTTTAGGATTTGATGTTTCAAGAATATCCATAAAGAACTTGGCATAATGATTTGCGACCTCTCCCCACATCATTGTTCTTCCGACACTCAAAGTTCTCTCTTCCATTTCTTTTTTGGCTTCAGGATTGTCAAGCACGTACATAATATGCTTTGCCAAAGAATCGGCATCATTAAACTCCGCTAAAAGCCCTCTTCCCTCAGAAAGCATTTCTTTCGCATAGCTGTATGGAGTCGATACTATAACCCTTCCGTAACCCACAGCATAAGCAAGGGTTCCGCTGACTGCCTGATCTTTTCCCAGGTACGGTGTCATGTAGATGTCCGACATTTGAAGATATTGTATGATTTCCTCCTTGGAAAGGTACTTGTTTACAAACTGTACATGTTCGCCGATTCCCAGGCTTTCGACCGTCTTCATGAGTTTTTCCCTGTATACTTCGCCCGATTCCTTTTTCACGCAAGGGTGTGTCTGTCCGAGAATGAGATAAAGAATATCCTTATGCTCCTTGGCTACCTTTGCTATGGCTTCAATTCCATACTCCAGTCCCTTTCCCGGACTTAAAAGGCCAAAGGTACTTATAATGCTCCGGCCCGAAAAGCCATACTTTGCCTTTAATTCTTCCCGGGACTCGAGATCCTTGTAAGGCACACCGTGATGTATCACTTCAACCTTTGAAGGCGCTATATCATAGACCTTTTCAAGAATAGGCATTGTGTTTTTGGCCATTGTAACAATCTTTGTGCTTTTTTCTCCAAGCAGCTTCAATATTTCCCTTTGCTTTTCGGAAGGCTCGGGAAGTACGGTATGGAGCGTTGTGACAATGGGTATTCTGAGATTATTGACAAGATCCAGTATATATTCCCCTGCCTCTCCTCCGAATATTCCATATTCATGCTCTATGACAAGAAGCTCAATATCCGAATTGTTAACGGCATCCGCTACATTTTTATAGCTTTCCCTGTCATGCTGCCAAAGCTCCATTATAACTCTGTCGCTGTATGTATAATCATTATTGCTAACAGCAATTACTTTAGGTCTGTTTAAAAGACTCACTTTATCAAGTTCTCTTACCAGGTCCTGAGTAAAAGTAGCAAGACCGCATTCCCTTGGAGGATAAGTGCTCATAAACGCAACATTCCTCATCTCATTCAAAACCATGCTAAATCCTCCTGTTTCTTTTAATTTCATTGTTTTCAGCAATTCCTTCAGCTTAATAAACAGTCATTATCACTTTAAACTGCTATCGGGTAGCTTTTATTTTCAGTTAAAACACAACTTATTTTCTCACTGTTTTTATCTACAATGCAGTCGGACATAACCACCGAGTTTTTAACCGATGCTCCGTTTTCCACATGAACACTATCCCAGATCACACTTTCCGAAAGCTTTGCTCCCGTTCCCACAGAACAATGGGCACCCAATACCGTATTGGGACCGATAACGGTAGATGCTCCGATTTCAACATTTTCCCCTATGTATACCGGCCCGATTATTTGGGCATCGGGACTTATTTTTGCCGTTTTGCTGATATATTTCGAGTTCTCTTTAAAGTTATGCTCACTGATGGGCAATCTCCCTTCAAGAATGTCGTAGTGAGCTATCATATATTTTTGGGGTGTACCTACGTCAAGCCAATAGGAGCAGGCATTATATACTGCCAATTTATATCCCTTTTGAAGAAGATGCGGATATGTTTCCCGTTCAATGGATACAGCTCTCCCCGAAGGAATTTCCTTCAAAAGCTCCGGTTCAAAAATATATATACCTGCATTGATTAGGTTGGAACAGCTTTCGTGGGGTTGAGGCTTTTCCTTGAAGGATTGTATAAAGCCGTTTTCATCATGCTCAATTACGCCGTAGTTGGAAGGATTGTCAACCTGTGTTACCGCAATGGTTGCAATTGCTCCGGTTTTTTTATGAAATTTTATCATTTCGGAAATATCTATATCGCTTAATATATCCGCATTAAACACCACAAAGGTATCATCGGTGTATTTATGTGCATTTTTAATTGCACCGCCGGTACCTAAAGGCTTTTCCTCAAAAATATAGCTGATTTTTATTCCCCGCTCTTCTCCGCTTCCAAAGTATTCTTCAATCTTATGAGGCTTATAGCATGTGCTTAATAAAACTTCGTCAATTCCATGTTTTTTTAGATTTTCAATATTCCTTTCGAGAAGAGGTTTGCCCATAATAGGAACCATCGGTTTCGGCAAGTCGTCTGTAATCGGCTTCAAACGGGTTCCAAAGCCTCCTGCCAAGAATAACGCTTTCATGCACATTCCTCCTTTTTCAATAAATTTACGGTTTCAATCCCACTGAAATCAGAAGGAGGGTCTCTGCCAAATAATCGGAATACAAAGAAATTCGCATAAATACGCTTTAAAACTCCTTCTAATTTTATGATAAAATATTAATAACAACAAGCGTTAAAAATAAATATCTATAAAGCTAAAAGGAATATTAAAACGCATTATTAGCACTCACCAAAAATGAGTGCTAATAGTATTGTAATAATTACCTAATTTTTTGTCAAGGCTTTTCTGATTTTTCAGACAGTACTTGAAGAATCTAAAAAAGATAAAGCAAAAGCCCATCTTTAAGGGCTTTTGCTTTAATCTGAATATTAATCATAATTGGAGGCACCACCCAGATTCGAACTGGGGAATAAAGGTTTTGCAGACCTCTGCCTTACCACTTGGCTATGGTGCCTTATATAGAAACAAGAAATCGGATATTCCGATCTCCGGTTTCTTCATTCTGGAGCGGGTTACGAGATTCGAACTCGCGACTTTCACCTTGGCAAGGTGACACTCTACCACTGAGTTAAACCCGCATATTTACTTCTTATGCCATAAAAACTGGTGCCCAGAGCCGGAATCGAACCAGCGACACGAGGATTTTCAGTCCTCTGCTCTACCAACTGAGCTATCTGGGCAAATTGGCGACCCGGAAGGGGCTCGAACCCTCGACCTCCAGCGTGACAGGCTGGCATTCTAACCAACTGAACTACCGGGCCATGTGTGGTGGGCACTATAGGGCTCGAACCTATGACCCCCTGCTTGTAAGGCAGATGCTCTCCCAGCTGAGCTAAGCGCCCACACAATCATTGTCAGCTAAGCGACAATAGATAGTATACAGAATTAATTGTTCGAAGTCAATACTCAAATTGCTACTTTATTAAATTTATTATTTAATCTCTCTTTATATCTTGTTCATACTCAATCATACAAAGATTCTTTTGAAATTCATTCTATTTTTCAGCCTTTAACCAATCAAGCTTAACAACTCTTCCTCTGAAAACCGGTACTTTTTATTGCAGAAATGGCACTGAACTTCTGCACCGTGATCCTCTTTAATAATCTTCATTATTTCTTCTTTTCCCAAACTAATAATGCCGCTTTCCATTCTCTCTCTGGAACAGTTGCACATATACCTGCACGGTATCTTATCCAATATTTTTAAATCCTTTTCCGAAAGAATCATATTTAATATATCCTCCGGTGTTTTGCCTTCGGACAGCATCCCGGTAACCGAAGGAATGGAGTTTATTTTGTTCTCAATAAACGTTATGGTTTCCTCATCCGCTCCCGGCATTAGCTGAAGAATGAATCCGCCGGCATTGGCCACAATATCGCTTGCATTGGTCAGTACCCCTAAGGAAGTAACCGTCGGAACCTGCTCAGAATATGCATAATAGTATGCAATATCTTCAGCAATTTCTCCGGAAACAAGGTCTACATAGCCTATATACGGCTCCTTTAGTCCCATATCCTTTATTACATTGAGATAACCTTTCCCTATTGCACCTGCAACATCAAATTTTCCATTGCTGTTAAGAGGCAAATAAACCAACGGACGATGGACATATCCCTTCACATTTGCTTGTGAATCGGAAACAACCACAATTCCTCCTATAGGACCGTCTCCCTTTATCTGAACAGTAATGGTATCCTTTTCCCCTTTAAGTGTTGTAGACATCATTACAGCTGCAGTCATTGTTCTGCCCAATGCCACTGTGGCTAACGGAGACAGACCATGTATATTTTGCGATTCTTTTACCATATTCGCTGTAGTTGCAGCAACAGCCCTTATAGTGCCATCCCCTGCTGTGGCTTTAATAATGTAATCTTCCATAAATTACTCCCACCTTCATAAAGCTTCGTAAAAATAAATTCCCATGTAAAAATAAAAAATCCCCATATTGAAAACCCCGGTATGAAATATACCGGGGTATGTGGCCATTTTATGTTAAATCTTTTAGACTAAATTAGGCCTTCGTCACATTTGAAGCTTGAGGTCCTTTTGCACCTTCAACAACTTCAAATTCAACTTCAGCGCCTTCTTCCAATGTCTTATAGCCCTCCATGTTTATTGCTGAAAAATGCACAAACACATCGTTTCCGCCTTCTCTCTCGATAAAACCGAAACCCTTTTCAGCATTAAACCATTTTACTCTTCCTCTTTCCATCCTGCACTCCTCCTGAACTTGATACTTTAACTTAGCTTGCATATCTTTGATGCTATTACTAAATCTATATCAGTTTATCACAATGTTTAACTGCTTGTCAATCTGATTTTACAATTTAACTATAATTCTCTATTATTTTCATCCCGATTCTCTTGTGTTTCTAAGGGTTCCACAAATATTTTTTCAAGTTTATTTTCCCGCTTTCATCAAAAATTATGCCCTCCTGTTCAAGCAATTTTTGTTGCTCAAACTCACCTCCAAAAGCAAAGGAAGAACTAATTTCTCCGTTTCTGTTGACAACTCTGTGACATGGTACTTCACCATAATATGGATTGCTATGTAATGCCCATCCGACTATTTTAGCCCATCGCGGTTTGCCCAACATTCGGGCAATTTGTCCGTATGTTGCAACTTTACCCTTGGGAATTTTTTTCACTATTTCATAAACATCTTCAAAAAACGACATTGTTGCCTCCTTTTCTACAAACAAAAAAAACCCTCTGGCTATTCTTAGACGGTGAACTTAGTTTTAAGCTGTCATAAACATTCAACAATTCCAATCCGCTTCCGATTACCATCCTTTTTAAATCTTCTATCTCATAGCATCTCTCATAATGAATTTCATCATACCTTTTGTATGAGTCTCCGTCTTTAACAAATATAGTCAAGTCAAACTCACACAGTCCTTTTTTTGCGTCAAAGCTGTTTTGCCATATATAAGTAATGTCTTCGGACACATCGTAAAATACATTGTCTTTAAATATATTTTTAAACTTGTAAGGCGTGTTTATATCAAAAATAAACAAACCTCCGGGATTTAAATAATTTTTTACAAGAGCCAAAACCTTCTTTATATCTTTTTTATAAATCAGATAGTTTATGCTGTCCATAAGGCAAACTATTGCATCCACCGTTCCATACAGTTCAAAGTCGGTCATGTCCTGATTAAGGTAAAGAATGTCCCGATCAATGGACTTGTCCTTTGCACAGCTTAGCATGTCCACTGATGAATCAATGCCAATCATATCATAGCCTCTTTTGTCCATTTCAAGACAAAAGCTGCCGGTACCGCAGCCAAGATCCAGTACCAATGAGGGCTTTATATTATTCACCTCGAAAATTTTTTCAATATAGTCTGCCCACTCTTTGTAGTTGACATCATACATCAGCTTGTCATAAACATAAGCAAAATTTGAATATATATTAACCACCCCGATTATAGCTTAAAGTACAGTATCTCTAATAAGCTCTCCATAATGTTTGCTCTATAATAATAAATTGGCTTTTAAAAACAATATACATAGAAAGCGAATTAATTATAACACACCGTACCAGTACCTGCAACGCAGTAGAATAACAAGAGTGCACTAAACAGACAAAAACGAAAGGGCATCGAACCCTTTCGATTTTTAGTCATTTCACTTCGTGAGATTCTACAAAATGTGAAGAAAAATATTCCGGAAATTTAAGTTACGCAATTCTAGAGCCTGTTAATACGGCGTGAAAAGGAGAGCATTCATTCTCACGAAGTGAGTTTTGCCCGACCCCACGAAGTATTAACAGGCTCTGTACTTATGAAACTTAAGTTATTGGAAACTTTTCTTGATTCTTATCTCATAGAGCTTATTCTTCTTTGTCTATTTCATCTTCTTTTTTGCAGCAATTAACCTTTGAAACTATTTCCGGTACCATTTCAACAAGCTTTTCAAAACTTGAAGACTTCTTTATGGGAAGCATTTCAATGTTATCACCCTTAATTACCAGCACTGCTGTAGGTGATATTTTGGCTCCCATACCCGAGCCTACACCGGTGCCTTGATCGCCTCTGGTATCGGAACCGCTTCCCCCACCTGTTCCCAGCCCAAAGCTAGTAGAAATAAACGGTATCAAAGTAGCCTCTCCGACTTTAATTGGTTCGCCTATCACTGTTTTAGAAGTAAGAAATTTCTCCAGTTTGTCAAATAATACGCTCACATTTTCATTTACATCAAATTTAGCATCAATTGCCATAGGATTTTACCTCCTTGAATTTATGGTTTTGCTTTATTCTAACAGGTCCTGAGAAATACAGCCTTAAAGCTATATAAGCTATATAAGCCGGTATTACTCTTCCCTGAATTAGGCACCTGCCTTCCAACACCTCATCATCAAACACTGTCTTAATACTAATGTTTGCTTTTTTAAGTACCTCATAGAATACATTTAAAACAGCACACATCAATCCGGTAACATAGGGATCCTCAAACCCCACTCTGCCTTCGATTATGAATTTTCTGGGCTTTATGTGCCTCAGCACCTTTTTTAGACTTATTAAGGCACATTCTATAAAATCCGGCTCAAGATATTTTTGAAAGTCTATTTTCTCTCGTTTCTTTTCTTTCCTTTTCGGCTTCTCTTTGTCACTCTTGAGCTTTTTGAATTTATCAACTTCAATTCTCTTTTTAAACCCAAACACAGTTGCGTATATTTGCATTTTTTCATTGCCGGCCAATTTAAAGTGGCCGCCTATCAAGCCTTTAAACAATATCACCCGGGCTTTTAAGAATACCTTTTCATATTTCTCTCCATGAATTTTGAACTCAATAGGCACGATCATAATAAGTGTCAGTAAAAAAATCAAAGCTATTATTACATATCCTAAAATCATTAATAATCTCATGCTTATGTCCTCTCTTGAATCAGTTTCAATCCATATTTAAGCCCACGTTTGGCTCCCTTTAAGGACACCTTTCCTATCATTGATCCTGTGGCCTTTATTCCCTTCTTGACTGCATTACTTCCGGGAATATAATTCACAAAACCCGAAGCAAGACTCATGGATTTCTTTTGCTGATAGATAAACTTCTTCATGCCGTATCTACTGCCGGTATCAAAAACATTATCCAGCACCATATTTCTAACCTGCTCCAGTTCATCGGGAACCTCCGACGGTTCATCAAGGTTTTCCAGTTCAAAATAAAGAAGCTTTAAACGGGTAAGCTCTTTTCTGCAATTTTTGCATACCTTCAGGTGCTCCTCAACAAAAATTTTTTCAAGAGGATCAATTGTTCCTTCTATATACATCTGTATCATATAACTTCCTACACTGCATTCCATACTCTACACCTCCCATACGCCTTTTTTAACAAGACTGTCCTTTAAAAGTTTTCTTCCTCTGTAAATGTATGTTTTAACAGTGCCTACAGGGCATTGCATAAGCTCGGAAATTTCATTATAGCTAAGTCCTTTGATATGCCTCAATATAACCGCCATTTTTACCTCACTCGGAAGTTCCTTGATGGATTCCTCCAAAACCTTCTTGGTATCGAGAAACATAACCTCATCTTCTGTAAGTCCGCTATCACAAACCGTATCCTCAAGAGTCGCCTTACTATCATCTATATTTGAATGAATCGATAATTCCGATGCCCTGTTTCTGTTATCCCTTTTATAATTAATGCAGGTGTTCACCGCAATCTTTTTTACCCAGGGGGATAAAGGCTTTTTTTCATCAACCTTTGCAAATCCCTTGTAAATTCTAATAAAGATCTCCTGCACCAGGTCAAGGGCATCCTGCTGTGAATAGGTGTAGCTGTAGCAAATGCTGTATATGTACTTCTCATATTTTTTAAACAGAAGCTCAAAGCCTTCCCTCTTATTCTTTTTGCATAGGTTTATTATTTTCTTATCCGGAACTTCCAACAAGTTAACCGCCCTTCATAATAACTTCAGCTGCTTTTATAAATATATACACATTTAAAACTGAAAAGTTTTGGTGATTTTAAAATTTTTAATTAAAAAAAGAAACTCCTTAAAGAGTTTCCGTATTGTTATTTTCATATAACGTGCTCCTTGCAACGAAAAGAAAGCATTACGCATGTAGTGCAGTTCATTTTTTGTGATTTATAAAAATACATACTAATGTTTAAGTCATTTATATTCTTCATTAAAAAACACTTTCTCCGGGGTATTTTAAATCCTTTCCCCTTAAGCAATCCATGATCTCCATAATCTTAATCGTATCGTAAAAGGTCTGCTTATCACTCTCGGTTTTATTCTGCCGGAGGCACTCCATGACTTCCATTGCCTCATAATTTTTTCCGTTAGATTCATAAGGAACATCAATATGTTGTTCGTCTCCATCATTAAGCTTTATAATAAGTTTTGACGGAAAATAAAAGTTCGGCACAATAATATGCCCTTTGGTACCGTACAGGGTAAAATCAACCGGTGCAGAAAAGGTGCAAGCTGAGGAAAGCAATGCCGTTTCACCTTTATCAAATTTCAAGAGATAGTGGGATTCTTCATCCACACCTGTTTTCCCTATATTCATTGAGCCTGTTATATGAACAGGATACTTTTCCAAAACCATACATGCAAAAGTTATTGGGTATATCCCCAGATCTAAAAGTGCTCCTCCTGCCAAATCAAGATTGTATAGCCTGTGCTTCGGGTCAAAGGGAACATCGATACAGAATTGCCCCTTCAGAACTTTTATCTCTCCGATCAAACCTTCTTTTATCACATCCATCAATCTTGACAGTGCCGGTGAAAATCTTGTCCACATGGCCTCCATTATAAACAGCCTCTTTGCTTTGGCTGTTTCAATAAGCTTTAAAGCCTGTTTTGCATTTAGCGCAAAGGGCTTTTCACAAAGTACATGCTTACCGTTGTTCAGGCACAGCATGACATTTTCATAGTGAAAATTATGAGTTGTCGCTACATACACCACATCTATACTTTCATTTTTCACAAAATCCTCATAGTTGTCATAGTAGTAGGGCAGATTAAACTCCTCTGCAAATTGTCTTGATTTTCCCGATTTTGAGGCCGCAGCTATCAATTTAGCACCCGGTACGGCTTTCAATGCATCCGCAAATTCCCGTGCAATGCTTCCGCAGCCCATAATTCCCCAGTTAATTGTACTTTTGCTCATAAAAATCCCACACCAATACGATAATATTTTTACTTCTTTCTATGAGTATATTACCACATTTCATAATGCTAAACCATATTAAACTAGCTTAAGAATCGGGTTAAGAAAAAGGGTTAAGAAACTGAGTTCTGAAAACGGGTTTAGAAAAAGAGTTCAGAAAATATTCCAGAAACTTAAGTTTCGCAGTCTAGAGCCTGTAAATACTCCTCTGGGTAGAGCAAAACTCGCTTCGCTCAAACAATGCTCTCCCTTTCCTCGTCGTATTAACAGGCTCTACGTCTGGCTTCACAATGTTTCTTCCATATTTTCCGAACCCGTTTTCTTTCCTTTGTTTATGCCCGCATCTAAAGCAAAAACTTAAAAATCTATGCATTCACGTATGCAGAAAGAAAATATCCGGAACTCCCCACCGAATATCCGGATATTTCCCTTTCCCCATTATGATTTTATGTCAACATTATCAAAAGAGCTTATACAATATCCTACAACACTATTGCGATGTACTTCATATGTCACAGGTTTTGCCCCGCAACATTATCCTGCTTTTCCATCTGCATCAACTTCTTCCTTTTGGTTATAAGACCTCCGATGCGTCCCGTTTCTTTGGCGGTCAAGCTCTTCCAGCCGTATTTCTTTACCTTCTCAAACAATCCAAGCTCAGCAATTATCTCATTCTTAATTTTTTCATCTAAGTTTTCCATATCGCACCACCTCCTGTGGTTATTATGTACCAAACCACATAGGGGTATACATATTTTTAGAAAAATTGTTATAGTTAGTTTAGTTTTCTCCCAATTCTTCCTTTATTACCTCTATTGCCTTCTTAAGCTGCAAATCGTCTTCCCGCGGCACCTGAGATGCAGGATAATATTTATACTTTTCATCCAGTTCCACTACAATATCGGGTTCAATTCCTTTCTCATGTATGCATACTCCCGATGGAGTAAAATATCTTGCTATAGTCACCTTTAAGCCCGATCCGTCCTCAAGATTCACTACCGCCTGAACCAAACCTTTTCCAAAGGTCCTTGTACCTATTATTTTTCCTTTTCCGTAATCCTTAACTGCACCGGACAGAATCTCTGATGCGCTGGCACTGTTTCCGTTAACCAAAACAGTAAGAGGTATATTCAGTTCGGTTGAATCGGATTTCTTCTCAGATCTGTTACCCAAACGGTCTTCCGTATATACAATCAAACCTTCCGGCAGCAGTCTGTCTGCAATAGCGGAAACTTGGTCATAATCACCGCCAGGGTTGTCTCTCAAATCAATTATCAATCCTTTAATTCCCTGATCGAGAAGCTTGTTTAAGTGAGTTCCGAAATCCTTTGCAATATCGTTGTCAAACATTATTAACCTGATATAGCCTATGTTTCCTTCCAGCACTTCACTGTTTATATTTACGATTTTAATTTCCTTTCTGATAACATCAAAATCCAGATATGTTCCCTCGGAAGGTCTGAATACCGTAATTTTGACTTTTGTATTTTCCTCTCCCTTTATCATGCTTACAATTAATTTGTCATCCCTTATTGTCGTTACATCTTTATCGTCAACCTTAACTATCTTATCTCCCGGCAATATACCTACTTCCTTTGCAGGAGAACCCTCGAAAGCCTCAACAACCGTAAGTATTCCGTCATTGTCCATGTTTATCGACACACCGATTCCCACATAGCTGCCCTGGGTCTTTTCGTTAAATTCCTTCATTTGATCCTTTGTAAAATAAACGGTGTAAGGGTCTTCCAAAGAATTGGCCATTCCGGAAATAGCTCCTTCGAGCATTTGATTCTGATCAACGTTTTTATAAAAATAAGTGTCCAAAAGGTTTTTTACCTCATTGAATTTATTTATATTTACAGAATCTACATCGTCTTTGTCAAAGGTTATTGCATAATCAGGGTTAAATTTTTTTGAATCTTTATATTTTTCAGCATCCTTCTCGGACAATACAATATAATGCGGATTTTTATAATGCCAAACCAAAAATCCAAATGCAGTTGTTGTCGAAGTGAGCAACATTACCAACAATATAGGTAAAACTTTACCGGTAATAACATTTTTATTCAATTCGAGACACTCCCCTTGCTATAGTTTGTTGAACCAGACTAATATCCGACCGAACGCATATCGCCTCAGAGTACCATACTATTCTATAAGGAATCTATAGTACTGAGAAAGGTTTTATGCTTAATTAGGTTTGTCTTACCGTTAACCTAAATTTTAACTTGCATTTATTATATCATATGCTTGCACATTTAATAATATTTTTATCCCTTTCGCTTTTTCATAATTTCACTTTTTAAATTCCACCAACAATTAAGCCCGTACCATAAAATGTACGAGCTTTTATTTTCGGTATGGTATCAAAATCAATTCATTTTCTTTTGCTGTCCCTATGGCTTTACATAATCCAGAGGATTAACCGGTGTACCGTTTTTTCTAACCTCAAAATGTAAATGAGGTCCTGTAGAAAGTCCTGTGCTTCCTACCTTTGCAATTGTATCACCGGCATTAACCGAATCTCCCACTTTCACAAGAAGCTTGCTGCAGTGAGCATATAGGGTAGAAATTCCTCCACCATGGTCTACTATCACAGTGTTGCCGTAGCCGCTCTGCCATCCCGCCACTATTACTACTCCCTTGTTGGCGGCAATTATCGAAGCACCGCTGCCCGCTGAAATATCTATACCGTTATGCATTTTATAAACTTTAAGTATCGGATGAAGTCTGTTTCCAAAGTAGGATGATATTTTCGTGCAGCTCGGAGTAGGCCAGAGCATGCTTCCTCCTGCGTAACTTCCACTTCGCTGGAGGCTTTTTATTTGATTAGCCAGTTCATTGGACTTTCTTAACAGCTCATCCTCCTGCTGCTCAAGCTTCTTTAGCTGAGAACTTATATTGCTGATTTCTTTATCGAGACCGGATCTTGTTGCCTTTATTTCATTTAATTTGTTTAATGATTCCGTCGCACTTTGCTTAATTGAATCTCTTTTCTCTACTGCAAGCTGTTTTTTAAATTCTACATCTGCCTTTGCTGCCTTTAAACTCTCAATAAGCTCCTTATCTTTCTTACTAACCGCAGAAACAATTTCAAGCCTATTCCAAAAATCAACAATGCTTTCCGACTCAGACAACGATTCAATAACCGAAACATTTGCGTTTTGATACATTACTTTTAGTCTGACTTTGAAAAGCTCCATCTGTTGATTGTATTTCTCTTCGCTTTCCTTTATCGCCTGGTCGATCAATTCAATATCTTTATTCATTTCATCGACTTGCTGCATCAAAGAATTATATTCTTCAGTCTTTTTCTTTTCTTGCGACTCCAGATATTCTTTTTCGCTTTTAATAGAGTTTAATTTATTCTTTTGTTCCTTCTTTTGCTTTGATATATCGTTTATCTTGCTATCAACCGTTTTTTTCTGCTTCTGAGCGTCAGAAATGGTATCTCCCAAAACAGGAATCATTACCGTAGATAAAACCAAGGTAAAAATTGTAATTAACAATACTGCTTTTTTCACTTTTATAACCCCCTTGACCCTGCCAGAATCTTGTCTTTTGTTAACTTTATCTTTATACTCTTAAGTATTTACGTATTGATATAATACTGCCTGATGCCCCTACCAATGATCCTAAAAGGCAGGACACCATAATTAATTGAAAAGCCACGTCTTTCATTCCAACAAGCTTTACCATTATAAAATCATTCTGTACCCAACCGCCTCCTAATTTATAGATGATAAACAAAGCGAGAAAGCTTACGAATGCTCCTATTAATCCAATAATTATGCCTTCAACAATAAACGGTAACCGAATAAACCAATCTGTGGCACCGATATACTTCATTATGCTGATTTCTTTACGCCGGGCAAACACAGTCAATTTAATAGTGTTGGCTATAATAAACACAGCTATCACCACTAGGATTGCTATTAATAATGAACTGCCTATCTGTAAACCTCGAAGTATTCTGTTAATATAATCAATAGCCTTCTTAGAATATCTTACGCTGTCAACACCCGGATAATTCTTATATTTTTCCACAACCTCACCATAATCTGCCGAATTATTAAGTTTAATAATAAAAGAAACCGGCATAAAGCTCTCGTCAAGCCCTTCTAAAACATCCTTATCGTCCCCGAGCATTTCCTTGGCTTTTTCAAATGCCTGCTTTTTATCCACTTTTTCATATTCCTTTATCCTTTTATCACGGCCTATTGTCCATTCAAGCATTCCCAACTGGTGACCGTCCATTTCAGGATTGCAAAATATCTGCATTTCGGGCTGGTCCTTTAAAAACTGGGTATTATACTTTATATTAACCGTGATAATCCAGAAAAAACCCAGAATTACCAAGGATGCCGCGACAATGCCCATTGAAGCAAGGGACATAAGTACATTTCTATATGTATTGACGAAACCTTCTTTAACAACAAATTTTGCTGTCCTTAACTTCATTTTCGTACTGTCCTTTCTCCTGATCTCTAATAATTTCGCCTCTCTCTATGGCAATAACATGCTTTTGCATTTTATCCACAATGCTCTTTTCATGCGTGGCAACAATAACAGTAGTGCCCCTCATATTGACTTCCTGTATCAATTTCATTATTTCCCATGAAGTTTCGGGATCAAGATTTCCTGTAGGTTCATCAGCAATGATAAGAGAAGGATTGTTTACCAACGCACGAGCAATAGCAACCCTCTGCTGTTCTCCCCCAGAGAGTTGATTGGGATAGGCATTTGCTTTTCTGCTCAGCCCCACCAAGGCCAAGGCCATTGGAACCTGTCTTCTGATCTCTTTTGGAAGTGCTTCTGTTATTTGCATGGCAAATTCTACATTTTCATAAACCGTTTTATTGGGAAGCAGCCTGAAATCCTGAAATACAACTCCCAAGCTTCTTCTAAAGCAGGGAATTTCCTTTCTTTTTAACACAGAAAGGTCATAACCATTTACAAAAACGGAACCTTCCGTGGGCTCTTCCTCCTTTAAAATTAGCTTTAAAATCGTAGATTTGCCGGAACCGCTGGGTCCCACTAAAAAAGTAAAGTCACCTTTTTTTATATTAAAACTGACATTATTTAACGCTACTGTTCCATTTGAATACTTCTTAACTACCGTTTTAAACTCTACCACAATAACATCTCCTAATAGAAATACCTTTTGATTTAACACGGTACTTTTATTTTATCTTTCGTGCAATATTTTATCGCAAATATTACCTTTTTGCAAATATATAAACAGAAATTGCTCCAAGCCGTCATACAAGGTCCCGGTTGCTGTCGAGATATTTCTTAACAAGTATTGCAACCTTAAATATTATTGCATCATCAAACTGTCTCAAATCAAGGCCTGTAACCTTCTGAATCTTATCCAACCTATACACCAGTGTATTTCTGTGGACAAAAAGCTGTCGGGAAGTTTCACTTACATTTAGGTTATTTTCAAAAAACTTAACTATTGTGTTCATAGTTTCAGCATCTAAAGCTTCAAAAGCTCCATCCTTAAACACTTCATTCAAAAACAATCTGCAAAGCGTAGGCGGAAGCTGATATATCAATCTGCCAATACCAAGTTTGTTGTAATCTATTATATTCTTTTCGTTTTCAAAAATTTCCCCAATTAATAAAGCTGTCTGTGCTTCCTTGAAAGAACGTCCTATATCCTTGATATTGTCAACTACAGTTCCAATTCCGATCTTAGACTTTATCATGCCCTCGGTGGATAAATTATCCAAAATAATCTTTGCATTTTTATTTACTTCCTTATAATCATAGTTGGAATTGAGTTCTTTTATAAGAACCGTCGTTTCATCGTCCAAAATTACAACAAAGTCCTTAGCCTTTCTTGGAAAAAGACCTTCAATTATCTCGTGGGCATAAATATCCTTTGCGGATTCCGTCTTTATCAAATATACCACTCTAAATACGTTATTTGCTATATGCAGTTCTTTAGCCCTTAATGTGATATCTCCGGGCAGAATATTATCCAGTATGACACTCTTAATAAAGTTAATCTTATCATACTTTTCGTCATAATACGCTTTAATGTTTATAATATTAATAGAAATGAGCTTCAGGTATTTACTGTTATTAGAATCGTCCGAATCAATATAGGCAATATATTCCATCTTGTTTCTTATATATATTTTTTGAAAGGATTGTCCTCCAACCACCACAAAAGAATCTTCCGTCTTCATTACTTCATCGATCAACGGATTGACATTTCCAACTCTTTCCTCATTTGAGCACGCCAAAACAAGACCGTTTTCATCGATAATGCCAATCTCCGAATCAATGGTGTCCCTAACTTGGTTTATAAGATTTTGATAAAGTTTTACCGACATGCAACCATCCCCCGCCAAACAACATAATAATTATTCTCTACCGCTGCTATTTTTCATAATCTATTCAAGGGGCATTCAACTGCAACCGAATCTGCAAACTAACTGTTTTAATTGCCTTATCTTATTTTATTATACACCAAAAAGTAAAAAGCTCAAGGAAGAACTTGCTTCACAAAGCTTCTTCCAATATTTTCTTCGCGCTAATATTATACACTTTGCACAAATATACATCCTGCCCATGCCGGACACATCACAAAGGGGAAAGAACAGTTATTCTTTCCCCTTTGCCATATTAAAAATTTACATTTAGTTCATTATAGTCTTTTCGGTTTCTTTATCAAAGATGTGAATCTTGTTTGTATCAAGAGCAAGCTTGATTACATCTCCGGCTCTTGCCTTAGTTCTCGGGTTAACTCTTGCTGTAAAATCAACATCTCCTACTACTGTATATAATAAGGTTTCTGAACCCAGCATTTCAACAACCTCAACCTTCGCACTTACCACACTGTCTGCCATGGATTCAAGATAAATAGCCTCGTCATGAATATCTTCCGGACGAATACCTATTACCACTTCTCTTCCTACATATTCGCTTCCCTCAAGCTTCTTAGCTTTTCCTTCCGGAAGCTTAATGTCTTCCTTACCGAAGAGTAAGTGAATTTCTTCCCCACGTTTTTCAACTCTTGCATTTACAAAGTTCATCTGCGGGCTTCCGATAAATCCGGCAACGAACATGTTTACAGGTCTTTCATAAAGGTTAGTTGGGGTATCCACCTGCTGAATATATCCATCCTTCATTACCACGATTCTTGTACCCATGGTCAACGCTTCTGTCTGGTCATGGGTAACGTAGATGAAGGTTGTCTGGAGTCTCTGATGCAGTTTGCTGATCTCAGTTCTCATCTGAACCCTAAGTTTTGCATCAAGGTTTGAAAGCGGCTCATCCATCAAGAATACCTTCGGGTCACGAACGATAGCACGACCTAAAGCAACCCTCTGTCTCTGTCCACCGGACAATGCCTTCGGTCTTCTTTCCAGCAAATGCTCTATATCAAGTATTTTTGCTGCTTCCAAAACTCTTCTCTTTATTTCATCCTTAGGCATTTTTCTGAGTTTCAAACCAAATGCCATGTTGTCAAAAACAGACATATGAGGATACAAAGCGTAGTTCTGGAAAACCATTGCTATATCCCTGTCCTTCGGTGCAACGTCGTTTACCAGTTTGTCTCCTATATACAATTCTCCTTCGCTAATCTCTTCCAATCCTGCGACCATTCTCAGTGTAGTAGTTTTTCCACATCCAGATGGTCCAACCAAGATTATAAATTCCTTATCCTCAATATCCAAATTAAAATCATTAACTGCAGTTACCCCACCTGGATACCTCTTATAGATTCCTTTTAGCTTAACGCTTGCCATTTTTTCCCCTCCCAATTTTTTACGAACACTAGTTATAACATAACTAATATAACATTTAAGCCAACCCTCAACTAGTATATTTTTTAACAAAAAAAAAATGCTGTATTTAGTAACTTTGCATAAAGGTAAACAATCATAATGCCTTAAATAAGCACTTTACAGGCAATTGTACAAATTGCCGGGGCCCAGAAGCAAGTTGAAACATTTTTTCACTCATCTCTTAATGTTAAGAAAAATGTGGAAGAAACATTGTGCAGCAATTCATAGAGCCTGTTTATACGACGCGGTCAGGGAGAGCATTGTTTGAGCGCAGCGAGTTTTGCTCGACCCCGCGGAGTATTTACAGGCTCTTAAATTGCTTAACTTTAGTTTCTGAAACATTTTTTCACTCATCTCTTAATGTTAAGAAAAATGTGGAAGAAACATTGTGCAGCAATTCATAGAGCCTGTTTATACGACGCGGTCAGGGAGAGCATTGTCTGAGCGCTGCGAGTTTTGCTCGACCCCGCGAAGTATTTACAAGCTCTTAAATTGCTTAACTTTAGTTTCTGAAACATTTTTTCACTCATCTCTTAATGTTAAGAAAAATGTGGAAGAAACATTGTGAAGCAATTCATAGAGCCTGTTTATACGACGCGGTCAGGGAGAGCATTGTCTGAGCGAAGCGAGTTTTGCTCGACCCCGCGGAGTATTTACAGGCTCTTAAATTGCTTAACTTTAGTTTCTGAAACATTTTTTCACTCATCTCTTAATGTTAAGAAAAATGTGAAAGAAACATTGTGCAGCAATTCATAGAGCCTGTTTATACGACGCGGTCAGGGAGAGCATTGTTTGAGCGCAGCGAGTTTTGCTCGACCCCGCGGAGTATTTACAGGCTCTTAAATTGCTTAACTTTAGTTTCTGAAACATTTTTTCACTCATCTCTTAATGTTAAGAAAAATGTGAAAGAAACATTGTGAAGCAATTCATAGAGCCTGTTTATACGACGCGGTCAGGGAGAGCATTGTCTGAGCGCTGCGAGTTTTGCTCGACCCCGCGGAGTATTTACAGGCTCTTAAATTGCTTAACTTTAGTTTCTGAAACATTTTTCTTAACATTCCTTGTTGAATTTTTATGCATAAGAATGTATAATTATAAAATCAATTAATTTTAGCTCGCTTATATCAGGAGGTATTAAAATGAAAAAAGTAGGAATAATCGGAGCTACCGGCTATGTTGGAATAGAAATAGTCCGTATTCTCCAGAACCATCCGGATATACAGATTTCTTCTGTTGTATCTCACAGTTTTGTGGGAAAGAGAATATCCGATGTATATCCAAATTTAAGAAATATATTTGATATGGAATGTGAAGAGCTTGATATAGATAAAATCGCAGACAAGGCAGAGATTTTCATAACCGCCCTGCCCCACGGAATCTCAAAAGAAGTAATTCCCAAGCTTGTGGAAAAGGGAAAAAGGATAATAGACCACAGCGGTGATTTCCGTTACAAATCCGTTGAGGTATATGAAAAATGGTACAACACCACCCATGGAATGCCTCATCTGCTTGATATTTCGGTATACGGCCTTCCCGAGCTTCACCGTGAAGAAATCAAGACGGCGCAAATTGTGGGAAACCCCGGTTGTTATCCCACATGCTCAATTTTGGGTCTGGCCCCGTTGATCAAAAACCGCCTTGTGGACACTAAAAATATAATAATCGATGCAGCTTCGGGAGTTACAGGAGCAGGCAGAAATGCCGACTTACCCTACCAGTTCTGCGAATGCACCGAGAATTTCAAGGCATATAAGGTATCTACCCATAGGCATACTTCCGAAATAGAACAGGAAATATCGCTGCTTGCCGGTGAGGAAATAACGGTTTCCTTCACCCCCCATCTTGTTCCAATGAAAAGGGGTATGCTTTGCACCATATACGCCAACTTGGCCTGTGAAAAAGATACGGCCGAATTAATAGCTTTGTACAAAGAATATTATAAAGACGAGTGTTTCGTACGTATTCTCGATGAAGGCATACTTCCTGAGACAAAAAATGTCGCAGGGTCAAACTATATTGACATCAGCCTTGTTGTCGACAAGCGCCTAAACAGAGTCATAGTTCTGTCCGCCATCGACAACCTGGGAAAAGGTGCCGCGGGTCAGGCAGTTCAGGATCTCAACATAATGTTCGGGCTTCCGGAAAACAGAGGGCTCACATCGCCGGGATTGTACCTTTAGAGAATAGGCCTAAATATAATGTTTAGAAAATAGGCTTGAATAATACTTTAATAATAATCGACTTAATTATAAGAATTTAGACAACTGTATAAAAATAAAATATTAATTAATGGAGGAATTATTTTGGATACTACAATGGAAACTCTTATTAAGAAAGCGGAAATACTTATTGAAGCACTTCCGTATATACAGAAGCTGTTCGGTAAAACAGTGGTTATAAAATACGGCGGAAATGCCATGATAAATGAGGATCTCAAAACCTCGGTAATGGAAGACATTACATTGCTTAAATATATCGGAATGAATCCTGTTGTCGTTCACGGAGGAGGCCCGGATATCAATAAATATCTTGATAAGCTCAATATAAAGAGCCAATTTATCAACGGCCTTAGGGTTACCGACAGCGTAACCATGGATGTTGCCCAAATGGTGCTTGTAGGAAAAACCAATAAGGAAATCGTATCCTTATTAAATCAAATGGGCGGAAAGGCTATAGGTCTTTGCGGAATAGACGGAAGCATTATCGAATGCGAGCAATATACCACAAATGTCGATGGCAAGGAAGTTGATCTTGGCTATGTTGGAAAAATAACCAATGTAAATTCAAAGCTTATTGAGCTCCTGGCAAAGGATGAATATATCCCTGTTGTGGCACCGATAGGCGTAGGCAAGGACGGTCAGAGCTACAATATTAATGCCGACACGGTTGCCGGTGAAATAGCTGCTGCACTAAAAGCAGAAAAGCTCATGCTATTAACCGATGTTCCCGGTGTCAAGATTCATAAGGACAGCAATGATATAATCCCTGCACTAACATCCTCAGAAGTATTTGAGCTTATCGACAAAAAAGTAATTGACGGAGGAATGATCCCAAAAGTTCTGGGTTGCATTGATGCCCTTGAAAAAGGTGTCGGACGAACTCATATTATTGACGGAAGAATTCCTCATTGTCTACTTCTGGAGATATTTACAAACAAAGGTATCGGTACCATGATCATGAAGGAAAAAATACTTTATCATAGCAATGAAAAATTATAATCCTCCTTCCCCGATATTAATATTTTATAAATAATGGTGAATTTAATCACTTTATGAAGGATTTTAGGATTTTATAAAGAATAGATATATTAAATTGTAAATAATTACGATATTCATATATAGATAGCAAATAGAATCATCGTCAGGGAGGATTGATTTATTTGAGGAAGGATTTGATGACAAAGGTACTTAAAGAAGACATGGTTATTGGTACCCGATTGGCATCCAGCAATATATGGCTTCAGAATATAGTATATAAAGTTGAAAACCATATGATTACTACAGGACTATTGACTGAGTATCTCGAAAACATAATAATGTTGGGACAAAACATGACTTTAAAAGTATCCAATCCTAAGACCGAGTTCTTGTTTGATGGAGAAATTGTCAAAATCAACCCTGACTTTCCCAGCCATGTTACACTAAAAATTCGGGATATCAAGAAGCTTAAAAATATAAGGACTTATCCAAGATATGATGTCTACCTTGGTGCAACTATTAAGCCTTTTGATTCCGATGAAGAATATTTTGCGATTGTACATAATATCAGTTTGGTTGGAATGGCATTTTACTCAAGAGATGATTTAAAAATGGGAGATCAAAAATATGAAATCTCCGTTTATCTTTCCGATTCTAAGGTTGTAAAAGCAACAGGAAAAGTAACCCGAGTGTCTTTGAAGGAGCATTTTTCCGATTATGGCTTTCAGTACTTTGAATTGAACGAAGAAAGCAAAATCCTTCTTTCAGAACATTTCGATTCTATTGAAGATGAAAAGGATAAACTACACGAAGAGTTCTTAACCTGTGTTAAAAAGCATCTCTAATTTTGATAATTAATAAGTTATTTAGCTTTCCTCAGCGGCTGCCGGTGGCATGCCGCTTTTATGTTTTGTTGCTTTTTTCCCCCGTCCCATTATAAGCATATAATAAGTTGGATTTCTTAGGTGTATTTTTATTACTATAGGATGTATATTATTGAGTAAAACAAAAAAGAGACAACATACCCTTCTTATATGTCTTTTTAGCCGTTTTCCCTCATGTATCATATTAAATATATACACTCTACCGAATAAACCGAATGTTTCTCAAGGCTTTGAGCAAACTTGGATTCAGCATGTTAAATTTATCAATTAATTTTCAATTATTGCTTAATTGATGTTGCATTTTTATACATTTTTATGTATAATTATTAATATTATTTTTCATGGAGGTCTTTATTATGAAGCTAAATGAGATAGTTGAACTGGATAAAAAATATTATATGAATACATTCGGCAACAGAACTCCGGTATGCTTTGACCATGGCAAGGGAATTAACCTTTGGGACTCAGATGGAAAAAAGTATTATGATTTCCTCGCAGGAATAGCGGTAAGCGCTTTGGGACATTCACATCCCAAGCTTGTAAATGCCATTAAGGAACAGGCAGAAAAATTAATCCACTGCTCCAACCTTTATTATATAGAAAATCAGGCAAAGCTGGCCAAGATTCTGGTAGATAACTCCTGTGCGGACAAGGTGTTTTTTGCAAACAGCGGAGCAGAGGCAAACGAAGGAGCCATAAAGCTTGCACGGATCTTCTTCAAAAAGAAGGGCATGCCTGAGAAATTTGAAATTATCACTCTGGAAAAATCCTTCCACGGAAGAACGCTGGCTACCATTGCAGCAACGGGACAGGATAAATACCAAAAACCTTATTCACCCCTTACCCCAAGCTTTTTAAAGGTGCCCATAAATGATTTGGAAGCCCTTGAAAAGGCAATAAACGGTTCAACCTGTGCTGTAATGATAGAACCTATACAGGGTGAAAGCGGCGTAAACCTTACCACTATTGAATATATGCATGGAGTCAGAAAGCTTTGTGACGAAAAGGGAATACTCCTGATATTTGATGAGGTTCAATGCGGTCTGGGACGTACCGGTAAGCTTTTTGCATACGAGCATTTCGGTATTGAGCCTGACATATTCACTCTTGCCAAGGCTTTAGGCGGCGGTTTCCCCATTGGTGCCCTGTGTGCAAAGGAACATGTGGCAAGTGCCTTTGAGCCGGGAGACCATGGCTCAACCTTCGGAGGAAATCCTCTTGCCTGTGCGGCAGGTCTGGCAGTTATGGAAGTTATGATAAATGACAAGCTGGTTAAAAATTCGGAGGAAATGGGCTCCTATTTTCTTGACAAGCTTTCAGGTTTTACCAAAAAGTACGATTTTGTAAAAGAAATCCGTGGAAAAGGACTCATGATAGGTATTCAGCTTACAATAGACAAAGCTGCAGAAATCAAAAATAAATGTTTTGACAAAGGATACCTTATCGGAAGCGTAGGAAACAACATTTTAAGATTATTACCCCCATTGATTGTAACAAAAGAAGACATTGACGGCTTGGTCAACGTGTTAGATAATATATTCCGAGAATATTAAATTTTGAGGGGATAGAATCATGAAATCAGTATTAGTTTTGGAGGATGGAACTTATTTTTCGGGTGAGGCCTTCGGCAGTGCCAGAGAAACAGTGGGAGAAATTGTATTCAATACCAGCATGACAGGTTATCAGGAGATAATAACCGATCCTTCTTACAGGGGTCAAATAGTCGCAATGACTTACCCCTTGGTCGGAAACTGCGGATTCAACCAGTACGATAATGAATCGTCAAAATGTCATGTACAGGGATTTATCGTTAAGGAGCTTTCGGATACACCGACCAACTGGCGTTTTGAAATTACTCCCGATGAATATTGCAAACAAAACGGCATCATAGGAATAAAAGGTATCGATACCCGCACCCTTACCCAGCACATCAGAGATAATGGAAGCATGTATGGAATTATTTCTACCGAAAGTGGAAATATTGATGCGCTTCTTGAAAGGCTTATGAAAAAAAAGCAGGAAAAAAGAAACTTAGTGGCAGAGGTTTCAACAAAAGCGCCCATTCATAAACCGGGCAGCGGAAAACGCGTTGTGGTTGTAGACTTTGGAGTTAAAAACAGTATTATTAAATCTTTGGAGAAAAACAACTGCGATATATACATACTTCCGGCTACATCGTCGGCATTGGAGATTTTGGAATACAATCCCGACGGAATACTTCTTTCAAACGGTCCCGGGAATCCGGCAGAACTCCTGTCAATAAAGGCAACAATACAGGAGCTTTTAGGTAAGAAGCCAATCTTGGGAATCGGCCTTGGATTTCAGCTTTTGGGCTTAGCATTAGGCGGCAAAACCGGCAAACTGAAATTTGGACACCACGGTTGCAACTATCCTGTTAAAGACCACAGAACCGGAAGATGCCGTATAACATCTCAGAGCCATAGTTATGCTTTGGAAAACAGCTTTGGAGACGATGTTATTGTTACTCAAACAAACATTAACGACAACACCGTAGAGGGTTTACGGCATAAAGAATATCCGATAATCGGCGTACAGTATCATCCTCAAGCAATTACCGAGGACGATACCTCATACGTTTATTTTGATTTTTACAAAATGATTGAAGAATGTTCAAAATCTATATAATAGCAATAGGGAGGTTCAGATGCCAAAAATAGAAAAAATTAAAAAGGTCCTTGTCATTGGGTCAGGACCTATTGTTATCGGTCAGGCTGCTGAATTTGACTATTCGGGAACGCAAGCTTGCAAAGCATTGAGAGAAGAAGGAATTGAAGTAGTTCTCGTAAACAGCAATCCTGCAACCATAATGACCGACACCCAATCGGCAGACAGGGTATATATTGAACCTATAACCCTGGATGTTTTGAAAAAGATAATAAAAGAGGAAAAGCCCAACGGAATCCTGGCTTCCCTTGGCGGTCAAACGGGCTTAAACATGGCTGTTGAGCTTGCTGAGGACGGCATTTTGGACGAAATGGGAATTGAGCTTTTGGGCACTTCCTTAGAATCGATAAAAAGGGCAGAAGACCGGGAATTGTTCAAGCAAACCATGCAGGAAATCGGGGAAAAAGTTCCCTTAAGCACAATTGTAACCGACCTTGAAAGCGGCATAAAGTTTGCAGAAGAGGTGGGCTTCCCTATCATCATCCGCCCCGCATACACCTTAGGAGGCACAGGCGGCGGTATTGCGCATGACATGGAGGAGTTTAAATATATATGCGGCAAAGGTCTAAAGCTTAGCATGATCCATCAGGTTTTACTGGAGCAAAGCGTAGCAGGTTGGAAAGAAATCGAGTACGAGGTTATGAGGGACGGTGCCGACAACTGCATCATAATATGCAATATGGAGAACTTTGACCCTGTGGGGGTTCATACCGGCGACAGTATTGTTGTTGCACCTTGCCAGACGCTGTCCCATATTGAAGCCAAGATGCTGAGAAAAGCTTCAATAAAGATAATCCGTGCTCTTAATATAAAAGGTGGTTGTAACATTCAATTTGCCCTTAACCCCAATAGCTTTGAATACGTGGTAATTGAGGTCAATCCGAGAGTAAGCCGTTCCAGTGCCCTTGCTTCAAAGGCTACCGGGTATCCTATTGCCCGTGTAACGGCTAAAATTGCAATAGGTCTTAACCTTGACGAGATTAAAAACTCGGTTACCCAGACCACTTATGCATGCTTTGAGCCTTCCATAGACTATGTTGTCACAAAGGTTCCCCGTTGGCCCTTTGACAAGTTTATTAACGCCGACAGGTCTTTAGGCACTCAGATGAAGGCTACCGGTGAAGTAATGGCTATAGGCAGAACCTTTGAAGAATCCATACTGAAGGCTATTGACTCTTTGGACATTAAAATGAATTACCAACTGGGTTTGAGCCTTTTTGACAACATATCCACGGAAGAATTGCTGGAATTTATTAAAGTTGCCAGGGATGAACGTATTTTTGCTCTTTGCAAGGCGCTTCAAAAAGGAGTGGCTGCAGAAGAAATAAGCTCAATTACCAAAATTGATATTTTCTTTATAAAGAAGCTTCAAAAAATCGTTAGCCTGGCTGAAGAAATCAAAAACTCAGGTATTGCATGGCTTGATTATGACCTTTTTGCCAAGGCAAAGAAAATGGGCTTTGGAGATTCATACATTGCAAACCTTGTAAATGTGCCTCTTGAAACCATTTTAGATCTCAGAAAGAAATATGCAATCCGTCCGGCATACAGAATTGTCGATACCTGTGCCGGTGAGTTTAAGGCAGTTACCCCCTACTACTATTCAACCTACGGAGAAAAGGACGATGTGGTTGTTTCCGACAAAAAGAAGGTTATAGTAATAGGATCAGGTCCTATAAGGATAGGCCAGGGTATTGAGTTTGACTACTGCAGTGTCCACTCGGTCAAGACCTTGAGGGAACTGGGAATTGAGTCAATAATAATAAACAACAATCCGGAAACGGTAAGCACGGATTTTGATACATCGGATAAACTGTATTTTGAGCCCCTTACTAAAGAATGTGTGCTCGATATTATAAACAAGGAGAAACCCTTAGGAATAATAGTACAATTCGGAGGCCAGACCTCCATAAATCTTGCAGGTCCCCTTGCCAGTGAGGGTGTAAACATCCTCGGAACTTCGGTGGAAAGCATCGATATCGCAGAGGACAGGGATAGGTTTATGAATCTTTTAGAGGAGCTCGACATACCATTGCCTCCGGGAGATACCTCTTTCTCCATTGACGAGGCCATGGAAATAGCAAAGAGAATAGGATATCCCGTACTGGTGAGACCTTCATATGTTTTGGGCGGAAGAGCCATGGAAATGGTTTATAACGACGATACTTTGAAAGAATACATGAACCGGGCGGTTTATATCTCAACCAACCATCCGGTTTTGATAGACAAATATATCGAAGGAAAAGAAGTTGAAGTGGACGGTATCTGCGACGGCGAAGAGGTATTAATTCCCGGTATCATGGAGCATATCGAAAGGGCCGGTATCCACTCGGGAGACAGTATTTCGATATATCCGCCTCAGACCCTTGACGATGAGATAAAAAACACCATAGTGGATTACACGACAAGGCTGGCAAAAGCACTTAAAATAGTGGGACTCTTTAATATCCAGTTTGTCGTTGACCGCAGCAACAAGGTTTATGTTATCGAGGTTAATCCCCGTGCCAGCCGTACCGTTCCGATAATGAGCAAGGTCACCGGAATACCTATGGTAGATGTAGCCACAAGGTTTATCCTCGGATACAAAATGAAGGATCTGGGATATACCCCCGGTCTATACAAGGAATCGGAATACGTCGCTGTAAAAGCTCCGGTCTTCTCTTTCTCAAAGCTTACTACCGTTGATACCTTCTTAGGACCGGAAATGAAATCCACAGGAGAGGTTATGGGGGTATCGAAAGACTTCCATATTGCTCTTTTCAAGGCACTCACTGCTTCCGGCATTAAAATACCCTCCGGCGGAAATGTGCTCTTGTCCATAGCCGACAGGGATAAGCGTGAATGTGCCGAAATAGCCCAGGCACTTTCGGATCTCGGTTTCAATCTGATGGCTTCCGAAGGCACCTATACAAACCTTTCGGGTCTTGGAATCGAAGTGGATATGGTGTCGGATGAAGAAATGATTGAACTTATAAAGAACGATAAGATATCCCTGGTAATAAACACGCCAACCATGGGAAAAATACCCGGAAGACTTGGATTTACATTAAGGCGGACATCGATTGAATATAATATACCGTGCATAACTTCTCTTGATACGGCAAAATCGATGATTTCAATTTTAGAGCACATGATATCCGGAGAAGACACTGAAATTTGCCCACTTGACAGATATGCCAAGTAACCCGGCTTGAAATTCAGAATTTATATGATTTGGAGGCGTTTTTTATGAAGCATTTAATTAGTCTTCATGATTTGTCAATTGAGGAAATCGAATCCATTCTAAAGGTTGCAGAAAAATTGAAAAGACAGCTTAAAGAAGGAGTTCCCCATCAATTGTTAAAGGGCAAAACCCTTGGGATGATTTTTACAAAGTCATCCACCAGAACCCGTGTATCCTTTGAAGTGGGAATGTATCAGCTGGGTGGATATCCCCTGTTTCTGAGCTCAAACGATATACAGTTGGGACGCGGTGAGTCCATTTATGATACAGCCCAGGTTCTTTCAAGATATGTGGACGGTATAATGATAAGGACCTTTGCCCACAGCGATGTGGAGGACCTTGCAAAATACGGCAACGTTCCGGTTATAAACGGTCTTACGGACCTTATGCACCCGTGTCAGATACTCGCAGACCTTATGACGATTTATGAGCATAAGGGAACATTAAAAGGATTAAAGCTTGCGTACATTGGAGACGGCAACAATGTCGCAAACTCACTTCTTCACGGCTGTGCAAAAGTTGGAATGGATATTGCAGTCGCCTCACCGAAAGGTTACCAGTGTGACAGTAACATAGTATCCGAAGCCTTGGAAGATGCAAAAGTATCCGGATCCAACATCCTATTGACAGAAGATCCGGTTGAGGCCATCAAGGATGCGGATGTTGTTTATACCGATACCTGGATAAGCATGGGACAGGAAGCGGAAAAACAGGAGAGAATTAAAATATTCATGCCCTATCAGGTAAACAAGGAACTGTTCTCGAAAGCCAAAGAAGATGCCATTTTCTTGCATTGTTTACCGGCTTACAGGGGCTATGAGGTCACTGAGGACGTAATTGACGGCTCACAATCGGTTATTTTTGATGAGGCAGAAAACAGGATGCACGTCCAGAAAGCAATAATGGCATTGCTTATGGGGAATTGGTAATAGGTGAGCAATATGGATTATTCATTTGTTATCAGAAAAGCTCAACTGGAGGATGCAGAAGAAATTCGAAGCATTACCAAGGAAGCCTTTAAAAAATATATGCAGGATGCAGGGCTTTCGGGAACCATGGAAGCCCTGGAAGAATCCCTTGAGGATATAAAAAAAGATATTGAAACTAAAGAAGTGTTTATCGCATTTATTGACAGCATTCCGGTGGGAACAATCCGTGTGGAGATCCTGCCGGATAACACGGCATACATAAGCAGGTTTGGAGTTCGTCTTGATTACCACAATATTGGTATCGGAAAAGCTATGATGAACCTGGTTGACAAGCTCCTTGTGTCCAAAGGTATAAAAAGGGTAAGTCTACATACTGCATCAAAGTATAAAGCACTTATGCGTTTCTACTACGGTAGAGGGTTTTATGTAGATTCCACTACAAAAGACAAGGGCTATGTCCGTGCCCTTTTGGTAAAAGATTATGAGTAGATTTTAAAGTCTACTCATAATTGTAAACATCAAATAAACTCGTTCCATTGCAAATAAAGTCGTTCCGCTGCAAATAAAGTCGTTCCGTTGGAACAGGGTGTGAACAGGGTTAAGGGGCAAGGTAAAAGGAATTAAGTTATGCATCCTTTTAATAAATCAATCCTTTGTAATCCACTTATCATGCAGGTTACAAAGGATTTTATCTTTCTATCCTTATCCCTTTTCCCTTACCCCTTTCCCCTGTAAAAGGAACAACTTTATTTACTTTTTTCTCTTCCAATTTTCCCATTTAATTCTATCTAATCATCTATTTTATGGAACATCTTTATTTGCATCCATTTTATCCCATCCATCAACCATGCGGGTTTGCGGAGTTGGGGAGGGAATGAGTTTATTTTATATTCACATAGATAGGATAAAGTTTTTAAGGGGTAAGGGTTAAGTTTTGTAATGAAAACAGGTTAAGTCGTTCCAAAATGAAAATAATGTTGTTCCAAAAAGAAAATAAAGTCATTCCCTAACTTCATGGCTTTGTAAGCCCTGAAATATAAGGGTTACATGGCCGTATATGTTATCAGGAATTCAGGGTTATAGAC